>Ga0114940_10000115_pt1 | contig 50591 bp, 43 predicted proteins | sample ColdCreekSource_FD_87195 | JGI IMG/M metagenome (GOLD analysis project Ga0114940, IMG submission 87195) | Groundwater microbial communities from Cold Creek, Nevada to study Microbial Dark Matter (Phase II) - Cold Creek Source | ecosystem: Environmental > Aquatic > Deep subsurface > Groundwater ...
AACGCGACGTGAAGCTTCACCGCCATGACCACCCCGGTGGTCACAGCAAACATCGACAAGAGCGCCGTGCGCCACGAGAACCGCAGGTCTTTGAACGAGCGGAACTTGATCGTGCTGACCATGAAGAACGACAGCGCGACCATCACCACGGCGATCAAAGTATGCCGCACCGCGAGCTCGCCATCGACCGCGTGATTCGCCGCGACCAGCGATACCAAGATGCCAGCAGCACCCGGGATCGGCAGACCGAGGATGTACTTGCTGGGCTTCTTCGGCCGACCCGTCGTGTCAGTCGCTAGCACGTTGAAACGAGCCAAGCGAATCGCTCCGCACGCCACGTATGCAAACGCAGCGGCGAGGCCCACACCACCCAGCGCCGAGAGCGACCAAGCGTAGACGAGCACACCCGGCGCGACGCCGAAGGACACAATGTCCGCGAGTGAATCGATCTCCACGCCGAATGCGCTCTGCGTGCGAGTGAGACGCGCCACACGACCGTCCACCATGTCGAAGAACATGGCGAAGATGATCAGAATACTTGCGCGGTAGAGGTCCTGCGGAGCCGGACTGCCACCCGAGAGCAAGATCGCGTAGAACCCGCAGAAAATGCTCGAGAGGGTGAAGAGATTCGGCAGGATAAACAGCGTTTTCCGGAGATTGATTCGCACCCGATGATCCTGAAAGCGCAGTGCCGCGACGTTGTTGACCCGAACGCTGAACGAACGATGCTGACCCACCTGGGCCCCGCACCCGCGAGCAGGAGTTAAAAGCCTACGGAATCACACTGCCTATGTCCAGCGAACGCCGCGTCGTTTGCCACCGGACATGATACTTAGACACACACAGTTAGTTGTGAGCGCCCGCTGTTTGTGCCGCATTCGCAGACGCCGGCCCGCTCAACTGCCCCGCCGCGACATGCGCGCCACGCAAGTAGTTACGGAGGCGTAGGTTAGGCACTCGAGCATAGGCACGCTCAAAGCTGGCTGCGGCGCGACGATAGTCCTGATCCACGAACGCAAGGACACCCAACGCCTGCTCAGCTTCGGCGCCGCCAGCAGCGGCATAGCTGACCAACGCTTGCTGACGTTCCCGAACCGACAGGTTCGCCGCGTGCAACCCCATCCAACCGAAGTAGGCACGGTGCTCGACCGGCGAAAGATCCGTTTCAGGCGGAAGGTCGCACAGTCGGTTCCAGCGCGCTTTGAACAACGTCCGCACTACGAAGTGCGGTCCGAGCTCGATCCCATCGCGCGTCAGCAAGTGCTGCGCGAGCACGTGCGGGTAGACCCCCAACAACCCCGTGAGCTCCGCGCGTGGCACTTCGCCTGCGAGCGCCGCCTCGAACTTGAGCAGCGCGCGCGCTCGCAGCGCGTTGCCTGCACGTGCTCCGGACTCCGCGACCACGGCTTCTTGAGCGCGTCGCATCCGGCGCCGACGCACCTCAGTGTTGGCGCGCTGCTCGAACAGCAAAAGCTCGGCCTCTCCGAACTTCAGATACTGATCCCACAGCTCCTTGGCGTTCTCTGTGCTCGGAGCAGTCTTGGCGAGCTCTGCGTCCTGTTGCTCCTGCGCGTGGACCTCGCTCGCATCCAGCTCGAGCGCCGGCAGCTCGACCGGCGCTATCGCTCGCGGCGTAGCGATCAGAAGTACGCCAGCCACGGTCGCGACCAGCCACAAAGCAAAGAGCTGAAGCCCGCGTAAGGCTGCCGACATATCGCAAGGGTAGCGCGGGCGCCCCGACGGCCGCGACGGACGGCCAACGCTGCCACAAACGCACTCCCACCTACGTGGACCCAGATGAGTCAGCGCCGATGCGGCCAACACGCGGCGCAGACCTTGCAGCTGTCAGCGGCGGAGTCGCGCCATCGTGCGACAACGGGCTTGCCTCATGAGGCTCAAACGGCCGAGAACACTGGCTGGAACGGCAGAGTCATTGGCCTTTCGACGCCCTCGCGCAGACGACAAAAAGTCTCAACCTCGGAACGCTTCTTGCTCGAAATCGATTAGCACCTAGGAAAGACATTCATGATTGGGAAAATTCTCGGCTCCGGTCAGCTCGGCAAGCTCGCCTCGTTTGTTTCGCCCGCGTTCTTCGACGTGATGCCAGCGCGCGCGCTCTGGAGCCGCGGCAAGACGCTGCTCGCGGATACGCGCAACACGAACAAGATCCGCGGGCTCGTCACAGAGCGCGCCCAGTCGCTCTCGACCAGCATGCACTCGTTGCGGATCAACATGCCGCTGCACGTGGATACACCACACGCCAGCGCGAGTGGCAGAGACCGCACAGTCGATGCGTGGCGCGCGGCACAAGTCGCAGAGCTCTACTTCCGACAGCTATTTCTCGACGGCGGAGATGGGCAAGCCGCGCCCAGCTTCCTCGACCTGCGCGCGACCTCGTTCACCACGGACGGCAAGATCCTCGTGTGGTCACCCGCTCCGTGGATCGCCGAATGGTCGCCCGACTTTATCGGCCCGCTGCGCGACATCTACCGCGGCTTCTACCAGCGCGACGACGCGCTCTTTCGGCATGGCCTGACGCAGCTAAAGCTCGCTCACAGTGAAGACTTGTTCCGCGAGCAGTTTGGCGCGGGGCAAGACAGCGTGGAATTCCATGTCCGCGCGTTTATCGATGTGTTTCAGCGGGTGTTCGAGCGCTGCAAGAAGAACAAAACCAACTTGCATCCGGACTTCCTGCCCTTAGGAATCTACTTGGCTGCGCTGTATGATCACTTGCAGGAGCTCGGGATCGCAGTCAACGTCGCAGACGCGTTCGCTAGAGCGACATCAGGCCCGAGCAGCAGTGCTGAACAGGAGCGACATCATGCCTGAGATCAAACGCGTGCTGCTGACTGGAGCGACTGGCTTCGTTGGCTTGCACCTTTATCCAGTGTTGGCTGCAGCGGACATGCACGTCGTGTGCGGAAGTCGGCAGCCTGAGGCCGCGCACACACGCTTTCCGAGTCGCGACTTTCGCAAGCTCGACGTGGGCGACTTCGACTCGTGCGTGCGCGCGATGGCTGGCTGCGACGCGGCGGTCTACCTCGTGCACGCGATGGCGGACGTCAAACGCTACGACCGCGCCGAGGAGCGCGTCGCGAAGACATTCTTGCGCGCCGCCGAGCAAGCGGGTTTGAAGCGCATCGTGTATCTCGGCGGTCCGCAGCCCCTCGGCAAAGGCTCGCGTCACTTGCGCAGCCGCTTGCGAACGGGCGAGATCCTGCGGAGCGGCAAGGTGTCGACGATCGAGCTGCAAGCCACGATGGTGATTGGGCCGGGCAGTGAAAGCTGGCGCATGGTGCGCGATCTCGCCGCGCGCTTGCCGGTCATGCTCCTGCCGCGCTGGCTCGAGAACCGAAGCCAGCCCATCTACATCGACGACGTCACAGCCGCGATTCGGCTCGCGCTGACGCTGGACCAAGCGGGCAGCGCGGCGTTTCCGCTACCAGGTCCCGAGACGCTCTCCGCGCGCGAGATCCTGCGGCGCACGGCGCAGCTCATGGGCCTGTTCCCGCGCATGTTCGGAGTCCCCGTGATCACGCCCTATCTGTCGAGTTTTTGGATCGCGCTCGTCACGCGCTCGAACCAGCGCATCGCGCGTCAGCTCGTCGAGGGCTTACGCAGCGAGCTCGTCGCGCGCGACGATGGCTTTTGGAAGCGCTTTCCAGATCATCCGCGCGTTCCGTTCGATGTCGCTGCGCGGCGTGCGTTGCGCGCCGAGGCCGACACGCTATCTCTGCGTGAGCGCTTGACCGAGTGGTTGATCCATCGCGTGACGCCCAACTCGACTGCGAAGACGAGCGATTCCACGCTCAAAGACGCACGTAGCAGCGGGTTGCCGTGAACGCGCCCACAACATCGGCCCCGACCACGCATCCCGAGCCCGAGCTCGAGCGCAATCGGCCGCGCGCACTCACGTCCTGGGCATCGTGGGTCGCGCTCGCGCTCGTCGCCATCTGGGTCACGCTGATGACGCGCTTCGGCAACACCGATGTCTACGCGGTGATGGGGCCGTACGCGTGCATCGTGACGGGCGTATGCATCGCGCTTTCGCCACGCGAGGTGCTCGCCTCTTTCAGCTGCAACGTACGCGGCGTGCTGCTCGGGTTGCTCGTCGGCGCGGTGATGACTGCGCTCACCTACCCGGCTTTCAGACTGGCGGTGCGCTTTATGCCAGGCCTAGAAGCTCAAGTTGCGGGGCTCTACCAATTTGCGAGCACCACCAGTTTGGGCAAGGCGCTGTTTTGGGTTGGGACGTTGGTCGTCGCTGAGGAAGTGCTGTTCCGCCAAGTGCTGCCACGCGCGTTGCAGCTGTGGACGGCGGAGCGTGTGGCATTCGCGCTGGCTGTCACGATCTACTCGTTCGCCCAGCTCGGCAGCGGATCCTGGATCATCTTCTTGCTCGCCGTTGTATGCGGGACCATTTGGGCGGCACTGCGTATGTACACAGGCTCGATCACACCGAGCTTGATCGCGCACGGCATCTGGACGCCCACTGTGATCGTATTGATCCCAGTCGTCGGCTGAGTCACATCCGACTGTCAGATCGACAGTATGCCTTTGACTGCAGCGGCCAGCGGCTGCTGCCGTCAGCGGCAACGCCCCGCGGACGTGGAGCACGCATCGTTTGGGGCCGATCTCCCGGACTTTCTGCAGCTTTCTCGCCGCCGCCGTACGCTTCATCGAGTGTGAATGTTCTTGCGGCTATCAGCGGCGAAACGATTGTCGTTGAACGAATTGATCACAACACATGTGAGCGTAGCGATAGATTTTTCGCAATCTTATGGCTCGATCCGCGAGCTGTCTTGCTTGCAGCGCGAAGCGGCGTTAGTCATCGCGAGCTACTGTCGCTTTTGCCTTATTTTGAAGTTGTTGTTTGGCAGAACAACGCGATGGAGACGTGACTATGAAGTGCTGGCATCTGGTAGCGGCGCTCGCCCTCGCGGGCTGTGGGCTGAATACATCTTCGCTACCGAGCACGGGGCGCAGTGGTGAAGACGCAGGCGTACGCGCGGCGGATGCGAGCTCTTCGATCGCCGGCTCACCCGCCAGCTGGCCGGCCCGGCGCCGCCCCTCTCGACTCGAGCAGGATGGTGGCAGCAGCGATACAAAAGACGCTTCGAAGCCAGGCGCTGGTGGGCCAACCACCCGCGACAAGGACGCTCAGACCGACCCCGCGCAGGGTGGGCCTGCGAACCCGAACGGCGGCCCGAACCCCTCGGGACAGCCCACCAGCGGCACCAGCGGCAACCCGTCGAAGCCAGGGAGCCAGGCGCAGCCGCCCGGAACTGGAAACAGCGCAGGCAACGGCAGCGACGACGATGGCAGCGGCAACGGACAGAACGGCTCCTCGTCGAACGGGGGCGCTCAAGACGCCGGTGCATCGGACGCAAGCTCGTCGGGCGCACACGACCCAGACCCCGACGACAACGGCTCATCGGACGAGGACGAGGACGAGCACTCGGACGAGGATGACCGCGACGACGGTGATCACGGTGACGAAGGGGACAACGGCGGCCAGCCCGGCTCAGGCTCCAACGGCCACGGCAGCCAACAGCCGCATAGCGACGACGCCATCAGCATCATCGTCGACCTCGTAATCGCCATTCTGGACCTCAGCCTGGGCCCGGTCCGCCCCTCCGAGCTCGAAGCGCTCGTCTCGTCGATCCTCGTGTTGTCGCTCGCGCCCGCAGACCTCGCAGCAGAGAGCTTGGTCGCAGTGCTCGACGCCCTCGACGATACCCAGATCTGCCTCGACCACCCCGAGCGCTGCAACCCGCTCTGCACGAACCTAGAGTCCGACTGCAGCGCATGCGGACGCGACGAAGACTGCATCGAGCGCATCGAAGAGATGTGCAAGGTCAAGCTGCCCAAGACCTGCTTCTGAAGCACAGCTCCAGAGACGCGAAAAGGCACGGAGCCAAGTGGCTTCGTGCCTTTTGCATAGCTACGACCCGAGGAACTACTCGGCGTCAGCCGGCTCAGCGCGGGGCATACGCACGATCTGCAACGCTGACTCCCGTGTGCTCTTGACCAGCGCGTCGAGGTCCTCCGCACGCTTGCGGTAGTAGTCACTCGCGCCCGTCTGCGCCGTCTCGAACACCGCGACGGCTTTCGCCAGCTTCGCGTCGAACATGCCGATGTCGGGGTGACCATCGCGCAGGCGATTGGCCACGAGGATGTGCGCTGGCGGGGTACGAAGATCCTTCGTCAGCCCGACCCAGCTCAGCATCTTCAACACGTAGTAGCTGATGTCGATCTCCCACCAGAAGAAGCCCTGATTGGCCGTCGACTGGTAGTAGTGGTGGTTGTTGTGCCAGCCCTCGCCGAGCGTGATCAGCGCGAGCACGAATGAGTTGCGACTGGTGTCGGTGGTCACGTAGCGACGCTTGCCGAACACGTGTGCGAGCGAGTTGATGAAGAACGTGCCGTGGTAAAGCAGCACGGTCGACAAGAAGAAGCCGATGAGCAGCGTGCTCCAACCACCCACCAAGAAGCACGCGACGCCCAAGATGGTCGGCGGCACCCAGTGATGTTTGTTTAGCCAAACAAGCTCGGGGTACTTCGCGAAATCCTTGATCGCCTTGTAGTCCGTCTCGTTGTACTTGTTGCACAAGATCCAACCGACGTGGCTCCAGAGAAAGCCCTTGAGCGGCGAGTGCACGTCTTCCTGCATGTCGGAGTACTTGTGATGGTGCCTGTGATGAGCCGCCCACCATAGCGCGCCCTTCTGCCCCGCAGTGCCGCCGCCAAACGCCATCAAGAACTGCATCACGCGCCCCATCTTGTACGCGCGGTGCGAGAAATAGCGGTGGTAGACGCCCGTGATGAAGAACATGCGCACGACGTACAAGCCGACACAGATCGCCCAATCCATCAGCGTCGCACCGGTCCAGATGGCGAGCAGCGGAATCAGGTGCACCACGATGAACGGTATGCTGCGGACCCAGTTGATGCGTTCGTCGGGGCTGCGTGTGTAGGCTGTGGTCATGTCCTCTGCTTTCTCGTAGCGCGCGCGAGCGTATCAAACAGTCAACGGTACCGAGCGCATGTTTTCCACCCGCTTCGTTCCATTCCTACGTCACATGTTTGTCAGGACGCGCGACTGACCGGACGCGGCGCGTCATTGCGCAGACGCGTGCAGCAAACAGTCAAAGTCTGACTGCACAGGCGCTACGCGCGGCGCTTCCAAACGCTCCAAAACCCTTGACGAAAACGTAGCTCGCATGCGCCGCGGCACGGATCTCCGCCCCCACGCACGAGGACATAGTCGTACCAGCGCATGTCAGCTGGCTTCACACGCTGTGGCAACCACTCCCAGCGCGGCGGAACACGCGGCGGTCGGTTGTCCTCGCGGAAGCGAAATGGCGACTGTGGAAAGTCAGCAAAGGTGAACATGACCGCGCCGCCTTTGCGCGCTTGGTAGTAGGCGACGAAGTGTATGAACGGCGAGAACTTCACATGCTGCGAGCCGCGCCCGTAGATCAGCCCCATCACGCGTTGCCCGTTCGGAATCGCCGCAAGGGCCTGGTCGAACGCGCCCACTTCCTCCTGCTCGAACTTCGCAAAGGCCTGACGGGCCTGCTGCTGATGGGCCGCCCCGAGCCACAACAGAGCAGCCACAATGCCCAGCAGCGCGACCCGCGGCGGCTTCGGTAGCACGGGCACGAGAAACAGCAGCGCGAGCAGCGGAAAGCGCTGCGCGATCGGCCAGATCCAAGCATAGCCGCTCGGCAGCACGAAATACGCTGCAGCTGTTAGCGGCGCGAGCGGCACGAGTCGCATAAAGGACCCAGGCGCGAACGAACCGGGAGCACGCCACGACTGCAAGTACAGCCCACGCGCCACACCCACCAGCAACGTAACCAGGAGCAACGCAGCAAAGTACTTCAAGTGCTGCAGTCCCACAGGGCCGTGAAACACATCGGTGAGCCAGTTGGGCAGATCGCGCAGCGACACTTCGAACGGCTGATACTGTGCGCGTTGCTCGGCATCGCCGCCAGCAGCTGCATTGAGCGTGGCTTTGCCCGCAGGGCTCTGCGCCATCCAAGCGGCGCCGACCACCACCGCAGGCACGAGCGGCGCGAGCAATAGCGCAGTCCGCGACAGCGATCGCTGCACGCACAAGAGCACAGCACCGAGCACGAGCAACACAAACGGAACGACGTGGCAGAAGAAGCAAAACGTCGCGACGAGCCCGAGCGCGATCGCCCGACCACGCGAGTGCGCCCGGCATTGCTCCGCACACAGCCCGAGCCCGACCAACGCCGCAGGGATCGCCATCAAGAAGTTGATGAAGCCCAAGATCAAATGCGCATTGTAGGTCAGCGGCAACGCGAACAGCGCGAGCGCGCGGTCGCGCTCGAGCGCCCCGAGCAGATACGAGAGCGCGTAGGGAATCCCCGCGACGCTCGCGACTACCAGGATGCGATTTGCCAGCTCCAAGTCGACGAGATAGGAGAGCCCATCCGCGAGCAGGTAATACGCGAGGTACTGCGTCTGGCGCAGCGCGAGCTCGAAGAACTGCTGAAACCCAAGGCTCGCGTCACCCCAGCTGTGCAGCACACGGATCGCAGCCAGGTGCTGCGGCATATCCTCGATAGGCGGATAGCGCGCAGCCCCCAGCGGCCACACCACAAAGGCTACAAATGCCGACAACAAGAGCGGAGCGAGAGCGCCCTCAGCCCTTGCTGACGCTGTCATTCTTGACTTTGTGCTCGTTGCCGTCGAAGCGCAGGAACACGGTCTTGCCTTCGACCATCGTGCGCAGCTCGACCGGGCGACGCCAGACGCGCTCGAGCGACACCAGCACCGCCTGCGCGTAGTCCTGGCGCAGATCGATCCCTTGGTGATCGTGAGAGAGCAGCAGCTCGCCGCGGTTTTTGTGGTTCGAGTCCTCGACCGCGATGATCGGCTGTCCCGCGTTGGTCAGCTGGAACAGCAGCTTCTGCTTCACCGTCTGGAACTGACGTGTCTCGACCTCGAAGCGCTCGTTCTTTGGGTTGTAACCAAAGGCGAAAAGCTTCTGCTCGACCACGAACTCCGGCGTCAGGAACTCATCGATGAACGTGACGTCGGTGTACAGCGAACGAACTTCGAACAGCTTCTTCCGCCCCAAGCCGAGCCGCAAATCCCAGTTCTGACGCGCCGCGAGATCATCGCAGTCGTCCCACTCTTTGCCGAACTGACCGCGGTTCCAGCGCTCTTCGATATGCCGATACAACTCGACGCCGAGCTTGTACGGGTTCAAGCGGTCGCGCGAGGTCGCGAGCACGCCGGCGCAACGGTCGGCGTAATCGATGATCTCGGAGCCTTCTGCGGCCTTCTCCGTCATGATCTTGGAGTGCCAGTACGTGGCCCAGCCTTCGTTCATGATCTTGGTCTGCGCTTGCGGCGCGAAGTAGTACGCCTCGCTGCGGATCACCGCGAGCACGTCGCGCTCCCAAGCTTCCAGCGGCGCGTACTCGAGCAAGAAGCCCATCACGTCCCGGTCGAGCTCCTCGGGGATCTTCTTGGTCTTGGTCGCTTCTGTCTCGACCTTCTTGCGCTGCTCTTCGAGGAAGTTGTCCGGGTTGATGTACTTCGCCATGTAGTCGCGGTCGACGCGCAACCGCGGCAGCTCTTCACCCGGCTTGTCGTAATCGATCTCTTTGCCCTGCGCGCTCTCGGATTTTCCCTTGCGCGCATGTGGACGATGGATGTCGATCAGGTTCTCGAGGCTCAAGCAGTCGTCGATGAACGACTCGATCTTCTCGATACCCACGCGATTGGCCCAGCGCCGTAGCACGGCGCCGTGGTTCGCCATCGCGTCGATCCACTTGCGGATCGGCTCACCGGTCTTGGCATCTTTGCCCTGGTCGGTAGTGCGGAACGCGAAGTTGTTCTTGAAAAAGTCGACGTGCCCGTAGACGTGCGCCATCACGAGCTTCTGATCGACGAGGCTGTTGCCCTCGAGCAAGTACGCGACGGCCGGGCTGTTGTTGATCACCATCTCGTAGATGGTCGACAAGCCGTACTCGCTGCTCTTCTTCAGCTCTTCGTAGGCCATCCCGAAGCGCCAGTGCGGATAGCGGCTCGGAAACCCTCCGTACGAAGCGATCTCGTTGATGTGATCGTACGGCAGCACCTCGAACAAGACCGGGAAAAAATCGAGCCCGTACTGGCGCGCGTGTGCCTCGATCTTGCGCTCTTCGTCGCGCAAGTAGGCTGGCAAAGACGTCTTGAGCGCAAACTGAGCCATGCTTTTAAGACTCCCCGTGCAGGAGGGTAAACAAGTCGGTCACTTGCCTTTGCCTAGAAATTCTTTGATCGAATCGACGATGCCGTCGCGATCTTTGATCTCGCTGGTGAGCACGCGTTCGTCTTCTTTGAAGTGCTCGTCGAGATCTTTGATGAACTGACCGGAGCCGTACGGGCTCTCGACCTGTCCGTAGCAGAACACGTTGGCCGCGGCGAGCAGCTTGTCTTTGAGCAGCTGCACGCAGAGCAGCGTGTCGTCGACGCTCCAGTTGTCGCCGTCGGAGAAGTGAAACAGGTAGATGTTCCACTCGCCCGCCGGGTAGCTCGCCTCGATGATCTCCGAAGCGAGCTTGTACGCGGACGAGATCATCGTGCCGCCCGACTCACGCGTACGGAAGAACGTGTCTCGATCGACCTCGCGCGCGACTGCATCGTGAATGATGAAGCGCGTCTCGAGGCCCTGGTATTGATTGCGCAACCAGGTGTCGATCCAAAACGACTCGATGCGGACGATCTCTTTCTGCTCGTCGCCCATCGAGCCCGACACGTCCATCATGTACAGGATGACGGCGTTTGCGATCGGCTCGATCTCGGTGCGATACGAACGAAACCGCAAGTCGTCGCGCACAGGCACGACCAGCGGATTCTTTAGATCGTAAGTACCGAGCGCGATTTGCCGGCGCAACGCTTGGTGGAACGTCTTGCGGAAATGCCGCAGCGAGTTCGGGCCGACCCTACGCAGGCCGACGTAGCGATCCTTCTGGCGCGCGATCCGACTTTTGCCCTTGTCCTCGATGCGCGGGAGCTCGAGCTCCTCGCCCAAGATCTCCGCGAGATCTTGCAGGCTGACATCGACTTCCAACACGTGCTGACCTTGGCCGCTGCCAGCTTCGCCTTGCCCGGACTGCTGGTCTCCGGGCTGCCCGAGCGCATCGCCCGGCTCACCATCACCTTGAGAGACTCCGCCTCCCTGTTTGTCGGTGAATCTGAAGCGCGGAATGTCGATCTGAGGAATCGGGATGGACACGACGTCCTTCCCTTGTTTACCGAGCAGCTCACCCTTCGAGATGAAGCGCCGAAGGTTCTGCCGGATTTTGCCTCGAATGATCTGCTTAAATCGCGCGTGGTCCTGGTCAACCCGCAGGGACATACGGAGATGTTAACTGGCGGTGGCTGTGCGGGCTAGTGGTTTTCCTCGAAATTTCGCGTAGCTCCACGTCGTCGCTGTCAGGGCGGAACGTTTCGCGCAGACAGCGTGTGACCTTGTAGGGCCTGTCGCCCGTTCAGGCCGCTGTCCGACACGCCGACTCGCGAGGATGGCCTCAAGGAGCCGGAGAGGCGATTTCACCGCCCGGCAACGAACGCGCGCGCACCCGATCGTATGCGTGAACCAGCATGAGCGAAGTGATCGGCAATGCTGCCAGCCACCCGATGAAGGTGATCGCACCCAGCACATTGAGCCCCATCAAGACGATGAACAGCCCGAGTAGATCGCCCACGTTCGAGCTCGCGAGATCCATGCTCTCGCGCAACGCCGCCCTGAAGTCTTTGCCGTCGACCACGAGCAGCGGTGCGAAGAGAAACAAATAGCCGGTCACGAACACACCGATTCCGCACAGCACCGAGCCCGATCCCACAGCCAGCCCGACGATCAGGTAGTCGCCCTGACGCGCGGTGAACGGCGCAAACGCGTCGGCGATCGTCGGCTCTCGCCCGCGCGCGGCGATCCGCGCGACGTTCATCAGTCCGCCCATCACCAGCCCGGACAAGAGCAGGTTCAACAAGAACGACATGGGTGGATGCACCGCGCGCGCCAGCAGGGCCTGCACCACCACCTGCGTCACGATCAGGGCGAACGTCGCAGCCACCAGAGCCCCGGTGTGCCGCTTGAACGTCTGCCACGCGCCTTCCAGAGCTTCGCCGACACGCATACCCACCTCCACCGCGCTCGTTTTCAGCCGTTTGTTTCTTGCCTGATCGCGAGCTGCTCGCGGATGAAGCGCGACAGCCCTTCCAGTACCGGTTGCGGCAACTCGTGACCGCCCGGGAAAGAGACCCAGCTTACGGTGAGCCCTGCCGCCTGCAACATGTCGCGCTGCTCGAGCGCGAGCGCATGAGGCAAGATCGCGTCTGCCAGACCATGGGTCTGAAACACCGGCAGGCCTTTGCGTGCAGCCATCAGCGGCTGCCACTCCGGCACGCACAAAGGCGTGGTCGAGAGCAGCACGAGCCCTGCGAACGGCCGCGTGTCGCGCAGCGCGACGTCGCATGCCAGCATCGAGCCCTGCGAAAAACCACCGAGGATGATGCGATCGCTCGTCACGTTCAGCTCGCGTTGCATGACATCGAGCATCGCGATCACCTGAGCGTGCGCCTCGGCGAGCCCGGGCGGCGCACTGAGCATGCGCTCGCGGAAGCGACCGCGCGCCGCGGCTTGCTGCAACGCGAGCACATCGATCGGCCACCAAGCGCGGCCACCGAACGCGCGCAGCTCGGGAGGCGACTGCGGCGCCTCGGGAAACACGAACCGCACCTCGCGCGGCACGTCCAGCACGCGCTGCAAAGCCACCAAGTCATCGCCCGGGGCGCCGTAGCCGTGCATCAGCACGACGACTGGTCCATCGCCGCCGCCCTCGCGGTCGGTTCCGCCCGCGATCCGTACCAGCAAATCCGCCCAACGTTCGATGCGCATGTGCGCTCTATAACACGACCGTGGCCGGAGCCGGCGCTGCCCTTTCCCGGGCGCGCGCTCTGCGGTACCAAGCCGGCATGCCTGACCTAGCCTCCACGTTTGTCGTCGTGTTGTGCACGACGCCCAAAGAAGATGTCAGCGCGCAGCTCGCGCGTGGCCTCGTCGAGGCTGAGCTCGCGGCGTGCGTGAACATCGTGCCCGCGGTGCGCTCGATCTATCGCTGGCAAGGCGCCACACACGACGACGCGGAGAGCTTGATGGTGATCAAGACGCAAGCCGCGCGCTTCGAGTCGCTCACCGAATGGATCCGCAAGCACCACCCGTACAGCGAGCCCGAGATCATCATGCTGCCCATCACGGCGGGTAGCCCGAGTTACCTAGCTTGGATCGCATCGCTCACGGGTGGTTGACACGCATTCCATGGGCCGCTCGTTCCTCGCTAGGCGCGCGCCACTCGGCACGCCAGCACCGTGAGCCGAGCGCGCAGCTCCCGAGAACTTGCCCGAGTGATAAATCTCGGCAGTTCTGGGCATAGCATTGCGGATCAGCTCGGCGCTGTCTCTGCGTCACGCTTGAGCGGAGGAATCTCGAGCAGGTCAGTCGGCGTGTCGACGATAAAATCCGGCGAGTGCTGGGCGAGAAACGCCTTGGACGTGTATCCCCATGAAACAGCGATCATGCTTACGCCGAGCGGCTTCGTTGCTTCGATGTCGCGCACTTCGTCACCGACGTACGCGACCTCGTGCGCACCCAAACGGCGACTACGCATCAGCGCCTTCAAGCGCCGCTCCTTGCCCCACAGGCTGGAGGACGTCGTGACGAAGTCGAAGCAAGTCAAGCCGCGCGCGGCGAAAAAACGCTCGACGTTGCCGCTGTCATTCGACGTCAGCACACCGAGCTGCAGCCCACGGCGGCGCAGCTCGAGCAACACTTGCGGCAAGCCATCGAACGTCGCCATATCGCTGATGTTGCGGGCGACCTCTCTCTTAACTCGCGTTGCAATCAAAGGGATTTTATGCCAAGCGATACCCAGCTGAGCGGCGATGCTGCGGTAGCTCGCCCCGCGCAAGCCCTCGATCTCATGAGGTTCCGCTGGCCGATACCCAAATTCGGGAGCAAGCTCATTAGCAACGCGCAGGGTTTCTTCGAAGCTGTTTGCGAGCGTGCCGTCAAAGTCGAATATCAACGTGCGGAGCGTCATGGCCTGTCGCTTTAGCATGACTTCACGTCGTGTTTCAGGAGCAAAACATTGCTGCACCCGGAACAGCTGGCGCTTCGCCAGCCCGCGATTCACAGTGTGCGCCAGGCTGCGCGCGTGTGTATTGGCACGCTGTCTCTGCGTCATGCCGCTTGACTAAGCGAGCACCCGTCAACTATCTGCCTACAAACCACACTTCTCCGCAAGAGTCATTTCTGTGAGAGAGCTCGAAGCGCAGGAGGAACACTCAATGAGTAAGCTGGGGTCACTGGGAACAATGGACATTACGCAACGCCTCGACACCGGCAACCGCGACAATGCCGCGACCGACTGGCATTCGAAGTACGGAATTCGTCATATTGCGATCATCCCGGATGGCAACCGCCGCTGGGCGCGGCAACGCTCGCTCCCCATCGAGGTGGGTCACGCCAATGGGTTGCTCCGGGTTCTGCCTGACTTGGTGCACCAGCTCTGCGACGCAGGCGTCCACACGATCACCGTCTGGGGCTTCTCCACGGAGAACTGGACGCGTGAACAAGAGGAAGTCAAACACCTGATGAAGATCAGCGCGGAGTTTCTGCGCCATCACATCATGGACATCGCGAACCGGCACCACGCCCGCGTTTGCCATCTGGGTCGCAAAGATCGTCTGTTCCCGGAGGTTCGCGAGGCCCTCTTGGCAGTCGAAGCGGCGACGGCCCACCACGACCAGCACGTCTACAACGTTGCGCTCGACTACGGCGGAACTGACGAAATGCTGCGCGCAACCAAGAAGCTCGCACAGGCCGTGCAGGAAGGTCAGCTGGGCAAGGACGGCGAAGAGCTGTCAGTGCTCGACTTTCTCGACACTGCGGGCCAGCCACACCCCTTCCCAGACGTCGTCGTTCGCTCTTCGGGCGAGCACCGCATGTCTGGCTTCCTGCCGCTGCAGACCGTCTACAGCGAGCTGTTCTTCGTCGAGGATCTTTTTCCAGAGTTTTCGTTTGAGCTGATCCGCGACATTGCCGAGCAGTTCAGGTGGCGTAAGCGCCGGTTCGGCACCTGAGTCACGCGTCACGGTGTTGAAGAGCGAAGCGAGCTAACCAGTGGGGACACGGAACGCGGTACTGGTTGATTCGCTCGCACAGGAAGAAACTTATTAGCCTTTGACGCACCCCGCCGGGAACGCGGGGTTAGCCCAGTGCAAAGGCTACGTAGCTGGACGGCGGCGTCACGACGTTTGGCCGCTCTCAGCGGCAACGCAGCTCATCACCACCACTCCGCCAGTACCCGCTGAAGGCTCAGAGCGGGCGCGAAACCCGCTAACGCGGGCGGCACCATTTGCATCTGATAACCGCCAGCGTACGCGCCTCAGCGAGCTGCAGCGAAACCTGCTGACGCGGGCTTGCATCGACGCGTGAAGGCCAGCGGCTATTGCTGACCTTCAGCGAGCTGCAGCAAAACCTGCTGACGCGGGCTTGCACCGACGCGTGAAGGCCAGCGGCTGATGCTGACCTTCAGCGAGCCGCAGCAAAACTTCCTTCGGCGACTTGCAGCTGAGCGTCCGCCCGCGGGACGTGCTCGCTGACCAGCAAGCCGTCTTTGAACTCCAACACCCGATCAGTCACGGCGGCCGCGCGTGGATCGTGCGTGACCATGAAGATCGCACAGCCCTCTTCGCGCGCTGCTTTACGGAGCAGGTTGAGCACTTCGACGCTGACCTTCGAATCGAGATTGCCGGTCGGCTCGTCAGCGAGCAACACCGGAGGACGCGGTCCGAGCGCGCGTGCGATCGCGACGCGCTGCATCTCACCACCACTCAGCTCTTCGGGCGTGTGACTGCGACGCGCGCCGAGACCGACCATCTGCAACAACTCGTCGGCGCGATGATCGGCGTCTTTCGGTGCGGCACCTGCGAGCAACAGGGGCAGCGCCACGTTCTCGCGCGCAGTCAGCAGCGGCAGCAGGTTGAAGAACTGAAAGATCAGCCCGACCTTTTCGCGCCGCAAGCGCGTGCGTCCTTTGTCGTCGAGCTTCGAGAGCTCGATGCCTGCGATCGTGATCTCACCCGAGTCCGGACGATCGAGCGCGCCGAGCAGGTTTAACAGCGTGGACTTTCCGGACCCGGAAGGCCCGACCATCGCCACCATTTCGCCCGAAGCGATGGACAACGAAACGCCCGCGACTGCGTTCACTTCGATGGTGCCGCGGCGATAAGCCTTGCGCACCGATTTAGCCACTACCACCGCATTCATTGGGCGCACCCTAGTAGACGAAGCATAAATCCGAAATGGTTGATCGACGACTCTGCGTCACAAATGGGTCAAACCGGACCAGCGCCCGAATTTCGTCTACGTTGGCCGTTTTAGCGATTTCTGACTGGAATTTGTGGCCATGGAGAAGAACTCGCAACGCCAATAGAGGACGTCTTGGCGCGCAGGGCGCGGCGGGTTATACGAAGTCAGGTCGTTAGGAATCTCGATGCCCAATCATGCACTTCCAGCGCTTTCGCGCTGCGGCGTCGCGGTCACGCTGCTGCTTTCTGCCGGCTGTGGCACAGAACGAGAACCCTGGTACGGCTTCGACCTCTTCCCCGGCGATGCAGCGGTGCAGGACACCGCAGGGACTGAAGCCATCCCGGATGTACCCAGCGGCGACAGCAGTAGCGCTGCACCGACCGCTCCTGACACCAGCGTGGGCACAAACGCTGCCGGTGCAGCGCCTGCCGCTGGCAGCGGCAGCGACACCCGCGAGCCGACGCAGCCAACCTCACCGGGCGGTGTGCAGACCGGCACACCCGAAGCACCGAATACGCCTGGGACCACCGCGCCGGATGCGCCGCCGATGTCGTTTCGGATCACCGAGCTACAGCTGCGGGATCCACATGTGTTCGCCGGCACGACAGACATCACTGAGATGCAGGTGCTCGGACAATCCGTGAACCGCACGCTCATCCCGGACAAGCTCACCAAGGACTCCGACGGCGATGGCGCGATCGATGTGTCGGTCGTCGCGCTGCTCGCGCCGTTCGACCCCACTGCGTCTCCTGCAGTGACATCGACGCTGACCTTCGTGAACGCCGCCTGTCCGCTCAACGGCGGCGCCAGCTCGACTTGTAAGCCGCTCGCAGGCGGCAAGGGTCTGGAGACAACCTGGACGCTCGAGCAACGTCAGAGCGGCAACTGCTTGGAGCCGATGCAGGGCACCACGTCGAGCTACCAGCCTGCGATCACCGTTCCGAACGGTCCGTGCTTTCTGAGCACCGAAGGCAACGATCTCACGATGGACCTCGGTGGCATCAAGATCAACATCACCGCAGCGCGGGTAAGCGCGACCTACCAGGCTCAGCCTGCAGGTCTGGTCAAGGGCCTACTGGCCGGCTTCGTGACGCGTACGGCTGCAGAGCAAGCAACCTTGCCGAGCGGCGCTGGACCGATGGTTGGCGGCGACACGCTCGATATGTACATCCGCATGCGCGACTACGATCAGAGCGCGAGCCCGAACGGGCAAGACGGCTTCTGGATGTACCTGAACTTCGTCGCTAAGCCGATCACGTACACCCCGTAGTCTCTCACGCCCGTACGCGTGCCCGTGCCCGTACGCGAATAACCGTCGTTCAAACGCAAAACGCTCCGACCCACAAGACCGGGATCGGAGCGTGTACGTTTACGGGCACGGGCACGCGTACGGGGGCGTCGGTCCCGTGCGCTTCTACTAGAGGTGCTCGAGCGCTGCAGGAGTGAACTGCGAGTCGGGCAGGTCTTCTTTCTTCTCGATCGAATCGACGAACACTTCGGTCGCGTGCGGCTTCAGCTCGTGCTGCATGCGCGCTTCGGTCACCACCAGACCACCTTCGATCGTCTTCATGCGGCGCACGTACAGCGTCTTCGCGTGCTTGCCAGCGGTGTAGTAGAACTTGGTACGCAGCGCGACGTAATCGTTCTTGCGAATCCAAGTCAGCGTCTTGCCGTACGCGAGGCCCGCTTTGGGATTGATCGTCGACTCGAGCACATAGCAGTCGTCCGAGCCGATTTTCTCGTCGGCCAAACGTTTGTGCGTCGCGTCCTTCGAATTCATGCCCTGCATGTCGGCGTACGTGAAGTCGCTGCCCATGAAGCTACCGTCGCGCTCGCGACCTGCGATCCGACGCGTGCGCTTGAGCGCCGGCAGATAGATGTACTGCTCAGCTTCATCGTTGCCTTTGTCGAGCATCAAGAATGCAGTGCCCGCGACGTCGGTCGGACCGAGGAAGCGCACCAGACTCTGATAGCGCCCCTCTTTCTTACGACCGACGATTTCCATCGAGCGCTCTTTGGTCTTGCCGCCCTCTTCGGAGAGCACCATTCGCACGCGTGTTTTTGCGCCTGCCCAGTTGTTCGTGTCCGGACGAACAGCACGATCGGCAATCTGTTGAGCAGTAAGCTCTTTGCCTTGCGCGTGCACCACGCCACTGCTCAGAAGACTGAACGCCAGCGCGTAGCCTCCTAGCCAAGTTCTCCATGTTGGGCCCGCGTGTACGCGCGGCCCTCTAGCTGTTGGATTCTGACCGACATTGCTCATGGCAAGCTCCACAGGAATCTCCAAAAACCACAACGCAGGTCGTAGACGTTACAACCCCGCTCAATGTTCAACGTCGCGGCGTGATAGCAAACGGGGACCCCTCAGCGCAAACATCCAAGGATTTCGCAGTGTCCCTAAGCAGGAGGGCAACATCGGCAAACCGAGCGAAAAGCGTAGTTTAGGGGCTCGTGTCTGCTAAGGTCGCGCCGTTGATGGACCTGTTGTCGCGAGGCCTTCCTGTATTCGTCTGCGGCTGCGCGCTCGGGCTTTTGCCGCCGAACGTCAGCTTCGGTCAGTCCGGTGACGAAGTTATCGAGGACCCCGAGCTCGCAGGCTCATCGTCTGCAGGCGCAAACGACAGCGCCGGGGAGACGGTGTTCGAAGACCCTGAGCTCGCGGGCAGGACCGGCGAGAGCAGCAGCAGCTCAGGCTTCAACAACAGCGCTGCGCCGCAGTTCACCGCAGACGCAAGCTTGATCTGGCACAGCCGGCTCGGCATGGATCTGCGTTACAGCGATCCGCGCGAAGAGACGTGGGAGAACACCAACATCGCGGTGCTCGAGGCCAACATCAGGCGCTCGGAGACGCTGCGCTTTCAGATGGGCACACGCTTGCGCCTGTACGCTGGCGCGCTCACGCGCGATGTGCCGGATGCGCAGGCGCAACGCGTAGAGCTCGATGCCACGCCAGTGTCCGGCTACGTCGATTGGACGATCGCGAGCGGCGTGCACATGCAGGTCGGCTACCAGAGTGTGCAGCTCGGTCGCTTCGAGATCGTGTCGGCGACCGATGTGCTTTCGATCTCCGATACGCGTAACGGCCCAGCGACGCTGCCTGAAGCCTACGAGGTCGGCCAGCTGGCGATGCGCTTGGATATCGACGCGACGTCCTGGCTCTCGATCAAAGCCATCTACGTGCCGTTCTTCACGCCGTACATCATGAGCGTGAACGAAGGCGACTACGCGCTCTTGCCGCTGCGCCAATCCGAGGTGAGCGCGGATCTCGACTCGCTGATGATCAACAGCGTGATCGCGGAGAATTTTTCGCGCGCCGATCGCGAGCGCTTGGCGATGACAGGGCTGTCCGCGTTCGCGCCGGAGATCGGCTTGGACAAGCAGCAGAGCGCGCTGCGCATGGCAGCTCGTGGCGGCTTCGGTGAAATCGCGCTGACGGCGGCCACCGCGATCGAAAAGGTCCCGTCGGTCTATTTCTCGCCCGAAGCCATCGCATACTTCGCGGACCCGAATACGATCGAGACTGCGGAAGCGTTCGAGATGGCGCGGCAACCGATCCGCGTCGCGTACAACCGCTTCTATCTGTTGTCGCTCGATGCGGAGCTCGATGCGGCGCCGTTCTTGCTCGGCCTCGAGTTCGCGTACAACTTCCGGCGCACGCTGCCTACGCTCGGCTCAGGGCCCTACCCGGGCACACTGCCGTTGCCTGAGCAAACAGACATCGCGCAGCTCGGCGGTAAGGTCGAATACCAAGGCGGCTCCGAGTTTGTCGCGACGATCGAAGCGTTCGGCATGTACGCGATTCAAGCGCCTCAAGATCCCATGCGCGGTTGGATGTTCCTGGAAGGTGGCCGCTTCCTGGCAGGTGTGGCCGCCGGCGCATACTGGATGCCGGCAGAGACAAACCTTCGCGTCGAGCTGGGAATACTGGCGATGACTCCACAGACTCTGGTCATCGCGCCGCGCGTTCTCTACAAAGTGATCGATGCGCTCGAGCTCGAGCTCGGTGCGTTGATCATCGAAGGTCCAGCGCCTCCGCTCGCGGTCACTCCGCGCATCGCAGTCGGCACGATGTACGACACGATCGATCAGATCTACGTCGGCTTCATCAGCAAGCTGTAGATCAAAGAAGCCCCTCGCGTAGCTTACGCAACTGGCGCATGCGTGGCGGGTTGGCTCACGATGACACGTGACGACACGTGGCTGTCGCCGTCGGCTGCATTGTGACAAGTGACACGCGCGTGTCATTCACAAGGCAGTCAGTGGGCTGATTGTCATCCGAGCGCCTTCTAGAGCCTCTGACAGCCCTGAAACGCGTGCATGTCGCGCAGCTAACATCAAGCTGCCGCAGAACTGTCACGCAGCGTTGATAAGCCGCTTTCCCATGTGGTTGGGACGCGTGGGCGTCGCGTCACAGGTGTAGCGGCTATGTTCGACGACTTCGGTGAGCAAAACGCAAAGAAGAAGGAAGGCCGCGGCCGGCGCAGTCTATCTGCCATCCTGTCCATCGGCGTGTTCGCAAGCTTGGCACTGGGTGTGGGTGGCGCCATCGCCGCTCACAAGGTGCGTGAGATGCGCGCCAAGCAGGACGTCGATATCAGCTTCGAAGAGCTACCCAAGCCCAAGCCGCCGAAGCCTAAGGTAAAGGCAGCGGTGGCGCCGCAAGGGCCGCGCAAAGCGGCTGCACGCAAGCCCATCGTTGCGCCCAAGTCGATCCCGACGGAGACGCCGAGCGAGGCCGAGGGCGAGCTGCAGGAGACTGAAGCGGCTGGACCGGTCGATGGTTTTGTCGATGGTGCAGGCGAAGGCAATGGCAGCGGCAACGCGCCTGTCGTGCAGCAACAGAAGGTCGAGGAACCACCACCTCCCCCACCACCCGCGCCTCCTTCGCAGGAGCGTGACAACTCGATCGTCAAGCCGCGTTATCTCTCCGGCTGCCGCACGCCCGATGTGCCCGAGGCGCTGCAGAAAGCCGCCGCGACCATCGAGATCGATGTGCGCATGATGATCGGAAGCGATGGTCGTGTGACCGCGGCCAAGGTCGTGAAGTCGCATCCGCTGGTGCCTGACGATGTAGTCCTGACGTGCGTGCGCGGCCAAGTCTTCGAGCCCGCGCACCTGCCCGATGGAACGGCGGTGCCCTTTCCTTTCAGACGCAGATTCTTGTTTCGCCCTGCCTGATTCAAACCAAGAGGTCGTTAGCGATGGAACTCAATGTAATCGAAATGTGGGCCGGGATGAGCAACCTGGTCCGTCTCGTGGTGATCGTGCTCACCACCCAAGCGCTCGGTTGTATCTACGTCGTGATCGACCGCTTGATCTTACTGTTCACTGCCTACAGGCAGGGCAGGAAGTTCGCACGTAGCGCCGGTCCCGTGCTCGCACGCGGCGACTACGCGGGCGCGCTGCGCATCGCACGCGAACACCCCGACAGTCACCTCGCGACGTTCATCGTCACGGGCGTCGAGACCTTCGTGGAGCAGCGCCGTCGTGGTGCCGATGAAGGCAAAGCCGCTTATCTCTCGGATCGCGCGCTGGAGCGTGAGTCGGAGCAGCTGTCGCACTCGTTGAATCGCGGCATGAACATCCTCGCGTCGACCGGCTCGACCGCTCCGTTTATCGGTCTGCTCGGCACGGTGCTCGGCATCTTGAACGCGTTCAAGCTGGTCGGACAACAAGGCAGCGGCGGCATGGGCACGATCGGTGTGGCGATCGCCGAGGCGCTGATCGTGACCGGCTACGGTTTGATGGTCGCGATTCCTTCTGTGCTCTTGTTCAACTGGCTGAGCTCGCGCTTGACCACGTACGAGCAGGGCTTGAACCGCGCGCGTGCCGAGCTGGTGGACCGCCTCGAAGGTGGTCACGGCGCAGAAGCCGAGGATGTCGAGCTCGAGGACGAGCTGGAAGTGGTCCCGAGCGGCGCGTGATTCAGTTTGCTTGATTCAGTTTGATCCAGAGCAAAACCATGGACCTGCAACTACGACGACTCCGACAGAAGCACGCCAAGGAAGCGCCCGTGCGCGCGCGGCCCGTGATGAACGTCACGCCGCTGGTCGACGTCGTGCTGGTGCTCTTGATCATCTTTATGGTGGTCATCCCCGCGCTTCAAAATGGCTTGAGCCTCGAGATCGCGGGCATGTTCAACGTCGATGCAGCGTCCGAGAGCAAGAACCCGTTCATGCTGTCGATCACGAAAGAGCACGAGCTGTACTTCGATGAAGAACAGCTCAGCGCCAATGCGCTGGAAACCAAGTTGCGTGCAGCGAGCCGCGCGCAACCCGGCCGGCGCATCGTTGTGCGCGCGGACAAGCAAGCCGACTACGCGAAGGTCCGCGACATCTACAAGATCGCACAGACCTCGGGCTTTCCAGGCGTTTCGTTGCGCGTGAACCGTCTGCACGAAGGCGATGAGCGTTAACCCATGGGATTTGATGTAGGCGCAAAGGGCGGCAAGAAGGGTCAAGCGAGACCCGAGATGAACGTCACACCTTTGGTGGACGTCGTGCTCGTGCTGCTGATCGTGTTCATGGTGCTGACTGCGAGCATGAATGAGTCTTTCTGGGTGCACGTCCCGGAGAAAGACAAAGAGCAGCAGGAAGAGCCTGAAGAAGACGATCCCGACAAAGCGCCCATCGTCGTGAGTGTCAACCGACGTGGCCAAGTGCAGATCAACCAGGACGCTTATTCTGACGCCGAGTTCCCCGAACGCCTACGACGCATGCTCGTCGCGCGCGGTGAACGCCGCATCTACTTCGATGCTGAGCGCGGCGTGCCCTTTGAACGTGCGATGCGCGTGCTCGATAGCGCACGAGGCGCTGGCGCGGCGCACATCGCAGTGGCCGCCGAGAAGCTGGCCGAATAAATCAGCGCGGGGTCGACCAGCCCGCTTACCTACTGGAGATACCTTCATGTTCGGATGCTTCCGACCACGCCGCGGTAGGGCGACGTTTGCCCTGTGGCTGCCGCTGTTGGCGGCGATGACCGCAGGCGTCGCCTTTGCACAAGATTCAAACAGCCCTGCTCCGTCAGGCCCAGCAGCTGGGCCCGAGCACGCGCCTTCCGCTCCCGTTTCGGAGGCTGAGCGCAATCTGCCTAACACGCCTGCTGCGGGTGCTCCGGCGCCTGCACCGAGTGAGGTTGCTCCTGCAGCGGATGGCGGCACACCTCCTGGCCCCGAAGAAGCTGCGCTGGTGACGACACCGGGCAGTGAAGCGCCCGCGGCTGCGCCGACCGATCCAGCGACTGGGCAACCGCCAGCAGCGACATCGGGCAAACAAATGCTCGAGCCCGGTGCCGATCCGAACACCGGTATTCGCGGGCGCATCGTCGACCGCAAGCAAGGCACCGGCCTCGAGCTCGCCACGGTGTTCGCCTCGGACGGCAAAGGCACGCGCTCGACCACAACCGCAGAGCACGGTCGCTACCAGCTCAACCTGCCCACCGGCGTGTACAAGGTCCGCGCGTATTACGACATGTACCATGTCGCGCTCTTGCCGAACGTGCGCGTATCGCCGGGGCGCTTCACCGATGTGAACCTTTTGCTCGACTCGCTCGGCGATGATGACGTCAGCGTCGAAGAGATCGAGATTCCGTACCGCGCCGACACCACGACCGCTGCCGCGCAGGACGAGCTGCGCAAAGCGAGCAGCGGCATCGGCGAAGGCATGGGCGCTGCGCAGATGTCGCAGTCGGGCGCGAGCGATGCAGGCAGCGCTGCCAAGCGTGTGGTCGGCGTGACCGTCGAAGGCTCGAACTTAGTCATCCGCGGCCTCAGCGGTCGCTATGTGCGCGTGCTCCTGAACGGTGATCCACTGCCGAGCACCGACCCGGACCGGCCGTCGGTCGACTTGGATCTGTTTCCCACAAGCATCATCGACAGCTTGACTGTGTCGAAGTCGTTTTTGCCGCCGATGCCCGCTGACTTCGCGGGTGGTGTGCTCGAGATCAAGACCATCAACTTCCCGAAGCAGTTCACGCTGGATGTTGGACTGTCCGGTGAATACTCGAGTCAGACGACCTTCAAAGACTACCTGACATACCGCGGCGGCAAGTTCGACTTGCTCGGCTTCGACGACGGTACGCGCGCGTTGCCCTCTGGAATCGGCGATGTGCCGGTGCAGGCGAGTCGCACCGGCCGCTACCGCACGCCGGCGGACATCGAAGCCGTCTCCGAGTCCTTCGCGAACCGCTGGAGCTATCGCAGGGTGAGCGCGATCCCGAGCCCGGGTGTCGACGTGTCGATCGGTGACTCGTTCAACCTGCCTGGTCAAAAGCGCTTCGGCTACATGGCCTCTGCGTCTTATGACTATAAGATCCGCCGCGTCACTGGCTTCAGTCGTAAGGTCGGCATCAAAGAAGACGGCGACCTGTATGTCACGGACGACTACCCGACCGTCGAGGTCGGCTCGGAAGACGTCGCGCTCAACGCGATCGGTACGGCCGCGCTCGACGTGGGCATCGATCACTCGCTGAACCTGCTGACGATGTACAACCGCAGCGGGTCAGATGACACGGGTTATCGCTTCGGAACTAACACCAGTGTCGACTCGGGCAATAAGATCAAGAGCTGGCAGCTGCAGTACATCGCGCGCACGCTCTGGTTCAACCAGCTGCAAGGCGACCACCGCAACTTGTTTGGCACGCCCATGCGCTTCAGCTGGGACGTGTTCTACGGCTTGATCGAGCGCGACGAGCCCGACCGCCGCGGCATCAAGTACGTACAAAACCCGATCGAGCCTTACGACTTCCGCTGGCGTAACGGTGACGCAACTCGGTTCTATTCGAACCTCACAGGTGCGGACGTCGGAGGCAACATCAGTCTACGCATCCCGTTCTGGGAGAACGCATTCGGCACGCTGGGCGGCGCTGTTCGCGCGTCTGACCGCACGTTCTCCACGCGTATGTTCCAGTTTGCGCGTAACAACGGCGACCACGCGGACGACATCTACGCCGAGTCGCCGGAGTTCTTGTTCGGCAGAGAAGGCCTCGGCACCGTGACGCGTCTCGCTCCCGAGCAGACGCGCGCAACTGACAGCTTCATCGCGAATCAAAACACGTTCGCTGGCTTTTTCATGCTCGAGACTCCCATCGTCGGAGCGCTGTCGTTCAGCGGCGGCGCGCGTGCGGAGGTCTACAAGCAGGAGATGTCTCCGAACAGTCCATTCGGGAGCACCACCCCCACGATGATGGTGGACCCTGACTTGGACTCCTCCAAAGCTGATAGAACTGACGTAAACGTTCTGCCGGCTGCCGCGCTCAAGTATGACCTTGGTTCGGGCATGTTGCTGCGCGCGGCATACGGCATGACGGTCGGCAGACCTCAGGCCCGTGAGCTCGCGCCGTTCATGTATTACGACTTCTTGCGCGACCGTAACATCGTGGGCGATTTGGATCTGCGAACCACCCTCATCCACAACGCTGACCTGCGCTGGGAGTGGTTCTTCGGCACTGGACAAGTCTTATCTGCGTCGGTGTTCTACAAGAATTTCAGGCATCCCATCGAGCAGCAGGTCATTAGCACCGATGGCACCAGTAAGTTCAGCAACACACCCTCCGCACAAACATTCGGTGGCGAGCTCGAGCTGCGCAGCAGCCTCGAGCAGCTGGATAAATCGCTCAAGTTCTTCGACTTTGGCGCGAACTTCACGCTGCTTCGCTCTGAGGTCGAAATCCCCGCCGAGCTTTCTGGCGCTGTTCGCGCAGGAACACGCCGCATGTTTGGTCAGGCACCTTATGTCATCAACCTGACACTTCGGTTTGCCGAGCCTGTAACAAAGTTCTCGGCGTCATTGGTATACAATGTGGTCGGTCCACGAATCATTGATGTTGGATTGCGCGCTGGAACAAACATTCTACCGAATGTCGAGGAACAGCCGTTTCACGCGCTCGATCTAATCACGAGCTGGCAAGTCACTGAGCACCTGAAGCTCAAGCTCAAGTGGCGAAACATGATGTTTCAGAGCCGGCGCATCCAACAAGGCTCGGTCACGACGCTACGCACCAATCCTGGAACGTTCGTCTCGCTGGGCCTCGACTACTCCTATTGATGTTCGGGTTGTGTCCAAAGACTAGTTGATAAGAGCGGGCGGGCCTGCCGCGCGCTGTCACGGAGAAAAATATGAAGACGCTTCTTGGGAAATGGGTACTTCCAATCGTATCGATCGGTGCCATCGCCGTGCTCGGCGTTGGCTGCGATGAAGGTGAAGACGAGCCGGTCAATGGTGGCGACGCTGGATCCGAAGCCGGCGGTAAAGGCGGCTCGGGCGGCAAAGGCGGCTCCGGTGGCAAGGGCGGCAGCGGCGACGAAGGCGGCAGCGGCGACGAAGGTGGCAAGGGCGGCAGCGGCGGCAAGGGCGGCGCGGGCGGCGCGGGCGGCTCAGGCAGCAGCGACGACGCTTGCGATCCGACCGAGGGTGAGCCGACCGAGGTCAACGCCAACATCACCGAAGACACGACTTGGGAATGCGGCACCTACCTGCTCCAAGACTTGGTCTTCGTCACTGACAACAAGACACTGACGATCAAGCCTGGCGCGCTCATCTTGGGCGACACCGATTCGCAGGGCGTCAAGGCGCTCGTGATCACGCGCGGCGCGAAGCTCGTGGCCAAGGGCACCAAGGACGCGCCCATCGTGTTCACCTCGGGCAACCCCGCGGGCAACCGCACGCCCGGTGACTGGGGCGGCGTCGTGCTGCTCGGATCGGCGACGGTCAACAAGGGTAACTGCGTCGACGGGACCGGCGATGCGTGCACCGGCGGCTATCTGCAGGGCAACGTCGAGGGCTTGAGCCCCGACGACGACAACGCGATCTACGGCGGCAAGGACGACAAGCACAACTGCGGCACGCTCGAATACGCGCGTATCGAATACGCGGGGTACCAGCTGAGCCCAGACAACGAGCTCAACGGTTTGACCGTGGGCGGTTGCGGCACGGACACGAAGATCAGCTACGTGCAGGTGCACCGCGGCTCGGACGACGGCATCGAGTTCTTCGGCGGCACGGCCGGCCTCGACCACGTTGTGCTCTCGGGCGCGTCGGATGACTCGCTCGACTGGGACTTGGGCTGGCGCGGCAAGGGCCAGTTCGTGGTTGTTCACCAGGCGACCAACGACGGCGACAAGGGCTTCGAGGCTGACAACCAGGGCGAAAACGAAGTCGCCGAGCCGCGCAGCAATCCTGAGCTGTGGAACTTCACGATGATCGGCAACCCCGCGAAGACCGCGCTGCTGTTGCGCGAAGGTACGCGCGCCAAGCTGCGTAACTTCATCATCCAAGACTTCGCGATCGGCCTCGACATCGCGGCGCTCCTCGTGAAGCCCGAAGAAGAGTGGCCCGGTGAGCTCTCGATCGAAAGCAGCATCTTCGCCAACGTCAAAGACCCCGGCGATCCGGACGCGGAAGCCGACGACATGGACTTCGATGAGACCGAGGCGCTCGAAGCCGCGGATCGCAAGAACGTGTTCGACGTCGACCCCGAGCTCGGCAGCACCGACCTCACGGCCCCTGACTACAAGCCTGCGGGCGAAGTGGGCGACAAAGCCACGCCGCCGAGCGGCTTCGACACCAAGGCCACCTACGCTGGCGCCGTCAATCCAGAAGGCGACGACTGGACCAAGGGCTGGACCGAATATTCCGAGAACTGAATCAACTCTCTAAGGCACTGAAACACGGAGCGCGGCCCACTTGCCAAGGTGGGCCGCGCTTTTGTGTTTTGAGCTTGCTTACGGAGCGAGGATGCTGCTCATGACGGCATCGAGTGCAGCTGAAAGCGACGGTGCATCAAAGGCGTGTATTGCATCGCCGCCGCCGGCTGCAGCGATGGCGTCCAGCCCTGCTTGCGATCTGGGGTCCGCAACGGACAGCGAGACGACGTGAGTCGCAGTGATTGGTCCGGCGCACGTGCTCGGATCGTAGCCGCAGCGCAAGACGCGCGCCGCGTCGGCCGCCGTTGGGTACGGGCAGCTCATCAGCGAGAGATCTTCACCCGCGGGGCAGTTGCCACGCGCGACGCAGTCGCAGCCTGGATTCGGGTAATCTCGAAAGTCGTCGTCTGGATAACCATCAGTCAGCAGGATGACGTAGCGCTTTGCGTTAATCCCGTCGTTCGGGGCGAACGCCAGATATAGATCATCGAGCGCCGATGCAGTCCCCATCGATGATCAGAGGCGGCTGTCCACAGCCGAGCGCACACGCGACCAGTCCCGCGAACCAGCGTGAGTCGAACATACTACCCCCTTATCTGCAGCCGCGACGACGCACGCGGCGCAGAGCCAGAGCATGGGCGCTCCGCCAAGGGCTTTCAAGAGAACACTCTGTTACTCAGCTCACAGCCGCCGTCAGCTGCAGGTTGCGGTTAACGCGCCATGCGGATGTGCGTGTCTTCAGGTTGTTGGTGCGGGGCTTCAGCATTTGCAGCTGTGAGCGGCATGCCTTCGCCGGTGATCACGCGGGCGCCGCGGCCAAAGCTGATGTATGCGGCGGCCCAGGTGAGCAGTGCTCGAGCGCGGCTGCCGAAGTCTGCGAGATAGAGGATGTGGCCGAGCAGCCATGCCCACCAAGCGGCGCGCCCCACCAGTTGCCTGCGCTGAAACTGGGCGATCGCTTGGCCGCGACCGAGCGTGATCATATGACCTTTGTCGACGTACGCGAACGGTGGCCGCGCGCGCGGTCGTGGATCTTTGACCTGTGCGGCGATCAGCTTGCCGACGTATTCACCAGCTTGGCGTGCCGCAGCGCTGACAGAGGGCAATGCGCTGCCGAGCGCGCCGAACAAACACGCCGAATCGCCGAGCACGAACACTTCGCCGAACGCAGGCAAGCTGCAGTCCTCGCGCACGAGCGCACGCCCTTGTTGATCGAGCTCGACCGGCGGGGTGAGCGCTTGCAAGAGCGGTGAGCCTGTCACCCCAGCTGCCCAGATCAGCGTGTCCGCGCGCAGCCGCTCCCCGCTGCGCAAGCATACGCCCCACGGCTCGACCGAATCGACGTTCGTTTGTGTACGAACATGGACGCCGACCGCGCCGAGCCGTGCCAGCGCGTGCTCTGCAAGCTCCGGACGAAAGCTCGGGAGAAGGCGCGGTCCGCGCTCGATCACCAACACGCGCACGTCGTTCGCGCGTGCCCAATGATAATCGCGCCCGAGCGCAGAGCGCGCGAGCTCTGCGATCGCCGCTGCGGTCTCGACCCCGGTTGGGCCGCCACCGACGATCAAGAAGCTCAAGAGCTGTGCGCGTTTGCTGGGATCCGCTTCGAGCTCGGCGGCTTCGAACGCTAGCAGCACACGCCGACGGATCTCGAGCGCGTCGTCCACACTCTTGAGCGCAGGCGCGTGCCAAGCCCAGTGGGCTTGGCCGTAGTAGTTCGGCGCCGCTCCCGGGGCTAACACCAAGTAGTCGTAGCGCAGTGCTGCGATGTCGAGCTCGGGATCGAACGAGACGCGGCGCGCTTCGAGATCGATGTGCGCGACTTGCGCTAACAGCACTCGCGCGTTGCGTTGCCGCCGCAGGATCGAACGGATCGGCACGGCAACGTGCGCGGGCGCGAGCCCCGCACTCGCGACCTGATACAAAAGCGGCTGAAATAAGTGATGATTTTGACGATCGACAAGTGTCACGTCGAGCTCGGCGCGCGCGAGTGCTCGGGCGCAAGCCAGGCCCCCGAAGCCTGCGCCCACGATCACAACGTGCGCTCGACTGCTCATGGGGCGGAACTCACATGATCTGTGCGCGCTTGTCCATGGCCCCGTCACGAAATCTTCGCCGGCTGCGCGCGACGAAAGCGCACAACACTGAGAGCGTTAGGCCTAACGCGCGCGGCGTGATCGCGGGTGGTCTGCCAGAAACACTCTGACAACTCGTGCTGTTCTGTTGCTTCGTGACGTAGCTCGGCGACGCATCTTGCGCAGCTGCTGCACCGCATGTGCTCGACGGATAACGCGCGTGTGCGGTGTCACAGTCGAGCAGCGCCGCGCTGGAGCTCTGGCAATCGGCGCTCGGATGCCAGCTACCATCTGTCCCACCACACGGCGACAGATCAAAACCCGATTGTTCTTCCAGCCACGGGATAAAAGGCCAAAGCGGCGTGAAGAACGCTGTCCCTTCTACGCACTGTTCCTCAGAGCTAGCGGATAGAACACCCGCGACGCGCAGGCCATCATCGACTTCAACCAACAGCGGCCCACCGGAGTCGCCGGGGCACGCCGCAAACCCTGGACCTGCGACCGAGATCTCTTCGCTCACGGCTTGCAGCTGTCCACGGCGGATGTGCTGGCCGCCCTCCCCGCCGAAGCCCACGAGCCAGCCTGAGCGACCGGGTGCAACCGCTTGGACCTCGCAGCCGAGCGCCGGCGCGACGATCGCAACGCCTAGGACCGCTTCGCGCAGCACGCAGAACGCGAGATCGTTGCCAAACAGGCCGCCATCCGGATAGCTCTGACAACGCTCGAGCGCGAGTCGCTCCCCGCCCGCGCTGGCATACCCGAGCTCCGTGCCGCAGTGCGCCGAGTACACGAGCACACGCGGGTGCACCAGCACTGCGCTGCAGACCGCGTCGAGCCGCACGACGTTTGGCACCTCGCAGGCCGCGTCTGCACGAACGACAGGCACCAGCGCGTAAACTGACAACAACGACAGGACAGCGCGCAGCAGATCAGTAGCCCGCGTTGAGCGTGAACCACGCCATCAGCGAGTCATCGAAGCGCCTTGCACGATTACTGTCACCTATCACGGTGATCATACTGCCGCGATGGATCCCGCGTACCTGGTTCTGTCCACTGTCTTGATAGAATGACCACACGGGTGATCCGCTCTGCCCGTTGCTCCCGTCGTTGTAGAAGAAGAGCGCGCTCGGATAGAGCCCCGCACAAGCTGACCAGCCGTCCGTGCGATAGTCGGTGAAGAGTGAAGGATAGGACCAGTCGCCGACGGGCACTGGGTGATCCGGATCCTTTCGGCTTGGATAGCCCGCGAGCGTAAGGGCGATGCCATCGACGCACTCATCGACCAGGTTGTACCCGAAGTGCCCGATGTCGTACGCCGCGCGCTCGCAGCTCGCACCGCCATCGAGGCCTTCCTCACGCAAGCGCAGCACAGCGAAGTCGAACTCCGCATCTTCGCCATCCCATGCGGCGGGCACGATGATCGAGTAGCAGTCAGCGTCGAGCTCTGCGCGCCGCTCACTGGCGCCCGCGGCAAACTGCAGCGTCTTACGCCGATGCCATTCGACACCATCGTGCACGCAGTGCGCGGCCGTGAGCGCCGTCTGAGGGTTGAGCAGCTTGAACGCAGTGCATTCGCCGGCGTTGGCCATGGCTGCGATGAAGCGCCATGGCACCTGATCGGCTTCGTCGTTCACATTGGCGCGGTCATCTTCGCCGAAGGTCTTTCTCGCAAAGCGATCTTCAGAGAGCACGCGACCGGTACGTTCGCTGACCTGCGCTGCATCCGGGACACCCATCGGCGCCGAACGCGGCAGCCGAGGAGCGAGCTCGCGCAGCTGCTGCACGAACGCGAGCGCATCGCGATCGCTCAGCGTGTATTCGTGGTTGTCAGGTGTCAGCGCGATCGGCCGCAAGCGGCTGACGGCATCATCGTTTGACAGCTGCGGCCACGGAAGCCCGTCCGCACGGGCCTCGACGTTTTCAGGCGCGCGCGGCTCCTCAGCAGCGAATTCGTCGACGTGCCGCCGCAGCTCCCATCGCAAGCCGCGCGCGTCGGTCAGTGCCGCTCTGGGCGGCGTGACAGCGTCAGCGGGAGGCACGAAGCCATCGCTGCACGCCGACGCAAGCAGAGCGCTCAGCAACAGCGTGCGTTTCCGAATCTGCAAATGTCTTGTGTCCATTCACACCTGCGCATACTGCTCACGAAACGGGAACGCGAGAGCATGACGCAGCACGCACGCATGGGCAAAGCAGCGCATGCGATACATCGCACGCGCTGCCGCCGTGCACAGCGGCGGTGTGAACTAGTAACGGAGAGATACTAGCGCATCAGCTGCGCTGTCAGATAAGCGTACTCTAAAGACATTACAAGCGCGCGCTGTTCGTTGTTGGCCGCGCCGGCATGTCCACCTTCCATGTTCTCGAAATAGAGCACGCCATGGCCCTGCTCCAACATGCGCGCGACCATCTTGCGCGCATGGCCCGGGTGCACGCGGTCGTCGCGCGTGGAGGTCGTAAACAGGATGCGCGGATAGCGCGCGTCCTTACGCACGTTCTGGTACGGCGAGTATTTCGCGAGCGCCGCCCAGTCGTCGGGCTTGTCTGGATCGCCGTACTCACCCATCCACGACGCACCAGCGAGCAGCTGGTGGTAACGCTTCATGTCCAAGAGCGGCACGCTGCACACGACGGCGCCCCACAGCTCCGGGCGCTGCGTGAACATGGCGCCCATCAACAAACCGCCGTTCGAGCCGCCCATGATTCCGAGCCGCTGAGGCTCAGTCACCTTGCGCGCGATCAGATCCTCGGCGACCGCGATGAAGTCGTCGAATGCGCGTTGACGATTCTGTTTCAGCGCAGCTTCGTGCCAAGCCGGCCCGTACTCACCGCCGCCGCGGATGTTCGCCTGCACGAACACACCACCGCGCTCCAGCCACGCTGCACCGACCGTCGGATTGTAGCCAGGCGTGAGCGAGACCTCGAAGCCACCGTAAGCAGTCAGCAACGTTGGACTCTTACTGTCGAGCGCGACGCCACGTTTACGCACCTGATAGTAAGGAATGCGCGTGCCATCTTTAGACACTGCAAAGTGTTGTGTCACTTCTAAATCATCAGAAGAGAAAAACTGCGGCCCACTGCGCAAGAGATCCCTTGAGGTCTTCGACAGGTCGCCGAGCTCCACGCGATCCGGCGTGACAAAGCTCGATGACAGAAACCAATAAGCGTCGCCTTGCTCGTCATCGTACGCAGCTGTCGTGACCGTGCCCAAGCCGATCTCAGGCAGATCCGCGATCACCCAACGACCTTGCTGAAAGCGCGCGACCTGCACCTTGCTGTGCACGTCCTCCAACACGTTCAAGAGCAGCGCGTTCTTCGTGCCGCTCCAGTCGCTGAGCGAGCGATTCGGCGCGGGTGTGTACACGGCTTGCAGCTCACGCTTGCCTGCGCGATACGAAGCGAGCGGCGCGGCGAGCAGTGAGCCTGCGGGCCAAGTGCTGCCTGCCTCGTTCCACTCTGAACGCAGTTGGATCAGCAGAAAGTCTTGGAAGAAGCTGACCTCTGCGTCGTCAGGCTTCTCGAGCCGAGACGCCTTGTCGCCATCCAGGATGTAAACCTCGTTCGAAAAGAACGTGATGTTGCGCGAGACCAAGTCGACCGTACGCCCTTGGTGCACGTCACGCGCGGCCCCGACACCCACGTCACCGTTCTGCCCCTCGAACACCACCGTTGCAGCGCTCAGCGGCGTGCCGCGCTTCCAAAGCTTGGCGATGCGCGGATAACCAGAGCTCGTGAGTGAGCCCGGCCCGAAGTCGGTTCCGACGTAGAGCGTATCTACATCTTTCCAAGCCACGAACGACTTCGCCTCAGGCAGCTCGAAGCCACCTTTCACGAAGGCCTTGGCCACCACGTCGTATTCGCGCACGACCACCGCGTCGCCACCGCCGCGCGAGAGCTTGAGCAGCGCGCGCGTGTACTTCGGCTCGAACCACGTCACGCCGCCGAATACCCAGTTCTCTTTTTCGGTCTCCGCGAGCGCATCGAGGTCGACCAGCACTTCCCAGCGCGGCTCCTTCTTCTTGTATTCATCCAAGCTCGTGCGCCGCCACAGGCCACGCTTGTGCTGCGCGTCCTGCCAGAAGTTGTACAGATGCGCGCCGCGCTTCCACGCGTACGGCAGCTTGTCCTGCGAGTTGTAGATGCTCAAGAGCCGCTCGCGCAGCGCGTTCTGCTCAGTGCTGCCGAGCAAGCCGAGCGCTTGATCGCTGCGCTCCTTAGCCCACGCGAGCGCTTTGTCTCCGGTCACTTCTTCGAGCCAAAGATAGGGATCTTCTTGCATTGCAGTACCGTTAGCAGGGGATGCAGTTGCGGGTGTCTGTGCAGGCTCGCGCGAGCTTGCTGTCGCGCACGCAAGCATAAAACACGTGCATAAAGCCATAAGCCATTTCATACGGGCGCAGCCTACCGTACCGGTGGGCGAGCGTCGACAACACCGCTTTGCCGATCTTGCGCGACATACTCCCACCCCGACATTGGCTGCAATGCGTTAGCTTGTTAGGTCTTGACGCGCACGTTGCTCTTCCAATTCCGATCTGCAACGCGCAACCTGACGCCACCACCAGGAGCTGACATGGAACTCTCGAAGAGCAGTGACATGACTGAGATCACCGCGAGGCTCGACCGTTTAGAGCGCAGCGTGGGCAAGCTGATCGACGTCATTTCACAGAGCTCGTTGGTGGCGCGGCCGGACGCTGCAACGGTGACTGGATCCACGCCGCTGGTCGGCGCAGACGACCGCATGTCCGCAGCGCTGCAACGCTTGGGCGAGCCCGAAGTCCTGCAAGCGCTGACGCGCATCGCCAGCATTGCCCCGCAGCTCGAAGCGGCAGCGAAGACAGCACAGCTCAAGCCTGCGCCGCCAGCGGCTGCACGCTCGAGCGCTCCAGCCAAGCCCAGGCTGGACAGCAAACCAATCACGACAGACGGCCCGATGCAGGAGCTCACGCGCACCTTGCACAAGCCTGAGGTGCTGCAAGCGCTCACCCGCGTGGCGAGCCTCGCGCCGCAGCTCGAGTACGCGGCGCTCGGTGCAGCCGCGCTGCCCGAGCTGATCGAGGAAGCGCTGGCTGTCGCGCGCGACAAGACAGCCGAAACGCACGAAGGCGCGCCGCTCGAGCTGCGCTTGCAAGCGCTCGCACAAGCGGGCCTACGCCTGAGCCACCCCGAGTTCATCAAGCAGTGGAGCGACGTGCTGGAGCGTGCGCTGCCCGTGCTCGACAAGTTGAGTGCGATCGATCCGAAGGTGCTCGACCAGCTGTTCGGTTTGATCGAGTTGGTGACAGCGCCCGGGCTGCAAGCACCGCTCGCGCAGCTGTTCGAGAACCTGCCCGCGCTGACCGATACTCTGCTCGCGCTGCCCACAGATCAGAGCGCGGTCTCGCTGCTCAGAGCGGCGAGCGACGCGCTCAGCGAGGTGGTCAAACAAGGTGCGGCGCCGGTGAGCGCGTTTGGCGCGATGCGTGCGCTCACCGATCCGCAAGTGCGCCGCGCGTTAGGTCTCGCGGTGGGCGTGGCGCGTGCACTCGGCGGCAAGCTCGACACGCCGGTGAAACAGCTCGCCAGCGGCGAATAAGCTACATGCTGATGCCGAGGTGGAGCCGCGCCATCAGACCGACAAACACGAACGGGCCGTAGCCGTACGTGCTGCCGTAAGCATCGGTGCTGCGCTGCGGAGCATTGCGCAACCAACCCACCCAGGACTGAGCGCCGAGCGTCATTCCGAGGCCGCGATGCGGCGCGAACACACCGCCGATCTCTAGGCCAAACTCCGGCGCGAGCTGCGACACGGGCTCATCGGTGATCGGCTTCACTTTGTCCGCCCACCACAGCGCGCCAGCGTGCACGCCGAGGAAAAACCCGCTGGTCGCGACCGAGCGCGAATACCAGCGCAGCTCGACGGCCAGGCGCTGACCGCTGCGTGCGTATGATGCCTTGGTCATGCCGTCTTCATCGACGCTGACCTCGTGCGCACCGAGCACTGCGTCGTATGCGTACAGCGCACCGAGCGCCCAGTGGCGAAACGGTCGGACCAGCGCCAAAGCTTGTCCACCGAGCATCATGAAGCCGGACGTGCAGCTCGCGGTGGCGGCTGCGTCGTCGGCGACAGGCTCATCGCGGCATGCATTGCCGACGGCGTAACTGAGCTGCGCACCCAGCTCGAACTCGAGTCGAGGTGCGATTCCCCAGCTTTGATAGGCCGTATCCACGACCTCGTCCGCGCGCACAGGGCGGGCGGCCAAGCTGAGCAAGGCAGGCAAGAGCAAGCACAACCCGTATGCGACGTGGTTTGGGCGACTCAACGTTGCTATCTCCTCGCGCACAACTCACAGCGTTTTCGAAACTATCCCCTAAGCTTGCCGGTTTTGTCGCCATTGCAGCAAGAACCGAATTTCGCGAACCGCCACGCGGGCTTCGCTCGTGCTGGCCAAGCCGGAGCAGGGACCGAAACTCCCCTATCGTCGTGCTGGACAGTGCCGAAGAATAGATCGACGCTTTGCGAGCCGACCTCGGGACTCTAGGGGCCCCGTCGCACTCGGCACACACAACCCTCTGGAGTGTCTCATGACGACGAAGAAACCCGTCCGCGTGGCGGTCACCGGCGCTGCCGGCAACATCGGTTACAGTCTCCTCTTTCGCATCGCCGCTGGTGAGATGCTCGGCACCGACCAACCTGTGATCTTGCAACTGCTTGAGATCCCGGTGGAAAAAGCCCAGCAAGCGCTGCGTGGTGTGGCCATGGAGCTGGATGACTGCGCGTTCCCGCTGTTGCACGACATCGTGCTCACCGACGACCCGAAGGTGGCATTCCGCGATGCGAACCACGTCCTGCTCGTCGGCAGCAAGCCGCGCGGTCCGGGCATGGAGCGCGCCGACCTGCTCAAAGACAACGGCAAGATCTTTGTGGGTCAAGGTCGCGCGATCGACGAGGTTGCAGCAGACGACGCGCGCATCGCCGTGGTCGGCAATCCTTGCAACACCAACTGCATGATCGCCGCGAGCCAGGCTAAGCGCCTGCCGAAGGAGCGCTTCACCGCGATGGTGCGCCTCGATCAGAACCGCGCAGCAGCCCAGCTCGCGAAGAAGGCCAATGTGCTCGTGACGGATGTCGCGAACATCTTCATCTACGGCAACCACAGCCCAACGATGTACGCCAACTTCAAGGACGCGACCATCAAGGGCAAGTCGGCGTCCAGCGTGATCAACGACGAGGCATGGCTCTCGAACGACTTCCTGCCCAAGGTCGGCAAGCGCGGCGCGGAGATCATCAACGCACGTGGCCTGAGCTCTGCGGCCTCAGCGGCGAACGCGCTGATCGATCACGTGCGCGACCTCACGCGTCCGGGTGTCGTGCACTCAGTGGCAGTCGCGAGCGACGGCACCTACGGCTTCACGCCGGGCATCTGGGCTGGCGTGCCGGTCAAGACCACGGAAACCGGCTACGAGGTCGTGAAGAGCTACAAGCTTGATGACTTCAGCAAGGCCAAGATCGAAATCACCAACGAAGAGCTCGTCGGCGAGCGCGACACGGTGAAAGAGCTGCTGCAAGGCTGAACGCACGTCATGCGAGGCCCGCAACTGCGGGCCTATGCGTTTGCAGTCTGCTGTTCCAGCGCGTCGTCGGCCTCGAGCAGCTCTTCGAGCGCGGTCGTCAGCTGCGCTTGCATGAATGGTTTACGTAGCAGCTGATGGCGGCTACGACCGGCCAGCAGCTCCGCGATGTCCTCGCCCGTGTAGCCGGTCATCAAGATCAGCGGGCAGCCGGGCCGGATCAGCTCGATCGCAGCGAGCAAGCGCGCGCCGCTGATCCCCGGCATCATGACGTCGGTCATGATCAGGTCGGGCACGAAGCCTGAGCCCAGCTCGCGCAGCAAGCTCTGCCCGTCGTTCACCGCGTGCACCTCGCAGCCCGCGTGCGTGAGCATCTTCACGATGATCGAGCGCACGAGCGGCTCGTCTTCTGCGAGCAATACCGTGGCGCGCAAGCTGCGTGGCGCGACGACTGAGTGCACGGGCGCTTCAGGCTCGCGACTCACCGCGCTGCTCACGGGGAACAACAACTCGAAGCTGCTGCCGTAGCCGATGCGGCTGTGGACTACGATCGCTCCGCGATGATTGCGCACCGTGCCGTGCACCGCCGACAGGCCGAGCCCTGTGCCGCGACCGCTCGGCTTGGTGGTGAAGAACGGCTCGAAGATGCGCTCGCGCACCTCCGCGGTGATGCCTGTGCCGGTGTCGCTCACGCGCAAGCTCGCCACCGGACCTGGCTCGATCTCCTGCTTCAGCTGCGCGCAGTCTTCACCCGAGAGCGTGCGCTCCGACACCTCGAAGATCAGCCGCCCGCCTTCTGGCATCGCGTCCTGGGCGTTCAACGCGAGGTTCAGCAGAACATTCTCCAGCGCTGCGTTATCACCGCGCACCCACACTTGGGCGGCGCTCGTGCGCATCTCGACGGTGATCCCGCGATGCAGCGTACGCGTGAACAAGCTGCCCATGTCGCGCACCAAGCGATTCAGCTCGATGTCTACGCCAGCGATGCGATCACGACTGCCGAACGCCAAGAGCTGACGGATCAGCGCCGCGGCGCGCCGGACCGAAGCGTCGACCAGCTCGAGCCCACCGTGCACATCATCACGACTGGCAGCCTCGTAACCCCGGCGGGCCAGCTCGCTTCCGCCGCTCACAGCGGCAAGCATATTGTTGATGTCGTGCGCGAGACCGCCAGACAGCTTGCCCAGTGCTTCCAGGCGCCGCGCTTCGGCGAGCAAGGCGCGCGTCGCGATCAGGTCGGTGAGATCACTGAGCTCGACCAACACGTGACCGAGCTCACCCGCCCGGTCGTAGAACGGCGAAAGGCGCAGCTGGTACACGCGTTTGTCGTGCCCCACCGAGTGCTCCTGCTGCTGTGAGCTGCCGCCAGAGGCTACGAGCACGGCTTGCTTCAGCGCGTGTCGTTGCTCGTCGGTCCAGATCTCAGCGGCGTCGAGCGAGCGACCGACCAGCGCGTCCTCGGCTTCGCCCAAGAGCCGCGCCGCGTTGGTATTGATCTGTGCGATCGTGCCTGAAGCTGTAAGCAGCAACATGCCGGTAGTCGCTTGATCGAACACCGCGTGGAACGCCAGGTCGGTGGCGGCTTCACCGCGCCGCGCCGACTCCGCCACGCGCAACGCTTCCGCGAGCAGCTGGGCTGTCTTCGCCAGCATCGCCAAGCCGAACAGGCCGTAGCTCGTAAACAAGATGATGCGGACCAGCGAGCTCGGCGGCTCCACCGGCACCATCAGCCCTGCGTGCTCGAGCGCGAGCCCAACGAGGCCCAAAAGCAGCAGCCCAGCCACAGTGAAGAGGCCCGCACGCCCGCCGAACATCGGCACGACCAGCACAAGCAGCAGCAACCCGGCCGCGTACACAGGCGTTTGCACGCCGTTGAGCAGCACACCGGTCGCGATCGCGACGTACATCAACACGCTCAACGCAGCGGCTGCTCGCAGCCAACGCTGTTTGCGCCGCAGGCGCTGAAAGTACAGCAGCGCGAGCACGGTGATCACACCGGGCGCAAGCCGCGTGGGCGCGCTCAGCCCCGTGGTCACGAGCACGGTGCCCGTTGTCGCGAGCGTGAGCAGCCAGAGCGGTACGACCACCCAGCTCACGATGCGCTTGGCCAGAGCCGCGCGAACCTGCGCGTCCAGAGGCGGGCCTGCCAACAGCTCGCCCCACGCAGGCTTATCCCCGTGAACCGACATACGAACGAATGCCCAGCTTAGCGATGCTCGGCTGACCCGCCAAGCCAGCTCGCTCGCGTTTGCACATGCGACGTGTGCTCAAATGTGATCAGGTCACAGCGTACTGTGTGTGCACGAGGTCACCGCGCGAAGTTCTGAACTGACCAAACCTGACCGTCCTCGCGCTCGTGGAAGCCGCAAGCGACCTTGCTCATGCGCTGGTTCGTCATGTTCAAGAAGTGACCGTACATCTGGAAACAGCTGCCGGAGCAATCGCTCATCGGAGGAGGACCTTCGTCCCACATCCGCTGCAAGCACACAGAAACGATCTGTTGATCGGAGCGCCAGCCCGGACATTCATTCTGCGCGCTGCCCCCTTCGCAGATCCCCGCGCCAAAAGCCGCGTGTGCTTCAGCGCCCGCGCTGTCGTACTTGGCCATCTCGTCCGCGCAGTCTTCGCCCTCGACCCAGCGCTCGAGCGGGGGCAAGCACGCACACTCTTCCCGGAACTGGTTGATGCGATCCACGCAGTCCTGGTGGGCATCCCCTGTGCTGGCTGCAGCCATCAGCTGACAGGCCAGATTCTGAACGCAGCCGTCAGCTGCATTGCCACCACCGCCTGCTCGGCTGCCCTCCGTGCCCGCTCGCGTCGTTCCTTGGCCGGCGCCGCCACTGCCGCCCTCAGCTGCAGCGCCCACGCCGGCGTCAGAGCCTGAGCCACCTGAGCCGCCCCGCCGCCGCCAGCGGCCAGAGCTTCCGGCCGCGCTCCCGGCGCCAGCGCCGCTGCCCGCACGAGCCTCTGTTGTGCTTCCAGCCGTGCCAGCGCCTGCAGCGCCTCCAACACCAGCACTTTGGCCCTCATAACCCGCCTCTGCTCCGGCCACCGGTGCAGGGGCACCGGCACCAGACACCAATGAATCCGCGCTCACTGCCGGTGCTCCGCTGCCGCTCGCAGCTGCAGGGTCGGTTTTGCCCAGGTCCAATCCGCTGAGCGTGAATGAATCACCGCCACAGCCCAACGCGACCAAGCACCCGACTAAACAGCTGATCGGACACGTGCCACGGGACAACACCATGCCCCTTAGTACCGTTAACCAGGCAACACAGTTCACACCTTTTTTCGCGCCTAACTCTGGGACGCATAGGTCAAGGCGGGAAAGGTCAGCGATTGGCAGGTCGCGAACCAGCTGCACGCTGCGCGTTGTCGAGCGCCTCTTGCACGGTTCGCAGCACGTGCGCCGCCGTAAACGGCTTCTCCAAGAAGACCGCCGTGGGCAACCACTCTTCACGCTGCGCGACACTGGCTCCGGAATAGCCTGACATCAGCACGACGGCGAGCTCTGGTCGCGTACGTTGCAGCTCACGCGCAAGCAGCGGACCACTCATATCTGACATCACCACGTCAGTGAGAAGCAGATGAATCGGCTGCGCCGAGCTGTCGCTGATCGCGCGCGCCTCACCCGGACCCGCGGCCACCAAGACGTGAAAACCGGCGCCGCGCAGCATGCGCTGCAACAGCTCGCGCACGGCTTTGTTGTCTTCCACGATCAGCAAGGTCGCGCGACGCGTGGTCGGTGTCAGCGCAGTCGCGAACATCTGCGCGTGCGAAGCTTCGAGTCCCGGCAGATAGACATCGACGGTGGTGCCCTGCCCTTCCACGCTCGACAGGCGCACGTGACCATTTGCACGATGCGCGAGCTCCTCGACCATCGCGAGCCCGAGCCCGGCCGCGTCGTCGTCCGCCCTGGTGCTGAAGAACGGATCGAACGCATGCCTTAGCGTGTTCTCATCCATGCCGCGCCCGGTGTCGTGCACGCGCAGCACGACCCAATGTCCAGGCGGAATATTCAGCGGCGTCCGCTCACCCGTCTCGGGGATCACCAGGTTTTGACTCGACACCGAGATGCGACCGCCGCGCGGCATCGCTTCGCGCGCGTTGCTGACCAAGTTGGAGAGCACCTGCTGGATCAGCGCGGCTTCGCATTGCACGCGACCCACCTGCTCATCGAGCTGGATCTCCAACGTCGCGTCATCGCCAGCTAGCTTGGTCAAAAGCCGCGTCAGGTCTTTGAGCACCTGGTTGACGCTCACGGTCGAGGCACGCAGCGCGCCCGGTCGCATCACGAGCAGCTGCTGCGTCAGCGCAGAAGCACTCTTGATCGCGCGCGAGATCTCTTCGCGGTCTGCAGCTGCAGACTCGCCCGCGCCTCGGCTCACCAAGTCTGTGTAGCCGTTGATCACGAGCAGCAGATTGTTCAGGTCGTGTGCGACACCGCTCGCCAAGAGCTCCGCGCCTTCTGCACGCTCCGCGCGCAACAGCCTGCGCGTAAGCAGGTTGCGTGCTGTCACATCTTGCTGCTCCAAGAGCAGCACGCTTTCGCCGCCCAACGTGACCGCACGCAAGCTCAGCGAGAAGAAACGCAACTTGCCGCCGATGCGTGCAGAGTATTCGTGCTCCGAGCGCACCAGCTCACCACGCCGAACGGCTTCTGCACCTGCGCGAACACCGGGCGCGGCATCACCGACAGCGACCAGAACGAGGCCCCACGCGGCGCCACGATTCGTCTCACCGTGCGTCACGCCCACCGTGTTGGCCACGATGCTGTCGGCGAATGCACAGAACGCGTCGTTTGCGGCGATCACCGTCATCGCGCTGTCGAACACGCAGACCTGAGCGGACAGCCCGTTCAACACAGGTGCCAGCGCCTGGAGCGCCTCGCGCGCTTTGATATCTTCCGCGCTCACTGCGCCCAACCCTCTCGTTCAACAACTTCTAAGCTATGCAGCTAGCGGGTTGGTTACGAGCAATTTCGCTACGCCGTGCAGCGCTTCAGTGAATAAACGTAAGCGGCCACCGACCCAGGCACACACCCTTTAGCTATCGCTAAAGTTTCAGCTACCTCAAACACGCAGATGCTGAGTGGTTTAGGCATCTGACACTTCTACCAAGCAATCATAGAAAGTGGGCGCCGCACCGATGTCCGTCAGACGCTGATGGGTCACTTCGTTGACGTTGGTCCCACGCGGGCTCAGCTTGCGCCACCAGATTCCCAAACCATTCACCACACCCGGTCGCGCGCGTTCACTGATCACGAGCTTGCAGTGATATTCGCCGCGATCATTCCACACGCGCACGAGCTGGCCATCGCGCAACGTGCGCGCTTGGGCATCAGTCACGTGCATCTCCAACACCGGCTCGCGCTCGATCGCTTGCAGGCTCTCGACATTGACGAACGTCGAGTTCAAGAAATTGCGCGCTGGCGGTGAGATCATGGCGAGCGGATACTTCTGTGCGAGCTCGGGTGACGAGCTGACAGACTCGTAGTTGGGCAAGTAGTCGGGCACGCCGTATTGCGGCGAGTCGATCTCGCAGCGCCCGCTGCGCGTCAGAAAACCACCTTGCGCAAACGGCGCGTCGGCGAGCGGCAGCTTGGAAAAGCCGCGCTCGCTCAGCTCGTCGAAGCTTACGTCGCGCTCGAACGCGGTGCGCGCCATCGCCTCATCGCTTTCGCTGAAGCACTCGTCGGAGAAGCCCATGTACGCAGCCAGCTCACGAAAAATCTGTGTGTTCGGCTTCGCCTCTCCGAGCGGCGCGATCGCGGGCGTGTTGAGCAACGCGTACGTGTGCCCATAGCTCAAGTGCACATCCATATGCTCGAGCTGCGTGGTCGCGGGCAACACGTAGTCTGCGTAGTCCGCAGTGTCGGTCAGGAAGTGCTCGAGCACCACAGTGAACAGATCCTCGCGCAACATGCCGCGCGCGACCTTCGGCGACTCCGGCGCGATCGACATCGGATTGCTGTTGTACACGACCAGCGCTTCGACCTTCGGGCCGAACTCGGCCGAGCTCTCACGCAACAGATCATCGCCGAGCGTAGTCATGTTGAGCGCGCGGGGCGCACGCCCGGCGAGCAGCTCGGGCCGCTGCAACGCGCTCACCGACTTCGCAAACCACCCCGAAGCTGACAGCAGCACGCCACCCGACGGGTTGCGCCACGCACCGATCAAGCACGGCAAGACCGCGATCAAGCGCACGGCGTTGCCTGCACCACGCACGCGCTGCATGCCGTAGTTCAGCCGGATGGCCGCGGGCTTTGTCGTCGCGTAGTCACGCGCGAGCCCTGCAATCTCTTCAGCCGTGATGCCGCAGACAGCGGCAGCCCGCTCCGGCGGCCATGTCAGCGCACGCTCGCGTAGCGTAGGCCAACCCGACGTGTATTGATCGATGTACGCTTGATCGAGCTGACCGTGCACGATCAGCTCGTGCATGATCGACAACGCGAGGGCGCCGTCCGTGCCGGGCAAGATCGCGATGTGCTGATCACACTTCTCGGCCGTCTCACTCTTGCGCGGATCGATGCAGATCAGCTTCGCGCCCGCATGCTTCGCACGCTGGGCGATGCTCCAAAAGTGCACGTTCGAGGTGATCGAGTTGCTGCCCCAGATCACGATCAGCTTGCTGTGCTCGAAGTGCTCGAGGTGCATGCCCACGTTCGCGCCGTAGGTCGCAGTCATGGCCGTGGCGCCAGCCGTCGCGCAGATCGTCCGCAAGAGGCGCGACGCGCCCAGCTTGTGGAAGAAGCGCCGGTCCATGCTCTCGCTCTGCAGGAGCCCCATCGTGCCGGCGTAGCTGTAGGGCAGGATCGCCTCCGGCGCGCGTGCAGCGATCTCCTTCAAGCGCGCGCTGATCGCGCTGAGAGCTTCATCCCAGCTGACCCGCTCGAACTGGCAACTGCCCTTCGGCCCCACACGCTTCTGCGGATAGAGCACGCGCTGTGGGTGGTACGTGCGCTCGGTGTAGCGCGACACTTTGGTGCACAACGCACCGTGTGTCGGTGGATGGTCGGGGTTGCCGCGCACCCGCAGCGCGACTCCGTCCTGGACGGTGACGAGCATCGAGCAGGTATCGGGACAGTCATGCGGACACGCCGCACGGACGGTGGTGGTCGGCATGCGCTCCAGCATGCCACAGCGGATGCCTTATTTAGCTGCGCGCTGAAGCGTTCGCTGGCACGCGTAAGTTGAAATCTCGCGGCAATGAACGGATTATCAGCAGTCGCTGCACGGGTTGTCGTTTGACAACGGCGCAACCGGACACCTAACCTCCGCCACGATTCAGATACGCCCGGTATTTACCATGGAACGACAATGAGCCACGTACTGACCGTTCTGTGTGCGTTGCCGCTGATCGCAGCCTTCGTCGTGGTGATCACGCCGCGCGCCTCGGTGGGCTTCATCCGTGGCTTCACCGGCTTTTCCATGTCAGCCAGCTTCGTCTGGTCGCTGAACCTGTTGCGGGGCGACTACAGCACGGCGGCGCTGCAGTTCACTGAGCGGTACGAGCTGGTCCCGCACTACGGCATCACGTTCTCGGTCGGTGTCGACGGGTTGTCTCTCTGGCTGGTGTTACTCACCACGTTCCTCACGCCGCTCGCGACCTTCCTGTCGTGGACGCAGATCCAGACCAGGATCAAAGAGTATGCGATCTCGCTCTTGGTGCTAGAGGCCGCGATCCTCGGCGGCTTCGTGGTGCTCGATCTGTTCGTGTTCTACGTGTTCTGGGAGCTCACGCTCGTCCCGATGCTGCTCATCATCGGCGTCTGGGGCGGCGAGCAGCGCTTTCGCGCGGCGCTCAAGTTCTTCCTGTACACGCTGGCTGGCAGCTTGTTGATGCTGGTCGCGATTCTGTACCTGGTGCAGCAGTACAAAGAGCAGACCGGTCACTACAGCTTCGAGCTGCGTCAGCTCAAGCTCTTGCTCTTGCCTGCGACCACGCAGCTCTGGCTGTTCAGCGCGTTTGCATTGGCATTTGCGATCAAAGTGCCGCTCGTGCCGCTCCATACCTGGCTGCCTGAGACCTACGTGGCTGCGCCGACGGGCGGTACCGTCATGCTCTCGGGCGTGATGGTGAAGCTCGCCACCTACGGCTTTTTGCGCTTCGCGATGCCGCTCTTCCCGTCCGGAAGTCACCGCGCGAGCGCGACTCTGGTCATGCTGGCTGTGATCGGCATTCTCTACGGCGCGTACTGCGCGTGGGCGCAAACCGATGTGAAACGCCTGATCGCGTACAGCTCGGTAAGTCACTTGGGCTTCGTGATGCTCGGCATCTACACGCTGAGCTCTGACGGTCTGCGCGGCTCTCTTTTGCAGATGGTGAACCACGGCATCTCCACCGGCGCGCTGTTTCTCTTGGTCGGCGCGATTTACGAGCGCAGCAGCGCGCGCAACTTGGACGACTTCGGTGGGCTCGCCAAGGTCATGCCCAACTACGCGTTGGTGTTTGTGATCGTCGCGATGAGCTCGATCGGCTTGCCCGCGACCAACGGCTTCGTCGGCGAGTTCATGGTGCTGGCCGGCGCGTTCGTCTCGGAGACACTCGGACCGCACGGCCCCATCTCCGCTGCCTGCGCAGCCATCGGCGTCATCGCCGCTGCGATCTACATGTTGCACGCGGTGCTCAAGCTGCTCTGGGGTCCGCTCAAGAGCGCCAACGAAAAGCTGCCCGACCTATCACGGCGTGAGAACTTGGTGTTCGCGCCGCTGGTCTTGCTGATCTTCTACATTGGTTTGTTCCCCAACCATTGGCTCACGCCCATGTCGGCCTCGGTCGATCGCTTTGCGACCGAGTACATGGCCAAGCTGCGCGCCGGCGACCAAAACCCGGATTCACGCGGCCTGCTGGAAGAAGACCTGGGCGTGAAGATGGTCGGCGCAGCGGACCTGCCGCCTGGCGCGGTCGAAGCGCGCCCGCTCTGAGGGCGCCTTGCCGCTGTCAGCGGCAGAGCGTGGTCTCGAGGTCGCAGTTGTAGCCGGGCGGGCAGGCCTGCGCCTCAGTGCAGCGGGTAGGCTCGCAGCGCTTGGTCTTGGGATTGCAGCGATCGGGCAGCAGGCAGCCATTGACGGTGCAGCCTTTCGCGGCGAAGACGCCGGCTGCCACCGCGGTTTCCGCAACCCCAGCGCCAGGACCGCTACCGCTGTATGTGCATTGCATCATCCCCGTGGCGGGATCCCTCGGACAATGCAGCTCGGTGCTGTTGCTGCTGCCACCGCAACCGACGAGAAACCCCAACACGACGCCGCAAAGCCTCGACCCGACTTGCCTCATGCGAACCCCCAAACTAAGAACGTAATAGCACGCAGAGTCAGGCTCGGGTTGCTGCTCGCAGCACTGGGCAGCTAGATTGAGGCGAGTATGGCGGAGCGACGAGGCTTGATCGAAAGTTTGGCTCAGGCAGTGGCGCGCGCCACCGAGCCGATCACACGTGCGGCGAAGGATCCTCTCGGGACGAGCATCGCGGCCGGCGAGCAAGGTCTGCAGATCACCGAGGCGGTGACCGCAGCCCTGGTCGAGTCGTTGACCTCGTTGCCTGGCAAGCTGCGCGAGCTCGAGCTGCCGAGCGCGAAGCGTCGGATCGAGGATGTCTCCGAGCAGCTCCGCAAGATCTCGGATCGCTTGCTGCGCTTGAGTCAGCACTTGGACCGCGCGGCAGGTCACCTCGGCGAGCCCGCGCTCTCTGGCAGCGGCAAGCTGATCGCTGACGGCTTCGATGCAGCAGCCAAGCTGGTCTCGCTGTTTCGCTTCGAGGAGCAGGGCCTATTGAGGCTCGCGCCCCGTGTGGTGACGCGTCCGTACCGCGATGCAGTAGGAACGTTGCATGTCGGCTTGCGGGCAGCCTCGGACTTGTCGCGAATGATCGCCACGTCGCTGCCGAGCGCGAGCGTCGCGCTCAAAGAGATCGCGGAAGATCTGCAGCGCTCGGCTGAGCTGCTCGACGCTACGGGCAAGACGCTGCGCGAGCTCTCGGAGCTCACGCCGCTTTAGGCTTAAGGCGCTGGGAGGCAGCTCACGTCGTCGCCCACCGGTGCACAAGCCGTTGTGGTTTCGCACGGGGTCCACGTTCGAAAGTCGGGATCGCCATCGTTCACGCCCCCGCACGACCACAAGCAGCACGGCGCATCGAAACACTGATTGCGCGCGCCTTCATCGGCTCTGCCGTCGCAGTCATCGTCTTCGCCGTTGCAGATCTCAGTGCCTCCCGTACGTGGTCTGGCGTTGCAGCGCGTCGCGTCTGCGCCATCGCACTCGTACTCACCGCTCGCCATGCAGCTCGCTTGACCGGCAGTGCAGCGCGCGCCAGGTCGGTTCGCAAGACGATCACAGCCGCCGCAGTCGTTCAACATGTTCTCGTCCGTCGAGCCATCGCAGTCGTTGTCGCGACCGTCGCAGCCATCGGCGGAGGGTCCGCGCTCGCCCATGCAGGTCGTGCCCCACTTGCCATCGACACACGCGTTCATGCCCGGCCGGCATTCGCCGCGCATTTGTCCGCAAGCACGCGTGTCGCCGTTCGTGCAATCGCAGCCTTCATCGACTTTGTTGTCGCAGTCTTCGTCCTGTCGACCATCGCAGACCTCGGTCTGTGGACCCGTGGCTCCGGCGCACTCTTCGGCCCACTGGCCTTGCGCATCACAGGTCTGCATGCCGCGCTTGCAAATGCCCGTCCCTGAGCCGCACGCCTGCGCTTGTCCGCTGGCGCACGCGCAGCCTTCGTTCGATGTGCCGTCGCAGTTTTCGTCGACGCCTTCCGGGTCGCAGACTTCCATCGCGGATTCGGTCGCGCCAACGCACATACCGGACCACGCACCGGAGACGCACGCTTCCGTGCCCGGCATGCACGCGCCCTGCGGCGTCGGACCGCATGCACGAGTCAGCGCTTCGTCGGTCATTCCATCGCAGTCGTTGTCCTGCCCGTCGCACTGTTCTGTCGCGGGAACACACTGCGGTTGCGTGCTGCCAGCGCTTCCGGCTGCTGCGGCGACCGAGGCTGGATCGGCTCCGCCCGCGCCTGCTTGGCCGTCTTCTCCGCCGCCGCCTGCACTTGCACCAGCACCGCCCGATTCAGACCGGCCTGATGCTTTCGCATCCGAGGCGTCGACTTCTGCACCAGCATCCGAACGCTTGGTTTCCGCATCTCGGTCTGGCGTGCTGCCATCCCGGTCCGGCGTGCTGCCATCCAGATCTGACGTAGTGCTGCTCTCGAGCCCCGCCACACATTTGCCTTCCGAGAGGCGACGACCGGCCGGGCACGTGGCTTTGCACGCCGCGACCTGCGGCAACACGAACGCAACGAGGAGGGTGAAAGCGACGCGGATACGCATGTTTGAGCTGCCAGATACCTGGTATTGGCGGAAGCTACTGCGCAGCCTGCTCGCCGGTCAATCCTGTAAGTGACAACAGATGTCCATAACGCGACAGCTATGGCGGTGATTGGCTCGGCGCATGCTACTCGGTCGAGACGTGCAACACCGAGCATCCAATCCATCCCGCCCCACGCACTGGTCCGACCACGCGATTTTCTGGCACGTGTACCCGCTCGGCTTCGTGGGCGCCGAGCGTGAGTTACGGAGCGAGCAGCCTGTGGTGCATCGGCTCGAGCAGCTCCACGCGTGGCTCGACTACGCCGTCGAGCTTGGCTGCTCCGCGTTGGCGCTCGGACCGATCTTCGCGTCGCAGACTCACGGCTACGACACGCTCGATTACTTCGCGATCGACCCGCGGCTCGGCGATCAGCGTGACTTCGAGCAGCTGGTGGCTGCAGCGCACGGCAAGGGGCTCAAGCTGGTGCTCGACGGCGTGTTCAACCACGTCGGGCGAGGCTTTCCGCGCCTGCGCGAAGTGGTCGCGCACGGCACGGGATCCGCGCACGCAAACTGGTTCCGCAAGCGAGGCCCAGGTCCGGAGGACTTCGCCACCTTCGAGGGTCACGGGAGTCTGGTCGCGCTGAACCATGACGAGCCGCAGGTGGCTGCGTACGTCACGCAAGTGATGAGTCATTGGCTCGCGCGCGGCGCGGACGGCTTCCGACTCGACGCGGCTTATGCTGTGCCGAGCGGCTTTTGGCAGCAGGTAATCCCTGCGGTTAAGCGCGAGCACCCGCACGCGTGGTTCGTCGGTGAAATGATCCACGGCGACTACGTGAAATATATCCGCGAGAGCGGGCTCGATTCGATCACGCAATATGAGCTGTGGAAGGCGACCTGGAGCGCGATCAACGACCAGAACTTTTTCGAGCTGGCGTGGTCGCTCGAGCGCCATCAGCAGTTCGTCGATCAGTTTTTACCCCTGACATTCGTGGGCAATCACGATGTCACGCGCATCGCGAGCAAGATCACGGACGAGCGGCACTTGCAGCATGCGCTGGTCGCGCTGTTTACGCTGCCGGGTGTGCCGAGCGTGTACGCCGGTGACGAGCAAGCATTCCGCGGCGTCAAAGAAGATCGCGCGGGCGGCGACGATGCTGTGCGCCCGCGCTTTCCAGCTGGACCATCGGAGCTCTTGCCTTATGGCTGGCCGGTGTATCGCTTGCACCAGCGCTTGATCGCTCTGCGCCGAAGGCATCCCTGGCTGCAGTGGGGTCGCGTCGAAGTGGAGACACGCACCAACCAGGTCTTGTCGTACCGCTGCACGGGCGAGGGTCACGCCCTGGTCGTGACGCTCAACTTGAGCGACCAAGTAGTGCGCTTAGAAAAGCCAGGTCGCAGCTTGCTCGCAAGCGACCCCGCAGTCTCCGAAGCAAACGCGGTCGCAGCGCACGGCTTCGCAGTGTCCGAAGCCACGCACGAGTGATCTGGACCGTACGCGTGCCCGTGCCCGTCTGACCATTGGTCACAAGTTTTCGCAATGAAGTTGGTGCTTTTGCAGACCGAGAGGCAACCGCGCGAAACGGAGCGCGAAACAAGAGAATGAACAGGGAGTTTAGGAG
>Ga0114940_10000116_pt1 | contig 50533 bp, 48 predicted proteins | sample ColdCreekSource_FD_87195 | JGI IMG/M metagenome (GOLD analysis project Ga0114940, IMG submission 87195) | Groundwater microbial communities from Cold Creek, Nevada to study Microbial Dark Matter (Phase II) - Cold Creek Source | ecosystem: Environmental > Aquatic > Deep subsurface > Groundwater ...
CCAATCTTTCGCGGCGCCTCGCTTGTTCCCGCTTTCCACAGCGCCCGTGTGCTCCTCGAAAGGGGAGTGGCCATTCCTTCGTCGCCCACGGACCCTGTGAAAACCGGGCCCTGCGCGATCCACGACGAAAGATTGGGAGCAGTAGTGCTAAGAACGCCAAGTGAAGAAGAGGTGCTATGCCCACTCGCGCATGCCTCGGCAGGCGCCGATCGTCGGGCGCACATTCTAGACCATGGGTGTGCTTGTAAGCTTTTAGGGAACCACGCGACCGTCGGTCGGTACGCAGTAGCTTCCGCGTGTTTCCGGCGAGCCGACGTAGCTGGACAGCACGGGTTTACACTCGTAAGCGTCAGGACACGCACAGAACGGTCCCGGATCGTCTTCACTTTCGCCGGCGCAGCGGCAGCTGCAGCGCGTGGTCGAGTCACCGCAGTAGCCCGCGCCGTTTTGCTCTGTGCAGGTCAACGCATCGAGCGGCGTGGTCAGGCAGACAGCGCTCGCACATTCATCGCCACCGAATGTCAGCTGATGCCCTTGGTCACCCAGCCGCAAAGCCTGCGAGCAGGACTTGCCGACGTCGCTCGCGTCTGCCGCTGACGGCGGCGCAACGCATCTGTCGGGTCGGATGTCGATGCTGCCATAAGCGCCTTCCGGCTCCAGCGCGAGCCCACACTCCATGAACAGCTCGAAGCGCTCGGGATGATCGAGCGGGAACACCACGCCCGACTCAGTTCGCGAACAGCGCTGCGCTGCGTCGTCTAAATAGTACCAGCCTGACTCCCCTGCTGCTTGCTGCGCTTGCGTCACCTGACGCACGAGACAGACCTCGTCTTCAGAGGATCCTCTACCATTGGGAAACGGATCCTCGTCGGTCGGATACAAATAGTCGAAGTCCGTGCAGCGCCGCTGGCCCTTCTCGTTGATGGCCGGGAGCTTCCAGTACATGCGACAATGCACATACTCGTCCGCGAACGTCGCTGCCAGCTGAGTCTCCAAACACAGCACAAAGTCAGTGCGAATATCAGGCAAATCTCGGAAGCCGAGCTCGTACTGCATTTGTTTGACGCTACAGACCTGCTCATCCTGCGCGCCAACAGCCTGTGCGCCCATAAGCGCACAGGCCGCGACCACGAACATCGTGTGGTGTGCAAACAGTTTCATCTGTCCTCCGGGTTATTCCGGGGGATCTGTTTCCACTCAGCTCTGAAACCGTTTGCCCAACACTGTTAGCGAGTCATCATTCAAACACTCATGCTTTCGCACCGATTTGGTCTAGGAGCTTGCGAACATCCATCGGGTTGTGTTGATCGATGTCTTTTGCGATCTCACCGTAGACCAGCTCGCGCGTGGGCCGATCCATGGCTTCGCGTAAGTAGCCGAGCATGCGTGGTGGTGCGATCAGCGCGAGCTCGTCGTATTCGCTGTTTTGCCGCGCGTGTTGGAGATCCTTTGCCAGTTTGTTCGCGAAGTCGCGTGCGACTTTCTCGACTGGACCTTCTTCCGGCGAGAACGCATGGCTGCCGCCGCCCGACTTGTCGAAGCCGCGTCCGGGCCTGTCTGTGTTGATCTCACCGGCCTTGAGTCGCCCCTCCGGATGATCGAAGCGGCGAACCAGCTCAGGGGCAACGCCTGGGCCCATGGTGCGGTAAAGCGCGGCCGATGCGCGATTGGCCACGAGCGCGAAGGTGGGCAGAACTGGTTTCATATTGGACCTCCTGGGTCTTAGTTGTTGAAGGGTTGACCCCTCTGTCCAGCATGGAACGTGCCGGAAAGTTGCTGTGAGCCCGAGCTGCGCGGCCTTCCGAGGTCTTTGCCACGTGCACAATGCTTCGAGCTGGGTCAGCAGGGCGGCCGGGGGGCAGTTTTGCACGCACGGCCCGCATGGCCCCTGCTGGCTTTTGCCGCGGTCCACCACGCTGCCGCCGTCAGCAGCGACTTTAATGCTCGCTCGAAACGCCCGTGACTGCGCTGTCACCGCGTAGCCATTTGTCGCACGTAGCGTACCTCGCGAAGCGCAAACCGGACGAGGCAAATACTCCCGTCGAGCGCAGTGACAAACCGCATACGGCGCTCTCGAGAGCGCCCGATGGGAGCGTCGTGCAAGTCGAATATTTCAAAGACATTGTCGTGCCGGTGATCGGTGGCCTAGGCATCTTCATGCTCGGTCTGGAGTTCATGTCGAACGGTATCCAGAACCTGGCCGTGAGCAGGATGCGTGCGCTCTTGGCGCGCATCGCGGGCACACCGGTGAAAGGTCTGTTCGCAGGCACGTTGATCACAGGCGTCATTCAGTCGAGTACCGCGATGACGGTCATGGTCGTCGGCTTGGTCAACTCGGGCGTGCTCGGCCTCAGGCCAGCGATCAGCGTGATCATGGGCGCCAACATCGGAACGACCTTGGGCAACGGCTTGATCGCGCTGCCGCTCGGCCCGCTCGGGCTGTTGCTCGCCGGCATCTTCGCGCTGGTCCACGTGTTTGCGAAGAGCGAGCGCGTCAAGAACATCGCGCTCGCGTGCATGGGCTTTGCGCTGATCTTTTACGGGTTGAACCTGATGACCGGCGGGTTGCGACCGCTTCGCAACATCCCTGCGGTCATGGACGCGATCTCCGGCCTGCACGCGGATTCGCTGCTCGGCCTGATCTACTGCGTGCTGATGGCTGCATTGATCACCGCGATGATCCACTCGTCGTCCGCGACCATCGGCATCGTGATGGGCCTGGGTGCTGCCGGCATCCTCGGCTGGAAAACTGCTGTCGCGTTCTCGCTCGGCGCCGATCTCGGCACCACGATCACCTCATGGATCGCGTCGCTGAACTTGTCGAAAAACGCCAAGCGCGCGGCCTACGCGCACATCTCGTTCAACATTATCGGTGTGCTCGTGATGCTGCCGCTGTTCCAGCCCGCGATGATCGTGCTGGACTGGGCGATGGGCTTCTTCGGTGGCGATCCCGGCGTCGCGGTGATGCGTGACGGTAAGGAGAGCTATCCGCTCGTGCCTGTCGCTGTAGGTATCTACTCGACCGGTTTCAACATCTTCAACACGCTGCTGCTCTTCCCGTTCGTCGGCGTGTTCGAGCGTGTGCTTTCACGCATCGGTCACACCAGCTCCGACGATGTCGAGGACTATTCGATGTCGCGTTTCTTGGATCGGACCAAGCTGGCGCATTTGGGCACGGGCATTCCGCTGGTGAAGCAGGAGATGGATCGCTACCTCGCTGGAATGAAGCTGTTTCTCTCGATCGTGCGCAAGGAGAAGGGCGCACCGAGCAACGCGGGCGATCATCATGCGGCGATCGACATCTTGAGCCGGGACATTCGCGGCTACACAGCGGCGATGTTCAAGCCGAATCTGCCCGAGCGCGACGCCGACATGCTCGCGAGCTTGATCGAAGAGGAAGACTTCTCCGCGAGCTTGGGCGAGACGTTGTTCCAAGTGGCGCGCCGGATCGAGCGCTGGACCTTCGGCGCCGAGACGCGCGCGCTGGTCGACGCGACGGTGGGCCAGATCGAAAGCCAGCTGCAAGCAGTGCTCGTCGAGCGGCAACAGGCTCCGAGCGCCGAGGAGCGCGAGCAGTTCCTGTTGGACGCGCGCGGTCGTTGCTTGAAGCTCGGCGCCGAGGTGCCTTGGGCCGAACGTGGCGCGGTGCTGGAGCTGCTGGGCAGTGCCGAGCGCGCGTTCTTCCTGATCGATCGCATCGCTGCCGAGCGCCGCTCGGTGCCGCGCGTGGTCACTGCAGCGGAGCCGGAGCTGGAGCTCGCGCCGGCTGCAGTAGAGCAGCTGGCACCTGCCAACTAGGAGGCCCATCATGCACATGCGAAAGATAGCTGTGATCTTAGTTGGGCTGGCGCTTACCACAAGTGCAGCCAACGCTGAGGATTCTCTCGGAGAAACAGGCGTGCGCGGGGCCGGCTCGACCTTTGCCTATCCGCTACTGGCGCGCTGGTCGAGCGACTATCGCACCTGGACCTCACAGGGCGGCGAGTACGCTTCGGCGGGGTCCGGGCTCGAAGATGCGTTGCCGAGCGCGGCGCTAGCGTACGAAGCGAGTGGATCACTCGCCGGCATCGAGCGCATCCGGCAGCGCGCCGTCGACTTCGCGACATCCGATGTGCCGCTGTCGGCTGCAGAGATCGGCGCAGAGGAGCTGCTGCAGTTTCCGTTTGTGGTCGGCGGCGTGGTGGTCGCGATCAATATCGAGGGGCAGGGCGGCGGACTGCGCCTCACGGGACCTGTGCTCGCGCGCATCTTCTTGGGTAGCGTGATCCGCTGGTCTGATCCTGCGATCAAAGCGCTCAATCCAAGCGTCACGCTGCCCGATTCTCCGATTCGCGTCGTGCACCGGTCAGATGGATCAGGCACGACGTACAACTTCACCGAATATCTTTCGCGAGTCAGCCCGGAGTGGAAAACCCGTGCAGGCTCGGCGTTTCTCGTCGCCTGGCCGACGGGCATCGCCGCCAAAGGCAACGACGGCGTGGCCAAGGCGGTGCTCGCGACGCCGAATGCGATCGGCTACGTGGATCTCGCCCAAGCCACGCAGCTGAAGCTCGAGCACGCTGTGCTGCAAAATAGGGCAGGTGAGTTCGTGACGCCGAGCGCCGCTAGCTTCCAGGCCGCAGCCGCGGGCGTCGATTGGTCGGCCGCAAACGCGTTTAACACCTCGCTGCTCGATCAGCCTGGAAAACAAGCGTATCCCATCACCACCACGGTGTTTGCGCTCATACACAAGAAGCCTTGGCGCGAGCGCTCCGAGGCGGCGTTGGACTTCTTTCGTTGGTCTCTCGAGCACGGGGACACGGCTGCTGCGCGGCTGGGCTACGTGCCGCTGCCACCGGGGCTCGCGCGCCAGGTCGAAAACTATTGGGGCGTCGCGCTGCGGGTTCACACTGTAGCAACAACTAATAGATTGAAGTGATCTCACAAGAACGACACAAACAAGATCTATAGGCGAGTGGTGCAGTACAGCATTCACATGCTGGTTGTGTCACTCGCCGCAAGTGTCTGCGCGTGCGCCGGGCACTTCGAGACCAGCGGTATCGGGCACAGTGCGATCGCCGAGCAGGAGTCGAGCTGCGCCCGAAACATCCCTGTCATCAGTCCTTATCGAATGCCCCTGGCGGACCCTGTCAGCGATCCCGCCGCCATGGCGACGCTCGATGTGATCCCCGCCGAAGCGCGGCGTACGGCGCGCGCAGCGGGCCTGGAGCCGCTTTTGGTCGAGCTGCTGCGCGAGCGTGCGGCGAACGCGGGTGGCGCGCTGTCTCCGCGCGAGCTCGCGCTCCATCAGGAGCTCACTTTGCGGTTGCTCGCGTTCGACTCGCAGCTGACATCGCTCAGCTTCGAGACTGAGTGCACGCGGCGCCACATCGGGGACATCGCCAGCACGCTCGACGCCCACGAAGCCAGACGACAGTTCATGCTCGCGACGGCTTCGCTGGTGATCGGCGCGGGCACAGGCATCAGTGCGGGTGTGCTCGATCTCGCCGGCTCGCAGTCGCTCTTGCCCGCGGTGCTCGCTGTCGCGGGCGGTATCCTCGGCGCGAGCTTGGGCATCGCTGTGCTGGCTGTACCCGCGCGCGAGGTGGTGATCGAGCATCGCCACAACCTGCTGCGACCGATCCAAGCGGGCAACGATCCCGAGCATTTCTATCCGAGCTTTGTGTTTCGCATGCTCAACGCACAATATCCCGGCGACGACACGACGCCGGGTTTGCCGCTGCGAGCGGACTTCGACACGGCCGTCTCGGCGTACGGCTCGCTGGATTCACAAGGCCAGGTGCGGCACATTCTGTTCGGCGACGGTGGTCCGTATTCGCGCCCGCTCCTGGCCACGCGCGAGTACATGCTGCACCGCTTGCAGTTTGCGGTGCAGGGGGTTGCGCGCAGCTTAGAGCTGCTGGACCGCTCGCTCGTGAAGTTGTTGACGACGCCGGCTGGCGCCGTGCCGCCACTTGTCAGCGAAGCTGCTCGCTACCGCTAACCGAACGAAATCCAGACTGCTTTTGCGCTCGCGCACAACGTCCCTTGCGAGTCGAATAACGCAGTGCCGGCGAAGCGCTTGCGGCCCTCCTCACCGAGCGTCCAGCCGATGATCACGCAGCGTTCGCCCGCGTGCACCGGCCGATCGACGCGCAGTGTCATGCGACCGAGCAGCGCGAAGCGCAAGCCCTTCTCGTACCAAGCAAACTCGCCTGGGCAGTCGAGGGCAGCGCCGACGATGCTCGCCGGCAAGATGCCTGTTTTGTCTGCAAAAGCTGGAGTCGCAGTCCATGCAGCCGCGACCAGGTCACGTCCAGGCAACGTTGCCGCGTACACGTGTAAGCCTAAGTCGCGCTTGAGCTCGGCACCGCAACAGAAACAGATCGGGTGCACGCCTACGCGTTGCCCTGGCAGAATCGGATGTGTTCCGACCCGCAGCGCGAGCGAGCCGCTCTGGGCTGCGAGCGCTTCCTCGAATGTCGGGGGCTCGGGGACGCTCAGATCGAGCTCTGTGAGTCGGGCTTCGCCGATCAACTGTTCGGCATCCAGCACACGCAGCCCTGCTGCGTCACGCACCACGGCCAGCTCTCGGTCGAGCGGGACAGGCGAGCGCAGCGTGACCTCCGCCGCTGCCCGTGGCGCTTCGCGCGTCAGCAGCTCGGCCAATAGACCACTTACGTATCCGCCATTGCCCGAGGTCGGGGGCCCGCGAAACTTCTCCTGAACGACGACAACTTCTTGCATGGCCGCGAACCCTGCCGTTCCGCGCGCTTCAGCGCAAGCACCTGTCTTTCCGGCGCGCAGCCGTTGCATACAGAACTGAGCCCAGACCACAACATGCCGGATGTGTTATGAATAATTTCATGCTGTTATCGGCGTTTCTTGCATACAGGAGTATGCAGTTGCTGGCTGCGCGCGCTGGCGAACGGCGGGGACTTCAGTCACGCTTAGCCTGTGACTTGGCGCGCTCCAGATGTGTTCGGCTACCACGATTACCGAACGTTTCTGCGCGACTTCTACGTGCAGAACAAAGCGGGGAAGTATGGCTTTTCGCTGAGGGCCTTTTCGAAGCGCGCAGGGCTGCGCTCTTCGAACTACTTGAAGCTCGTGATGGACGGCGAGCGCAACTTGACCTTGGAGATGGCGGCGCGCTTCGCAGAGGCGTGTTGTCTCCGCAGACAGGCGGCAGAGTATTTCAGCGCATTGGTCTCATTCAACCAAGCCAAGAGCGTCAACGAACGCGACCGCGCGTACGCGCGACTGTCGAAGCTCTCGCGCTATCGCGAGGTCCATCGGCTCAGTCGCGCCCAAGAGGCGTACCACTCACACTGGTACATCCCGATCATCCGTGAGCTGGTCGTCCGCAAGGACTTTCGCGATGACCCGCGTTGGATCGCGAGTGAGCTTATGCCTGCGATCACGACACGTGAGGCCGAGCAGGCGATTCAAGTATTGCTAGAGCTCGGGCTCGTGACGCGTGACAAGCGCGGCGGGCTCAGCCAGGCGCACGCGCTCGTGCAGACGCCTGACGGTCCGCTCGGACAGCACATCTCACGCTATCACCGTGTGATGTTGGAGCGCGCCGCCGAAGCGATCGATGGTGTCCCGAAAGAACAGCGTCAGATCGAATCTCTGACGCTGTGCCTGAGCGAAGCTCGCTTGCGCGACCTCAAGCAGCGCATCGAGAGTCTGTGCGACGAGGTTCTTCAAGAGTATCAGGCGGATGACGACAGTCGCCGCGTCGTGCAGCTGAATATTCAGATGTTCCCAGTGACTAAACAGGAGAGTTGACGTGCGAACACCCAGTTGGATTGTACTTAGCCTCGTCTGTAGTTCGGTGTGTCACGCGGGTTGTGTGGGAACGCGCACGGGCAATCCCGGCGCCGTGGTGCCTGATGGCGTGGAGCTCGCGCAGTCAGAGCTCGCGCGCATCACCGATCCGAAGCTGTCGGCGGCCGACGGTACGACGTTCGGGAGGGACAACCGCAGCTTCACGTTCGATCTGTACGGTGAGCTGAGCAAGGCGCCTGGGAACTTATTTTACTCGCCCTACAGCATCAGCACGGCGCTGGCCATGACCTACGCGGGCGCGCGCACCGAAACCGCGACCGAGATGGAGCAAGCGCTTCATTTCAGCTTGGGCCAAGCCAAGCTGCACACGGCGTTCAACGCCACCGACGTGGCGCTCGGCAAACGTAAGACCGAGCTATCAGAGAGCAGTGAGCGACCTCAAACCGGCAACGGCTTCGAGCTGTCACTGGTCAATCAAGCGTGGGGCCGCAAAGGCTACACGTTCTTGGACAGCTATCTCGATGTGCTCGGGCAGAACTACGGCGCTGGGTTGTTCTTGCTCGATTTTGGCCAATCCGAAAAGGCACGCAGCACGATCAATTCTTGGGTCATGGAACAAACCAAGGATCGCATCAAAGATCTCTTGCCCGTCAACTCGATCTCAGGAAGCACCGCGCTGGTGCTCACGAACGCGATCTACTTCAAGGCCAGCTGGCAGCAGACCTTCGACAAGAGCAAGACCGCACCTGGCACGTTTCACGCTGACTCAGGCGATCTGTCTGCGGACATGATGCACCAAGACACGAAGCTGCAGTATGCCGCCGTGGGTGGCACGCAGATGCTGTCGCTGCCCTATGTCTCGACGAATGTGTCCATGCTCTTGATCCTGCCGCCCGAGGGTGAGCTCGCGTTGGATGTTGATGCCTTCGATGCGCTGCAACAAAAGCTGAGCGAGCACATTGTCGTGCTGAGCTTGCCGAAGTGGAGCTTCGAGTCAGAGAAGCCGCTCAAGGAACCGCTGATGGCGCTCGGTATGGAAGCTGCGTTTGGAACGGCTGATTTCTCCGGCATGGACGGGCATGGCGGGTTGTTTATCAGCGAGGTCTATCACAAGGCGTTTGTCGCTGTAGACGAAGAGGGGACCGAAGCGGCGGCAGCTACAGCCGTCGCGCTCAATGAGAGCGCCTCGCCACCTGTGACACTGACGTTCGATCGACCGTTCTTGTTTGCCGTCTACGATAAGCCGACCGGACAAGTGTTGTTCTTCGGCAGAGTCGCGAAGCCATGATGCTCAGAGCAGCTTGATCTCGCCCACTTCGAGCTCATCGTCCTGTGGCACATAGCTCTTGAGCGCTGCCATGGCCCAGTCGTCGAAACGATAGAGACAAAGCTCCAGTTGAAGCCGCTCGTTGCCGTTGCTGAATTCGAACGCGAGCGAAGGGGCGCCCGCTTTGTGACGCAGACAAGCGGCTTCACCACGGATGAAATACGGCACGCCGACCACACAGTCTTCATCGCGATCGACCATGCGCTTGAGCCGGCCGACCACGCGGTTCACCGCTTCGCCCAAGTGATCTTCGAGGTCATCCGAGCCGGGCGTGCGCTCGCGCGGAAACTGCTGACAGTAAGCCTGTCGCACGTCACTCGAAGTAGAGCACAGAAGGACATGCCCTGAGACATGCCGACCTGTCAGGGTGATGTAAGCGTTGACCTCGCTCATGCTCGACATGCTCGCCTTGATGTAGGTCGCCTCGGGCGTCGCAGGTAACCGGTACTGCTCGAGCGTGCTGACGCAAAGCGCGCTGAAACGACTAACGAACAGGCTCGAATACATGGTGTCGCGCAGCGCGACGGCCAAGGCCGCCTGGACCTTCTTCAGATCCGGACCGACCAGATCCACTTTGCGGGGCAGTTTGCTCGGGGTTGTACCTTCGACAAACCAGAGAATTGGTAGATCCGGGTGTTGTTCTTTGATCGAAGGCACCAGCGAGAGCACATCGCCGCGCAGCGACTCCGTGTTGATCACGATCGCGCTCATGCGCCGCATGTCTTTGATCAACACGCTCAGCGACCTCGCGTCAGGCGCGCGCAGCACCTCGACGCGCTGACCCTCGAAATACTCGTTGAGCGCCAGCAAGGGCCCGCCTACTCGCTCGACGAGCAGGACACGCTTTGTGACGGCCGAGGAAGTAGCGGGCATCGTCAGACCACGAGACTACGCCCTAATTTTCGTGCTCGCCATGTCAACCGATCGTCGCTACCTACGCACAACCGAACGCCGTCATGTAGGTCTCGCAATGGGGCGAATTCGTGCGATCCGGGGTGGCTTGAGGTAGCAGCAACGGTTTGAATACAATACCCATATGACTGCAGCGAAGCGGATCCTCGTCGTCGATGATTCGGCCTCCGTACGACGGACCGTGCGCGACGCGCTGGAGCAAGCCGGCTTCTTTATACTCGAGGCCGAGAACGGTGAGCGTGCGCTGCGCGTGTTGGAGCGTGAGGCCATCGACTTACTCTTGGTCGACGTCAATATGCCGATCATGGATGGCTACGAAGTCATCCGCCGCACGCGTGCGATGTCGCGCTACGCATCGATGCCGATCTTCGTGATGACGACTGAGGCTGGCACCAAAGCAGTCAAAGAGGGCAAAGCCGCAGGTGCGAACGCGTGGCTGCTCAAGCCGATGAAGCCTGATCTGCTCGCGAAGGGCGTACGCACCGCATTGGGGAACAGTTAAACGCCAAAGCGCGTGTGCGGCTCGTACTGCGGCCACACACGCGCTCTAGGTTGTGAATGCTTAGAAGCGTCCGTGCAGTGTGGCGACGATCTGCTGTTCGATCGCGTCGGTCTCACCCGTCGGCATGGCAGGCTTCTCTGGATCGTACGGCGGCAGACCCGCGGCAGGCGTGCGCATCCAGAACGGGAACTCGAGCAAGAAGCGCAGCTGATCGTTGATCTTCACTGCCAAGCCCGGGTTGTGGATCCACTCCTTGTGACTCGAAACCACACCCATCATGCCAGGCACGGGGATGTTGTTATACGTCGCAGTGTTGAAGTTGTATTGGAGTGTAAAGCGATCCCAGGTGAAGTTCGCGCCGACCAGCCAGTAGGTCACGTTGTCTGAGCCCGAGCCCTCGCGCGCTTCGCTCTCCGGCGTCGCGGGATTGTCCGCGCGCGGGTTGTACGGATACGCGTTGCTGTGACGACCTAACTGTTTGGTGAACTCCGCCCAGAAGCCGAACCACAGGACCTGTGCGGATGCATCGAAGCCGAAGCGCGTTACGCCTGACTTGTTGTCGATGTCCTTCACGCCGCGGCCGGCCATCGTGGCGGCTTCGGAAGCGCTGTCAGGGAAGTCAGCGGTGAAGTGCGAGAACGAAGCGCCGAGCGCGAACTTCATGGTCGGGCTGTGGACGTAGGTCGGCTCGACGCGGAATACGAACTGATCGCGCTTGCGGCCGCCGACCAAGGTGTTTGTGCCGGGCGCGACGATCGAGATCGTGTCGCGGTTGTTGTTGGCTGTGCTGGTCTGACCATCGACCACGAAGTACTGCGCGTAGTACTTCATGCTGAGCGCGCCTGGCAGATCGAACACGCTCGGCAGGTTGAGCGTGCCTTCGAACGACAAGCCCCAGTCGGGAACGAGCTTCAAGCCGTCGCGCAGATGGATGTTGCCGTAGAACGAGTTGTCCCAGAAACGACCGAACTGATTGTAAGTCTTACCAACTTTGAGTGTCAGTGGGCCGTACTCAGCGAGCTCCGGAAAATCTGCCGATGCGTACAGCTCTTCGAGCCAGGAGTTGACCGGCATCCAGCGCAACCCGCGATCACGCGCACGAAAGTCGATGTGGATGCCGAAGCGCTCCATCTTCGCGTCGAGCACAATGTTCGCGCGCCATACATCGACGGAGTGCTTCTTCTTATTGCCTGCCGGATCGTAAGCCGGAGCATAGTTGTTTGAATACAGTAAGATCATACCACCACCGACCTTGACGACCGGTGTGCCTGGAGGAGGCGGTGGTTGTGAGGGCAACGGCAGCGCTTGGTTTTTGTCCACCGGCTGCGGCGCACCAGTCTGAATTGCGATCGCCGGGCCCGAGCTCGAGGGCGGCGGTGGGGCGTTGGCCGTGGCCGGAGAGGGCTCCGGAGCTTGCGCGGGTGCGGGTGTTGGTGCGGGTGCTTGTGCTCCAGCGAGCGGGCTCCAAGCGATCATTCCAAGACAAGCGATCGTGAGCGCGCTCGACCTACGGTGAGCCGTCCAAACTTCGAGGGGAAACATGCAGCCTCCTGAAAAAGCGTCGGCTGCCGATACCAAGGTCATATTGGAATTGAAAGGGTGTGAGTCGACCTAACGAACGACTGCATCTCACTCGATCATCTTTTGCCGGTCGTGCACTGCCGCTCTGCGCGTCAGTTGGATCTCGAAAGGCGGAAGATCTATCCGAGACGGACCCTGTGAAATTGAGCGCGGAAGCTCACGTTAGTGAAGACGTCACGCGAGGCCGAAACGCGAACCGTGTGCGCGGTAAGCAGTGATGCTGACTATCAGGCGCTTGTGGCGCGTGATTCATCGCGCATGCTGGCGCGGTGCCTTGCTCCAGCCTGAGGACGATAAGCTCGCAACGCATTCCATTCCGTGACCCAGACTACGTCGACGCACGACGCGTGCGTTTGATCGGGCTTTTTGCCGCACGCTTGCGAGCCACTGCCGCCGTCGGCGACAACGAGGCTTTGATCGCTCGCTTCGCCCAGACGACGAGCTCCTCGCTGTCCTCGAGCACCTCAGCGGGCAGTTGATAGTAGTTCAAGCTCACCCGCTTCGGGTCGCGGCGGACGGGGTGGAAGGGCGTCATACCGCGCGCGAGAAACTCGGGCCGCGTCTCGTCGTCGACGCGCAGGTACAGCGAATCCTGGTCGATCAAGCCGAACATCCGGCCATCGAAGTACAAGCCCGCACCGCCGAACATTCGTTTGATCTCTACCGACCTCAACGTGCTGAGTTGGTCGGCTACAAACTCGCGAAAGCTCGCGCTGAGGGGCATGCCGCTTGCTCTATCGCACGGCCACTTCGACGACAATGGCTACCTCTCCGTGCGTGTAGGCCGCCGCGGTCTCCACTGTCCGCGTGTTCGCGCTTACGACTGTCCGCGCGGACATGTCCGCCGTCGCAAACTGTCTATTGCATGCGCGCAGGGCGACGCGACGTCGGGCACCACCGTAGCTGCTGAGGACAATCGCTGGCATGCTGGTTGCTGAACCTCGGCGCAGGGGACCCATGAGCATGACCGTGCAGCCAAGCGATCGACGTGACTTCTACCGAGCCGCTGACGATGAAGCCGCGCGACGCCACGTGGTCAAGCAGCGTGCAGTCGAGCTCAAGCGCGCGCTGCTCGACTCGACGCTGCGTCTGTCTCCAGAGCGCGCTGCAGCGGCTTACAACGAAGCTGCGCGCAAGGCTCGCAATGCAAAGCAGCGCAGCGTCCCGCTTCTGAAGTTGTGCGTCGCAGTGCTGAGCGGTGCGATGTCGATGTTGGTGCCGATCCCGAGCACGTGCACCTTGCATGGGGAGCTGACTATGGCAGAGCCGTCGCAGGTGGCCGCAACGCATGGCACAGCCGCGGCCCGGCGCGCGCTCGTGCACGCGCACCCTTCGCAATGTGCGCGGCTGAGCGTCGATCAGCCCGCAGCGATCTTCGTGGATCTCGACAACGCCGAGCCGGCACGCCTCGAGGGCCTGGTCACTCGGCTCGCGCTGCGTGCCGGCAGCGGCGATGCGGCTTGCCAGATCGAGCTGCAGCTCTTGAGCAAGCACGAACAATCGCCGGCCGTGCTCGCTCAAGAGCTGCCCGCGCAAGCCACGCTCACCGCAGTGGTGCCGATGCAGGCGAGCAGCTGGTTGGATGTCATGTTGGACAGAGCGGCGCGCGAAGAGGGCGTTCAGCAAGCGTCGATCGTGCTCCGAGGCTTGGGCGAGTCCGCGGGACAGCGCAGCGTCGCGCTGGTCGAGCACCTGCGTGGTAGCCAGGACGTGCGTCAACATTTGGAATCGTTGCGGCAGATCTTCGCATCGGAAGAGCAGTAGCACTTGTTAGTCAGGTGTGACTCTGTACTCGATGAAGTTGACAGTGTGATGCTTCGTGCAGCAGATGCGAGCGCATGCGCGTCGTGATGCGCGACGTTATCCGTTATCATCGCGGTGCCGGCCCACTGCCAGCTGCTGTTGAACAACATACAGGAGCTCTGATGACAGGCTCGCCGCTGTTCCAGACGTTGTTCGCCTCGATTTGCCTCGCGTGTCTCTGCGCGTGCGAGGATGACCCGAACGACGAAGTAGCCGTTGGCGTCGCCAACCTCAGCAGCTCGGAATGCCTCGAAGCTGCGCCTGCGAGCGCGCCGACCGCATCCCGCTGCGTGATCTCGCAGCGCGAAGGCAAGAAGCTCGCGTTGCAAGTGTTCGGGCTGCGCACGTCGTGCCTCGGTGCCGATCTGCTGAAGGACGTGCCTTGGCGTGCTGTCGCACGGGAAGAGGGCGCTGGGCGAGTCGTCGTGTCCGTGGACTGGCCTTCCGACAAGACGCCAGCGTGCGGCTCATGCGTTTACAACTTTAAGGTCGAGCTCGGCCCGCACGAGTGGCCGGAACGCACGGACATCAAGTTCGAGGTTCGCTCGTGCCCGACCTGCAACGTCGACGACTCGCGCTCCGTCACCTTGGGCACGGGCGCCGACGAGCGGTCGACCCAGGCCTGCGGCGACGAGCAGCTCGACGCCGGCGGCCTGTAGCGCGCCGCGCGGGGCGGGCGTGTGCTGGGCGCCCAAAGTTGAAAGGGCTGAAAAGCTAGCGGGTCCCGCAATTTCTGCAGCTGATGGCTGCATGTGTTGATGGCGCCTCGTTTATTCGAGCTTGCTCAAGCTCGCATGTGTAGGCGCGAGGAGGTGTCGGCTTTACACCGCCCCTCATGGGAGTTAGACCGACTGTCCAACACACATACAGGTGCGCGAGGGGCGCAGCTGTAAGAGTAGGGGTTGGCAGTAGAAGTATGACTACGAAAGTCAGTGATGTTCTGCGTCTTGGGGCCGTCGCGCTGTTGGCTTTGCCGTCCGGGGTGAACGCGCAGAGTCTTCCGCCGTGGGGTGGGCCTTATCCGTATCCGAACGCTGAGCTCGAGACGGTGGTGCTCGACATCACCGCGGACACATCGGTGCTGCAGCTGGCGACGACGCGCAACTACGGCACGTCGCGCACGCTCGACGCGAATCGCACGCTGATCGAAGTGTCGAAAGAAGCGTTCCGCACAGCGGTTGGCGGCCATGACTACATCGCCTCGGCGAAGCTGCGCTTGACGCTCAAGCCCAGCTTGTTGCCCAAGCTTCCGCGCACGCTCACCATTCACAAGGTGCTCAAGAACTGGACGGAGCTGGGCGCGACGTGGAACTGCGCGATCGACAGCAACACGTCGAACCTGCGCGATGATTGCAGCGGTGTGACCGACTGGAGCATGACCACGGCGGGCAACGCGTTCGTCGCGGCGCCGTTCGCGAGCACGACCTTACCGTTGTTTCGCAACGGCGTGATCGAGATCGACGTCAGCGCCGACATCAACTCGTTTCAGAACGGCAGCATCGACGCGATCACTGAGGGCTGGTTGCTGAAAGCAGACGGCATCGATCTGAGCGCGCTCGACGACTTCTATTCGCGTGAGTCATCGGCGCCGCCGCAGCTCGTCATGCAAGTACGTCACTGCAACACGGCGATCTGCGATGACGGCGTGTTGTGCACCAAGGACTTCTGCGAGGACGGCGGTTGGTGCGTGCACAACAGCGCGCCCCCGACCACATGCGACGACGGCGATCCGTGCACCATCCAAGACACGTGCGACACGAGCGAATGCATCGGCGTCCGCGCGCCCCCAGGCACCTCATGCGGCCCAGACGGCCTCATCTGCACAGCCCTAGGCAACTGCATCTACCCACCCAACAACGTTTCCTCCAACCCGGAGTGAACGGTTAACTAACTAACAATAAGCCGCGAAGGGTAAAATCTTCGCGGCCTATTTGTTTATGCCGCTCGAAGCTGCGCGCTGCGGATCGGGGTGTAGACTGCGGGTGCTTCTGCTGAGAGTTTGGCGCGGACTTCTTGCAGGGGCAGTGCGAGCAGCTGCTCCCACTCTACTGATGGGAGCCAGCGGGTTTGGCGGCCGCGCCGGAAGCCGTCGAAGATGGTTGCGCGTGCGGCGCCGCCCTGAGCTGCACCCGCGGTCTTGGCCAAGCCGAGCGCGATGATCAACCCGATGCCCGGGTTCCAGGTCTGCGCGAAGATAAAGGCGAGCAGCGCCGTCTCGCCGAGCACGTCGCCCGAGTAGCCGGTCACCACGTGCCAGAGATCGTGCGTGTCGCGCATGCGCGCCGAGACGAAGTCGAGCGGCGCGGGAAGGGTTCGCGCCATGCCTTTGGCGGCTGCAGCACGGATGCCATCCGCCGAGATGTTCTCGCGCTCAACAAACTCGAGGTACGCGCGTCCGAACGAGCCTTTGGGAAGAGCGGCGAGCGCTGCGCGATCAGCCAGCTTCTCGACTAAATCGGGCTGCTTCGCGAGCAAGCGCTGTCCGCCTTCGTCCGCTTGGAAGCCGCGCGCGATGCGCTGCAGCGTGTTGCCTGACAGCGATTCGATGATCGTGAAAACCTGGGGCAGATCATCGGGGTCGGCGAACAAAATACGCGCTGCACGCAGAGCACGCAGGGGCTGAAACTGAATGTAGGCCATGAGGACGGGCTCCTTTCCTATCCGAAAGCATGGCGCTATGAACAAGATTGTCAATACGTTATGAACAGCTTTGTCGGTAAGGGGCTCACGCTGTATGCTGGAGCACATGCCCCGGACCGCCCAGGCCAAGCCCAGACGCCGACTCGACGCCGATGCTGCGCGTGCGCTTATCCTGGACGCCACCGAAAAGCGCTTGGTGACGGTCGGGCCATCGGGCATTCGGCTACAGGATGTCGCCGCCGACACGGACGTCTCGCACTCCACGGTGCTGCATCACTTTGGCAGCCGAGAGCTGCTGGTGAAGGCAGTGATCGGCCGCGCGCTGCGTAGCATCCACGCCAACCTGGTCGACGCATTGGAGCGATCGAACGGTGAGCCCGAGGCGCTCGAAGCGATGCTCGAGAACGTGTCCAATGTGCTCGAGCAGACAGGTTATGCGCGCGTCGTGTTGTGGCTTGCGCTCGAGGGGCATCACTTCGACGAGCGCGATGTGCCGATCAGCGCCGTCGTCGATGCCGCGCATGCCGTACGCCTCGGCCGCAAAAAACACACGAAGCGACCCACGCGCGAGGACACTGCACGCACGGTTGTGCTCGCGACGGTCGCGATGTGCTGTGGCTCGGTGCTTACGCCGAGTCTGCTCGGCAACGCAGGCTTGGGTGCAGACGCTGCGAGCCAGGCGCGCTTTCGCAGTTGGTTCACGCGCCTCTTGATCTCACATCTCGATCAGTGAGTCTCATCCAGCTGGATGTCGAGCTTCTCGAACTCACCGGGCTGCAGCTCGAACTTTGATTCCACGGGCGCTGCACCGTTCAAGCTGGCGCTGAGCGTGTAGTGGCCGGAGGGCATGTTCACGAGCAGCAACGGACCTGCGGCCGTGAGGTCGAGCGGCCTGCCCGCTTCGCCTTGGCGCTTGAGCTTGACCACTACGCGCTTGGGCGCGGTCTCTAGCTCCTTTGCGATCAGGTTCACTTGCACGCGGAAGTCGACGGTGCGCGCTTCGAGCTCTTTGCGCTCTGCGCGACTCGCACCACCGCTGATGTACTGCACCTCGCCGACCTGCACGAGCCGCATGGGCGCAAGTGGCTCGGCGGCAACTGCAGGCTGAACGGCAGCGCACAGCAGCGCTACGCTGCATCCCATGAACGACCATAGTGTTCGGGTGATTTGCGACATACGAAGCTCTCCCGCGCCCCGCTCATGATCTTCAGGGGCGGTACAACGCAGAGCCAATGCACGACGCAGGCCAAGCAAAAGCGCAACAATTGCAGCTGTCAGCGGCCGGGCGAGACACTCGAAGGCGTGGCTGTGCGGCATTCTTGCCACTCCACCAACAGCCAGGACACAAAAGTCCGCCGAAACCACTCGCTCGTGATGGGTGTGGACTGTGGGCACGCGCCCGAAAGCGCTGCGAAACGAGAGATTTCAGCTGGTTGCTAGGAGCTGCAAGCATTTGTGTAACGCTCCTTGACCCCAGTGCGGTGTTCTGAGAATACGCGGCCTAAGGGAATCGAGTCTGAAGCTGTAGGGGGCTCGACCGATCAGCGTTGACTCGTGGTCCTGACGTCACAAAGGGCAACTGAACTGGCAACACTCCGCGGCGCACGTCGCTGGAGGCGCGTGTGATCCGCTCACCGCAACCAGGTGACGTCGTATGCGATCGCTTTCGCGTGATCGAGATCGTGGGCAGCGGCGGCATGGGCGTGGTGTACCGCGCACAAAATGTCGTCACGGAAAAGTATGTTGCGCTGAAGTGGCTGCATCCCCGGCTCGCATCGGGCACCGGTGGCGAGCGGCTGTTGCGCGAGGCGCGCGCGGCGTCGCTCCTTAAGCATCCGCACATCGTCGACATCTATGATCTGACCAAGGACACCGTCTCGGATACTTGGGTGTTGATCATGGAGCTGCTCCAGGGCGAGACGCTGCGCGACTACATGCGTGCGCGACAGGTGCGGCTTTCATCGTTCATCGCGCAACTTTTACCAGCGATGGATGCGGTGGTCGCTGCGCACGAGCTCGGCATCGTGCATCGCGATCTCAAGCCCGAGAATATCTTTCTGGAGCGCATTTCCGGCGCGAGCCGGGTCGTCCCCAAGGTGCTCGACTTCGGGATCGCGAAGCTGAATACGCCTGACGGCTTGTCGCTCACAGCGACGGGCGCCACGCTCGGAACGCCGTTTTACATGTCGCCCGAGCAGTATCGCGGCGACAAAGACATTGACGCGCGCACGGATGTCTACGCGTTTGGCGCGATGCTGTACGAGGCGATCACCGGTCGCATGCCGCACATCGCGAGCTCGCTCCCGGAGCTCGCGCTGAAGGTCACGACTGTCGATGCACCGTCGGTCAAGAGCTTGTGCCCCAAGGTGCCGAGCACGCTCGCGCGCCTCGTGGATTGGTCGCTTGCACGCGAGCGAGACAGTCGCATCCCGAGTCTCAAGGTGCTGCACGACGAGCTCGAGCTGTTCGCGCGCGAACACAGCTTTCGCGGCGAGATGACGCTCGACAACGCGTCCATCCCGCTGCTCGCGATCCCCGCGCAAACGGCAGAGACCTTGGCGGAGACGCAGCTCGGCGTGGGCGTTCGTGTCTACGATCTGCAGCAACCAGATGCCACGCCGCCGCCAGCTGCCAAGACGCATCGTGAAAGACACGACACCGGCAACTTCAACTGGCTTCCTTGGAGCTTGTTTGCGCTCACGCTGGGCGGGCTGTTGTGGTCGTATATGGAGCCGCCCGTGCCGCAGCAGCACGCTGCAGGTCAAGCTATCGCTGTCGCTCCGGAGCTGGCCTTGTTGTCGCTGTCGGCGGCAACTGCTGCTGACAGAAGCGAGTCTCCGGGCGTGTTGTGTGCCGATTCCGAGCCACAGCCGGCGCCGAGCGTGGTGCCCCTTCCTGAGCCCGTGGTAGTAGCGGTCGCGCTGAGCGCGGAAACGACGCCGCAGAAGCTGTTGGCTGCGCCTGCCAAGAGCAAGAATCCAAAGGTGCCCAAGCCGAGCCCGCCCGTTGCGAACGAGCCGCAGAGCCCGGAGGCATCGAAGCGCTCGATACCAAAGCTGCTTGCATTCTGAGTGGCACCGGGGGGGACACCAGTGCGGAAGAGCCGGGTACAGGCGGGTCGTTGGAGATGGGGCTGGCTCGCGCTGGTCGGGGTGCTGTCGAGCTTTGCAGGCGGCCGTGTTGTGCGGGCCGATGGTCCCGAAGCGCAGCGTGCCGCGGCACGCGAGCTCGGCACCTCGGGCATGGAGGCCTACTTCGACCAGGACTACGCACAGGCCGCAGACAAGCTGGATCGCGCGTATCGGCTCTATCCGACGCCCACGCTCGGTCTGTGGTCAGCGCGGGCATTGATTCAGTTCGGGCAGTGGGTACGTGCTGCCGAGCGCTTGCGTGAAGCGCAGTTCGCTTCTGTCGCCATCGGCGACAACGACGCGCAACGTCAAGCTCAAGCCGACGCCGCAAACGAGCTGACTGCGCTGACACCGCGCATCCCGCGGCTGATCGTCGTGGTCGATGGGGCAGCGCCCGAGCAGGTCACACTCGAGATCGATGGGGTGCCGTTCGATCGCAAGTTGATCGGGATCGCGCATCCGAGTGACCCTGGGCATCATCGCATCGTCGGTGTGTTCCAAGAGCAGCGCGTAGAGGTCGAGCTCGAGCTGCAGCCGGGTGCGAGCGAGGTCGCGCGCGTAGAGCTGAAGCCTGTGGCGGCGGTCGCGAACGTCATGCCTGTTGTGGTGGCGCGGGAGCCTGCGTCGGCTGCTGGCACGCAGCTGCGAGCGGCAGAGCCCGGGCCGCAGTCGAACGCGCTGCGCATCGCAGCGATCGCTGCGTTTTCTGTGGGTGGTGCGGGGCTCGCGACCAGCCTGATCAGCACCTTGCTCGCGAGTAACAAGCTCGACGCGTGCCAGGAGCGCGCAGGCGACTACTACTGCTCGGACGCGCAAGCCGACGACTACGAGATGTTTCGCAACGTGGCGACGGTGAGCTTCTACGGCGGTGCAGCGCTCGCAGCTGCTGGTCTGACGTTGTGGTTCCTGCAGCCGACCGCCGACAAGAAGCAGGCTGTCAGCGTGGCTGCGAAGCCGCTCGGCGCACAGCTGACAGTCAAGTTCTGACTCTGACTACGCCGTGGGCCGCAACTCTTGGAGCAGCAACACCCGAAGCGCGAGCGCGAGGTGCCGCTCCTCGTCGTTCCAAGGTCGGCAGTAGCCGAAGCGCTTCTCCACCCATTTCTCGAAAGATTGGCGCGGCGCGATCGGCAGCGGGCCGGTCATGCTTTCCATCGGTTTGTCGGGGTTGCCGCCCCACGCGACCTCGTGCACATGCTCACGCCGCGTGAGGTAGAGCCGAAGCTCCCCCGCGCGACTGCTGCCATCGATGCCTAGCGCGCCCGCGATGTTTTCACTCAGCGGCTGGGCTACGAAGCGGCGCAGATTTTCGCTCTGTTTGACGCCTTTGCCCTCGCTGTGATCGAACCACTCGTCGAGCGGCAAGCGATCGCTTGCGCGGCCACACACGCCATGATCGAGCTGCAGCTCGTGGCTGCACATTCGGACGCCGTCCGCGTGAAACATGCTCATCAGCTGTTCGCCGAGCAGATCCCAGTTGTGCCTGATCTCCTCCAGCGAGCCGACGTAGGGCCGCAGCTGTTGGATGCGGTGAGTGATCGAATCTTGGCGCCGCAGCGTTTGTTGCAGCCCGTAGGTGACGGCTGTGTCCGCATGCCGTGCAACGAGGCTGGTGCATTGCTCGAGCACGTCGAAGGGCAGGGTGCGCACCTCACGGTGATGCGCGGCGATCAAACCCACAAGCTGGCCGCGCTTCACCACGGGAAAAGACAGCGATGCGACGACGCCCATGTTGCCGAGATACACCTGATGAACCGGCGAAACGCTGCGCAGGTCGGAGTGAGTGAGGTCGGGCGCGTCGGTGCTGGCGCTGACGATCGGCACTGGGACGGCTGACGCGTCTGGGATCATGCGCCAAGGGTTCTTGACGTACAGCTGTCGCGCGACCTGTGGAATGTCGCTCGCGGGGAAGCGCAGCCCGAGATAGCTCCCGTAGCCTTCGCCACGGCGCGCTTCCGCGATTACCTCACCATCACCGTCCTCGCGAAAGCGGTAGAACATCACGCGCTGAAAATCAGTGAGCGCCGCGATGCGTTCGGTGATCGCGCTTTCGTTCGCTGCCATCTCGTCGTGCGTGCGCGGCGTGCCATGTCCCGGATATTTCGCCGATTCGGTGCTGACTTGTCGACCGGGCTGGCTCGGGACGAGCTCTACGATCAGCTTGCCTTGGGCACCCCGCGTGATCAGCGCTTGCATCGCTGCGCTCTTGGGCGTGGGCGTGAGCACCGTCCAACGCCTGCTGCCCACAGCGGCAGCGACCGACTTGGCCAAGGTGTCGAGCGGCTGCGGCAACGGCTGGTCGAGCCAAGCCTGTGCAGGCGCACCGAGATGCTGCTCGATGTTTTGTGCCGCATGCGTGATCAGTCCAGCATCGTCCACGACCAGCAGGGTGCCATGCGGTTGAATCGCGCCGGACAGGTGGAGCTGTTCACGCTCACACTGTGAGAGCACCTGGGTATCCATTTTCACGTGATCTCGCTCAGTTGCGCGGCGTTGGGACGTATGAGGTACCACGGCGCTATGCGCTTAAGCGAGCAGCGTGACTGGGGCGTTTGTGTGAGTAGAACCTGACAGCACGCTGTCAGCAGCTGATGGCGGCGGTGACGCGAGAGGTCAAGGCACGCCAGCGTCTGCGTCGTTGTCGTTCGCCTCGCTCGCTGCACCTGCTGCGCCTGCCGTGGGTGTCGTCATCCCAGGCGTCTGCGGGTTGGCCCCTCCCGGGGTTGTCGCACCGCGACCAGCTGCCGCTGCGGGGGGCGTCATGGTTTTGGGAGGTGTTGTGGTGCCCGTATTTCCTGGGCCTGCGGTGGCCGCTGAGCCACCCGTGCCGCCGACAATGAGACCGTCGGAGGGCTTAGCGCCGTTCTGCTGGGGAGCGTTGGGGGCCGCTGGCAAGGTCGTGCCAGAACCGCGAGGTGGCTCCAAGTCTGGGCTAATGCAAGCCGACACGCCGAGGCAGAGCGTGATGGAACATACCCATGCGCGCAGCACACGGCTCGTTTTCCCCAGAAGTTTCAGCTCGATACTCACGCCATGCCTCATGGTTCTCGGTGCGCCGGGCGCCGCTCTCCACGCTACGATCTATGTGGCTCCCGCTGTCCGAATCAGCTCAGCCAGTTATGGCAGCCCCGAGCCATCGCGTCCTGCGAAAATCGCGCAAATCGGGCTCGTGGGATCCATCAAACACCGCCACTCATCGCAGTCACCGTCGGACGACGTCAGGCTCTCGTAGCCTCGCGTCTGCGGATGGAAGACGAATGTCCAAGCGCAGGCGCACGCGTATTTAGACACGCTCCGAGGGCACCGCAGCAGCTGACAGCGGCGGTCGGAAGTTGCACGTGGTCGTGTGCGAAAGCGTTCGGTCGGAGCCCCGTGATCCCCATGGTCGAGCTCTTCGAAGGGCACCCGGAATGGTTCTACAGCGATGGGTTACACGCGAACGACTTGGGTGAAGAGCAGATCGCCGAAGCGATATGGAAGGTCGCAAAGGCAGACTGCATCATGCAGGCCAGCGGCTGCTGCATGCTGCCCTCGCAAATGGCGGGTGGGTGCCGCTGCGTGCAGAGTTTTGGCCTGCGCGTTGCTCTAACGCTGGTGCATGGACATCTTGGCACAGCGTCTGGCACACTTTGCGTATCTTACCTGTACTACATCTGCATTCTTGATCCTCGGGTGCGCGGTCACTGCCCAGCCGGAGACTGGAGCGGAGCTCGGCCTGCAGCCTGTCGCAGCGTCCAGCACCGCTGCAGGTAGCTGTGGAAAAAGTCCCGACTGGTTGTTCAGGTGGGACTACAGCGGTGATTGGACTGCCGCGAGGTCGAGCGAGCAGAGCGCGCAATACCCTTCTGATCCGTTCTACCGGTTCGATGGTTGGACCACCGTCGAGCGCAGCTCAGCCACGGAGCTGATCCTAGCCGCTGATGCTCAGCTCAATGGTTTGCGTGACGCACCAGCGATCGTGAACGCGACCGCGCATTGCAACATCTATGGCAAGGAGCTGCCGGTGCTCGCGCCAGGCGCACGCTTGTGGCTGCATTTCTCGGGTGATTTCGTCCCTGGGGCAGCGCGCGCGCTCAACTATCGACATGACTTTGGCATGGAGATGTCTGTGCGCGCGAGACCCGAGGGGCCACTGCTCATGGCTGGCATGAGCTGGCCAGCGGAGTCTGGGCGGATAGAGACCGACGCGCTCACGTTCGCGGAGCCGGTCGAGCTGTGCGGCGTGGAGAACAAGAACTGCTGGGTGGATGGACGAAGCTCGCAACACTCCGTGCTCGCGCTGGCGGATGAGCCGCAGCGTGTTTCAGCTGGCCCTGAGTCGGTCATCACGCTCGACGGCATGCCCTATGTGATTACGTTTGTAGGCGCGTCGCAATACACGGGCACCCAACGTGACTACACGCATTGTCACCCGGACTTTCCCGGCGATACTCGGCTTTGGATCTCTGCAGACGTGCAAGCGGAAGATCCGCAACCGATCATTGATGTGCTGGACGAGGCTGAGGTTCCTGCGTGCAGCGTCGGCAACGAGCCCGTGGTGGACGTGAGCGCGACCTTGTACGGACGCTCGACGAGTGATTGGGTCGCGGATGCCGAGGTCGTCTACCGCGGGATCGATAAGGACAACTATGTGTTCGATCTCTCGGGCACCGATGACACGTTCGCGATCACTCTGAACGCGCTGCGAGCAGAGCCAGCGCCGGGTACGCGCTATTCACTAAGTTATCAGCACGATGCGTTCGTCTTACGCGCGGCGCCGGGCGGCGAAATACTGGCTGCGCAGACATGGCTCCCGGAGATGTTGGATGAGCGGCGAAATACGCTGGGCGTGTTTGCGAGCTGGCTCGGTCTGTCGCTCACGCGTGAACAGGTGTGCTCGTACGAGGCACAAACAACGCTAAGAATGCCCGAACTGTTTCTGAGACAAGTGACGTTCGGCACAACGCCCGCGACCATCATCCGCGAAGGCTCGCGCAGCATCGTCTCGATCGACGGCCGCAACTACGACGCGCTGGTTTCCATGGTGCGTAGAGCGACGATCGTTTGGATCACACCGCAGCAACCGTGAGTTGCTTCCTGCGCACCGGACTTTGTGAGTTGTAGTCGTGCCACTGTGTGCCAACGCGGGCTGCTGGATCCGCGTAAATCTCGATGAATCGTGCATAAGCGCTGGCACGTAAACTGCTGTTCAACTGTTCGAGTTCTTTGGGAGGGTGCGAATATGCAAATACGCGTTAGAAGTGTTGGCAGTTGTTGGCTGCTGATCGGCTGGTTGAGCGCGGCAGCTGTTGGCTGCGGCAGCGAGACATCGACCGGATCGATGGAAGATCCGGACACGACTGAGTCGGAGTCATCGAGCCCATCAGACAAGAACGAACGTGCGCCAGACGCGTCGAAGCCGAGCATGTCGGCCGCAAAGCACACCGACCCGATGGGCATCGGGCAGGAGAGCATGCCCAAGACCGCGGATGTGCCTGTCGATGAGCTAGACAGCGCGCGTTTTCCCGAGCCTGGCGCGACCAGCTTCGAGACCGCCAGGCCGGACAATGAGTCCGCTAGCGTTTCGACTAGCCGGCATCCCATTGGCTCGTCGACATCTGGCACATCGATCGGCGGAGTGGCTTCAGTGCCCAAGTCTGGAGCCCCCACGGGGCCGACCACAATGACCTCGAGCACAACGCCTGGCCAAGCCCCGGCCACTGCGGGCAGCGCGCAGCGCGAAATTGTCGAAGCCGACATCGTGCAAGCACACGGCGATGTGTTGTACGTGCTCAACCGCTTCCGCGGCCTCGTGCTGATCGACATGACACAACCAGATCAGCCGTCGGTGATCGGCCGCGTGCCCTTTCAAGCACAGCCCGTCGACATGTACGTGCGCGACGGCAAAGCCTACATCGTGATGAGCGACTACTTTGTGTACTGGCAGTTCGACTCGGACGCCGATCCGCTTGGCTTTCATGGCAGTCAGTTGTTGGTCGTTGATGTACAAGACCCGCATCAGCCGAAGGAAGTTAGCGGCTTCAAGGTGCAAGGTGAGATCACCGACACGCGCATCGTAGGCGATGTTCTGTATGCCGTCTCCAAGCGCAACCCAGAGTACTGGCGCTACGACACGCAGGATTGGAAGGATACTACATGGGTACTCTCGGTCGACGTCGCGAATCCGAGCGATATCAAGAAGGTCGATGAGAAGGAGTTCCCGGGCGCAGCGAACATTATCCAGGTGTACGAGAGCGCGATAAGCATCGCGGCGCTCGACCCGAACTACTACTTGGTCGACGAGGACAACGCGCAGCAGACGTTGATCACTTTCATCGACATCTCCGATGCTAAAGGCAAGATCAACGTCGGTGGTAAGACCTACGTACCGGGCATGGTGCAAGATAAGTTCAAAATGGATTTGAGCGACGGCGTGCTGCGCATCGTCTCAAACAATTGGTATTGGCAGCCGCAGTCCGCGGCGATGCTCACGCTCTTCGACGTGAAAGATCCGGCGACGCTCGAGCAACTGTCGCAGATTCCGCTGACCCTCGACATTCCGAACATGGCCCAACCCGCACAAGTGGGCGCGACGCGTTTTGCGGGCCATGCGTTCTTCGAGAACCTGTGCTGGTGGGAGATGAACGCTCAGATCCAAAGTTGCCGACTGGATGTCTACGATCTCAGCGACCCCAGTGTGCCCGTGCGTGCGACGACCTTGCCCGTGGATGGTCCGGTCACTCACTTCGAAGCGCGCGACACGCGCCTCTTGTCCCTTGGTTTGCACATCACTGCGCCCGGACAGGCGCAGCAGGTCCAGGTAGGGCTGTTCGATGTCTCGCAGCTAGCAGCGACACAGCGCATCTCCGCGGCGGACCTCGGCTTGGCCACAAACAGCGCTGCGCTGGGCGACTACAAAGCGTTCAAAGTGCTCGAAGACCTCGGCATGCTGCTCCTGCCGCTCTCTTGGTACGACACCCTAAGCAACGGCCAAAGAGCCTACCGTCAAGGCGCGCAGATCATCGACTGGATGAACGACCAAGTGACTGTGCGAGGGCGCATCGCGCAGACAGGATCCGTTGAGCGTGCGATCGCATTCAAGGATCGTGTCGTCAGCATCTCCACTCAACAGATTCAGGTGATCGACGCGAGCAATCGCGATCAGCCCAGACAGACGGGAAACCTGTTCCTGATTCGCAATGTCACCGACGCTTTCAGCATCGGCGGCTTTGAAGTTCAGATCGGCGTAGACGAGGAAGACTCGTCCTACAAGTTCTACGTGCTCCCGTTCGGCGAAGACGACATGGACAAGAGCGTCGCCGAGCTCGAGATCGGTACGAACGTCTTCTACACGCTGCGCGACGGCGACACCATCCACTTGATCGGCTACGACTCGACGACCGGCGGCCAAATCATTCGCAACGCCGACTTCTCGAGCCCCATGATGCCGCGCTTCCGCGGGGAATATCGCATCCCCGAGCAGATCCAACACATCTACAACGGTGGTTGCGGCTATCGCGGATATTGCAGCTTCTACGACTACTACTGGAACCCAGCCGCGGGCCAAGCGTTGAACAATCAACTCTTGCCCGTCACGGTGCGCGAGGTGAGCTCGGAGCAAGACGGTCGGCGCTTCTACAAGAACTATCTGCGCATGATCGACCTGCGCGACATCGACAATCCAAAGCTTGCGGAAGGCAGCATCGAGATGCCGGAGTGGCCGTTCGTCAACCGCGTAGGCCACGGTACGATGCTCTACTCGACACACACCGAGCCGGTACTCGACTCAAACGGTAACCCCAAGCAATACCACGAACGCTATTTCCTTGACCGGGTAGACGCCTCGAATCCCGACGCGATCACAGCTTTGCCTGCCGTCAGTATTCCGGGTCGGCTCGTGGACGTCGATGCCTCAGGCAAGATCCTGTATACGATCGACTATCAGTGGGACGAGCACGGTCGCCGCCGCAACTCGTTCAATGTGCTCTCACTCGACGGCGACACCGCGACGCTCAAGGAAGTGCTGCCAGTCGGCGACGAAATCGGGCGCGCTCGTTACCTCGATCGTGAAGTCTGGTTGTCCAGCGCGGGCTACCCATGGTGGGGTCGCCAAGACGACTCGCCAGATTCACGTCAACCTTACACTCGTCTCACACGCCTACGCTTCGATGAGCAAGCCGAGCTCAGCAGCACCGATACACACGACATCGAGGGCTACCACTTCAATCTGCTCGACGTCGAAGGCACGCGCGTATACTTGTCGACGAGCAGGCCCTACGGTCTACTCATTCTAGACACGAGCGACTTCAAGAATCCAAACGTGCTCGGCGCATCACGCACCGTTGGCTACGTCTCCAAGGTCATCCGCGACGATGACTACCTCTATCTACCCATGGGCAGCTACGGCGTGCGTCGCGTGCAAGCCCCGTAACGCTGGTTCGTAACCGCGGCTCCCGCGTTCAAGCTCACATCACGCATTGAGCGCGGGGGCCGAAGCTGCTAGATGCAGCGAGATGGCATCCGCAGACAGTCGGCAGTTCTATTTGGCGCTCGCTCGCTGGTGGCCGTTGATCTCTCCTGTAGAGGAATATGGCGGTGAGGCGCAGGAGTTTGCGCGTGTGCTGCGTGCGGCGGCACCCGGCGCAAAGACGCTCTTGGAGTTGGGCAGCGGTGGCGGACACAACGCCTTCTTCATGAAGGCGAGCTTTCGGCTCACGCTCTCGGACCTGAGCGAACAGATGCTCGCTGTTTCCAGGCAACTCAATCCGGAGTGCGAGCACACGACAGGCGACATGCGCAGCCTTCGGCTGCAGCGCACGTTCGACGCTGTGTTCATCCATGACGCGATCGATTATATGCTGACAGACGCCGACTTGGCCGCAGCGATCGCGACCGCGTTCTGCCACTGCAAGCCGGGCGGAGTAGCGCTCATCGTTCCAGACGCGCTCAGTGAAACATTCGAGCCGGACAGCGACTGCGGGGGCTCTGACGCGCCGGACGGAAGCGGTGTTCGCTACCTCGAGTGGAGCATCGCGCCGCCAGCTGGTACGCAGATCGGTGAAACCTACTACACTTTCCTCACACGCGAAGCCAACGGCGTGGTCGAGTCGTTCACCGAGGCCCACCCCTTTGGCCTGTTCGCTCGCGACACATTCGTCCGCTTGATCGAAGAGCAGGGTTTCCATGTACAAATGCTCACTGAGCACACGGATGATGATCGAACGCCGCGCACCATGTTTCTGTGCACGCGGCCACTGATCTGACGACTCTGCCGCTACCGGTAACGGCCGTAGCGATCAGGATGCTGTCAGCGCTCAGCCGCTATTGGCTGCGGACGGAGCGCTTGCGCTTGCACATGGGAAGGCGGATCGATGCGTAGATGCGGTCCGCGAGCACTGGCTGCGTGAGCTCGAGCTGGAAGGTGTTGGGATCGGACAGCCAGCGTCGCGTGAGCTCGGCGACTGGTCCGATCAAGAGGCTTCGAGCAGCCATTCTGGCATCGGCGCGATTAGACGCTGAGGGCTGCATCGAGCACGCGCTGGCGCGTGGCTTCAGCGCGCGGCGCGCGTGCCATCGTTGGTAGTGCTGGGGGTGCGAGGCCGGTGAGTGCTTCGGCTTGGTGCCCCACAACCTCGCTAAGCCATGGGAATCACTGGCCGAAGATCAGGGCGAGGGCCGTGCCTAGGCGGCCTATGCTGAGTAGGGCGCATGCTGCCATGAGCATGAGCTCTAGCGCGCTGGTGGCTTGTTCTATGCGGCTTCGGGAGCGGGTTAGCTCTGCGTGGGCTCGGGTCCGCAGCCGTTCGCTGCGCCATGCGTCTAGGTCTTCGTGCGGGAGCGACGAGAGCGCACGCAGCAGCGGGTCGCGATCGAGATCCAGCTCGCTATCAGGCTCGTTAGGTTTCATCGCTCACCACCTCTCCATAGCAGCTGGGATGGAAGCCTTCACGCGCGATGGCCTTGGCGAGCAGCTTTCGCGCGCGTGACAAGCGCTGGCGTAGGGCAACTGAGCTGAGGCTGAGCATGTGTGCGACGTCTTCGCTCGGGACGCGCTCGACCGCGATCAGGATCAGCAGCTCGCGCTGATCCATCGGTAGGCGCAGGAGCGCGCGCTCGACGGCGCGTTCGAGCTCGCGCGCGGATGTCATGTCGAACGGTGAGACTTGCTTCTCCGCCTCTGTCAGCTGCCCCCAACCGAACAGCCGGTCAGCGTCGACGACTGACCAACGAAAGTGGCTGCGGGCCAGGTTGCGCGCGACCGTGAACAGCCACAGCTCGATACGCGTTTCGGGGGCCAGGCGCGGCGCGAAGCGACATAGGCGCAGGAAGGTCTCCTGGAGCAAGTCTTCAGCGAGCGCGCGGCGACCGGTCAGCCGGGCTAGGAACGAGAAGATGCGCGGCCGCTGCTCGGCGTAGATCGCGTCGAATGCCGCGTTGTCTCCCCGGCGCAGGCGCTCGATCAGCTCGCGTTCCCCGCTCATAGCCGGATCAACGCACGCCGGAAGGGCCTGTGACAGGAAAAATTCTGGTCACACGTGGTCGTTGCGCGCGTTGAGCTTGTAAGAGGTCGCGGGCGTGGCGGCCATTCTAGGTGGTAAGGAGGTCTGCGGACATGGAAGATGTGACTTTGAAGGTTTTCTGGCAGGCAGGTGGCTTCGGCATGTACCAAGTCGCGGCCTTTTCGCTGACCGTGCTGGTCGCAACGATTCGCTTTGCGCTGCAGCCGGACGAGCGCCGGATCCCGTTCGTGCGGGCCATGACCGCGGCGACGTTGTTCGCGATCGTGTTTTCGGTGACGAGCGACTTCGCGACTGTGTTCGCCTACGTGCCGACAGAGACTAAGGACCCCGCCACCCAACTTCAGTTTCTGCTGCAGGGCAGCTTCGAGAGCCTCACGCCTGCGATCATGGGCTGCGGCATACTCTCGCTCGCGTGGCTTGCACAAGCGGTCGGCACATGGCGCTTGGCGCGTAGCATTCCGTGAGTGTCACTCATCAACTGCCAACGAGCGCGTGCAACGTGCGCGTGAGCGCTTGGAGATCGGTGCGCAGCGCGCTGAGCTGCGTGGGTGAAAGCTCGGCGCGCTTGCACAAAGACTCCGGGATGTCCGCGCAGCGGCGCTTCAGGCGCTTGCCTTCTGCAGTGAGATACACTTCGACCACGCGCTCATCATCACGGTTGCGCCGACGCTCGACCAGGCCACGCGCCTCCAGCCGCTTGAGCAGCGGAGTGAGCGTGGCCGAGTCGAGAAACAAGCGCTCGCCGATGCGCGACACGCGGGCACCGTCTTCTTCCCACAGCACGAGCAGCACCAAGTACTGCGGATAGGTGATCTCCAGCGCAGCCAGGAGCGGCTGGTAGGCCGCGGTCATCGCGCGCGAAGCCGCGTGCAGTGCGAAGCAAACCTGGTCGTCGAGCCGGAGCTTATCCATGATGGTCCTATTCTACGCGCAGGTCGACGACGATGTTGCCACGCGTCGCATTCGAGTACGGACACACTTGATGCGCCGCTTGGACGAGTGCCTGCGCTTGCTCGCGCGGCAGCTCAGGCAACGATGCCACGAGCTCGACCGCGAGACCAAAGCCTTGGCCGACGGGGCCGATCGTGACGTGCGCCGTGATGTGAACGGGACCGGTCTTGATCTTTTGCGCGCGCGCGACGTGACCAACCGCGCTGCCGAAGCACGCCGCATAGCCTGCCGCGAACAGCTGCTCTGGATTCGTGGCTGCCGCGCCGCTGCCGCCGAGTGCTTTGGGCGGAAGGACCGGCATGTCGAGCACGCCGTCGTCGCTCTTGATTCGGCCTTCACGACCGGAGGTAGCCGTCGCAACAGCTGTGTAGAGGCGCTTTTCGAGGGTAACGGGGGAGCTCATGTACGTTTCTCCTTGGGAGCGGTGAATGACTGGAGCCTAGCTTCCAGTTGCATCGTATGCAAATCAATCGTGTGCGATTTAATCGCGCGAGCTCGTCGCGCGTGACATAAGGGCCTGGAATGACTGGGACCTTGGCTAAACTAAAGCGCGGTCGGGCGGGTGATGTGCGCCTACCGCCGCATGAACGTGCGACACGGCACGCTCATGTGGCAGCACTTGGGCGCTTGGTTCACTTGCCGGGTTGCTTGACCACGCGCAGGTACGGCTTCTTCTCGTCCCAGCCGTTCGGGAACAGCTTCTTCGCATCGTCGTTCGAGAGCGCCGGCACGATGATCACGTCTTCGCCGTGCTTCCAGTTCACCGGCGTCGCCACCTTGTGCTGGTCGGTGAGCTGCAGCGAGTCGATCACGCGCAGGATCTCATCGAAGTTGCGGCCCGTGCTCGCAGGGTATGTGATCGTCAGGCGGACCTTGTTGTTGGGATCGATCACGAACAAGGAACGCACAGTGAGTGTGTCATTCGCGTTCGGGTGGATCATGTCGTACAGGTTTGCGACGGTCTTCTCTTTGTCGCCGATCAGCGGGAAATTCGGGCGATGGCCCTGCGTGTCCTCGATGTCCTGACTCCACTTCTTGTGGTCTTCGACAGAGTCGACGCTGAGCGCTGCGACCTTGACGTTGCGCTTCTCGAAGTCCTTGGCCAGCTTGGCGGTGTAGCCGAGCTCTGTGGTGCAAACGGGAGTGAAGTCGCGCGGGTGGGAGAACAGAACCGCCCACTTACCCTTCTTCCACTCGTGGAAATCGATCTGACCTTCGGTGGTGGGAGCGGTAAAGTTGGGTGCGATATCGCCGAGTCGAATTGTCACAGCATCCTCCTAGTTTGACCGCGCGAGTGTCCACCCCTCGGCGCGATCGTGCAACCCGGGCCTGGCGCTGAGTCTGGGCGCGCGCTTGCAGCCAAGCGCGGCAACGCTCGAGACATGAAAGTTCTCGCTTGCGGTCGTACACTAAGAGGGTAGGTTCTTTTCAAGGAGGTCCAGTGACCGAGCCCAAGACTCAGGAAATCACCGCTCAGAACTTTCGGTCTGTGGTCGCGAAAGGCATTGTCCTAGTCGACTTCTGGGCCGGCTGGTGCGGTCCCTGCCGTAAGTTTGCTCCGATCTTCGAGGCTGCGGCCGAGCGCCATCCGGACCTCGTCTGGGGCAAAGTCGACACGGAAGCGCAGACGGAGCTCGCAGGTGCTTTCGAGGTGCGCTCGATTCCGACGTTGATGATCTTCCGCGATGGGATTCGGTTGTTTTCGCAGGCGGGGCTGGTGCCACCCAAAGCGCTGGACGACCTCGTGAGCCAGGTCCGCGCGCTCGACATGGACGATGTGCGCAGGCAGATGGCTGAAGCACAGAACACCCAGCCCAGCTGAGCTGAGGGCCGCGCCCGTTCATTACGGGAATGTTTTGCGTACCGAGGTTGCGGCGGCGGCGATCGCCGCCGCATCGAGGCTCGGATCGAGACGCGGACCGAGCAGGTTTGCGAGCTTGGTCGCGCCTTCTTGGATGTTGCCTGCAACCTTCTCGGGAAAAGGCCGCGACGTGGCCAGGCTGAACATCGCCACCACGCTGCGCTTGGCCGACGCCGCGAAGCCTCCACCTTCCACCACGAGCACGGAGCCACGGACGCAATCCTTGATCCCGTCTCGAGCCTCGAGGATCACTCGACGAGCATCCTCATCGGGAGGCGGCTCATCCTCCGCGATCAGGACCATCATGCCGAGGCCTTGTGGGTAATCTTTGGCGTACGAACGGATCGCTTGCACGGAGCCTTCGAGATAGCTCTTGACCGGCGTGCGACCCGAGTAACAGATCAACACGTTTCCACACGCGCAGGTCACGAGCGCGGCATTCCGGAAAAGCTCTCGAACCGGCGGTTCATGTTTGCTGACAACTGCTGCTTGCATCGCCCCCCGGCTTGTCTGTTTCGCCTAGCAGGCCAGGCGGCTACGCAGCAGGGCTTGCGCTGCAAAACGCAAGCACAGCTTCTGTAGGCTAACCACTTGCAGCCATCAGCGGCATGGGGCAGGTGTACAGAGAGGCTGGGCGGATCAGTCTGCTGCCGTTGCGCTGTTGCTCGGCGAAGTGCGCCGCCCACCCGGTGCCGCGCGCACGCGAACAATGGTGAAAACAGTGTCGAATCGATGGCCAGCGCAGACAATAGGACGGCGGTGTAGAACTCCACGTTGGTTTTCAGTTTTCGTTCCGGATAGCGCTCAGCGAGCAGGCTCTCTGCCGCACGCTCGACCTCGCGGGCGAATGTGAGGCGAGCGCGTACGCCGCCATCAGCGGCTGGTGCATGCGCGCGTGGCGCGAGCTCCAGCTCCGTCACGGCCCGTGGGTCGCGTTGTCGGTAGATGCGGTGGCCCATGCCCATGATGAGCCCGCAACCTCGCTACCGGTAATGCGGAGCTACCAGATGTGTACGCGGTCTTCCGGCTTGAGGTAGAGCGCTTCGCCGGGTTGCGAACCGAAGGCTTCGTACCAGGCGTCGATGTTTCTGACTGTGAGAGCGCGAAATGGACCAGGGGCGTGACCGTCGCCGACAATACGTTGGCGAAGGGCTGCTTCGCGCATCTTCGAGCGCCAGGTTTGCCCGTACGCGAGAAAAAAGCGTTGGTCGCCGCTGAGGGCGTCAAGCGTGGGTGCCGGTTGGCCGCCCAGAGACTTCTTGTAAGCTGCGTGCGCGATCGTCAAACCGCTCACGTCAGCGATGTTCTCGCCCAGCGTTTGCTCGCCATTGAGCTTCAAGCCGGGCAACGCTTCGTACGCGTTGTACTGCGCGACGAGCTGTTGACCCGCGGCTTTGAAGTGCGCTTGGTCTTCGGCGCTCCACCAGTTAGACAACTTGCCGTCCGCGTCGAACTCCGCGCCGAGGTTGTCGAAGCTGTGGCTGATCTCGTGCCCGATCACTGCGCCGATCGCGCCGTAATTGGCTGCCGCATCGCGCTGTGGATCGAAGAACGGCGCTTCGAGCAATCCCGCGGGGAAGTTCATCGCGTTTTGCAGCGGCAGGTTCACCGCGTTGACGGTCTGTGCGGTCATCCACCACTCGCCGCGATCGACCGGCTGCGACAGCTTCGCGAGCTGATGCAGGTACTCGAACAGCTCGGCACGCAGGCGATTGCCAACGGGGTCGTTCTTGCGGATCTCGAGCGCAGCGTACTTCCTCGGATGGTTCGGATAACCCACGCCCACGCGCAAAGTCGCGGCCTTGGCTTTGGCCTTTTCTTTGGTCGCGGCGCTCATCCAGCTCAACGAGTCCACGCGCTCGCGGAACGCGGCGATGATGTTCGTCACCATCTGTTCCACCTGCGCGCGCGACGAGGCCGGGAAATAGTGCTGCACGTAGAGCGTGCCGATCGCATCTCCGAGATCGTGGTTCAGCGCGGTGAGGGCTCTCTTCCAGCGGTCGCGTTGCTTGGGCGTGCCTTCCAACGTGTGCTGGTAAAAATCAAAGTGCAGCTCCGCGAAAGCCTTGGGCAAGAGCGGCGCGCTCTGATTGAGCGTGTGGAACGCCAGCCAGCTCTTCCACGTTTGCAGCGACTCACTGGTCACCAGCTTCGAGAGCGCGCGCACCGCACCCGCTTGCCAGACGATCACCTTCGGCTGCTTGGCGAGGCCCGCTGCTTGGAAGAACACCGGCCACTCGATGCCCGGTGCTTTGCTCGCAAACGTATTCAGCGGCCACGGGTTGTTCGCCTTGTGTGGATCGTGGCTGTCCACCACTGTCGCGTGGCCTTGGGCGATCTTGATCTCGAGCGCGAGAACGCTCGCGGCCTTTGCGACGCTATCCTTTACGCCAGCAAGTGAGAGCAGCGCCGTGATGTACACCTTGTACTTGTCGCGGAACGCGACCATCGCTGGGTCATTCGACAGGTAGTAGTCACGCTTGGGCATGCCCAAGCCGCCTTGCAACAAGTACGGAACGTTGTGCGTCGGATCTTCCAAGCCCTGCGCGACGAACAGCCCGAACAAGCGCTCGGTCTCGAGGTCGGTGGCGTTGATCGGGTCGACGTCTGCGCGCAGCTCGGTGCCGAGCGCACGCGACAGGTCAGTGCGCGACTTGATGGCTTCGACCTTGGCGAGATGGGCCGCCAACGGCTGCAAGGCTTGCTGCTCGATGGCCGACTCGTCCATGAAGGCGTTGTAGTAATCTGCGATCCTGCGCTCGTCGCTCCCAGCGGCGGGCTCGGACGCAGCCAGCCCTTTCACGAGCTCGCTCGTGCGCTTCTCGGCTTTCTCGAACACTTCGAAAAACACGCCGGTGCTCGCGCGATCCTCGGGGATCGAGGTGTTCAAGCGCCACGTGCCATTCGCGTACTCTTCGAACTGATCGCCGGGCTTGACCTGCCGGTCCATACCAGCGAGATCGAGGCCTGAAGCCGAGGAAGCTTGTGCCAGCGCACCAGGTTGCGTCGCTGCTTCAGCGGCGCTCGCCCCGGGAGGTACTTGCAGTGCAGGCGGCCGGGCGCACGCTGTGATCAGCCCGAGGGCGGAAAACGCCGTAATGCTGTGCCTGAACCACCCCGAGTCGCCGTGCACTGATCTCATGCGGAGCTGATATCGCATGCGGCTAGGCTACACCAGCTGTGTTAGCCGGCGAGTCTTGGCTCGATGCGCAGAGCCCAGAGAATTACTCGCTCTTTGCGAGGGTTTGCCACCAGAGGCCGGTGCACTCTGGAATACGTGTCCAACGCTCGCTCTCGACGCGCCGCGCGAAGTCCGCGCCGAAGAAGAACCCGGTGACTTCGGCGGCCCGCGCGACGCTTGGGAAAGCATAGTCGGTGCGGATGGCTCGCTGTGCAAAGCCATGTTGGCTGGCGAGCCAGGCATAGAATTCCGCGAGCTCAGGGCTCGGCGGCTTGGGCTCGCTGCTGCCGGTACCGAGCGTCTCGATCACGATCAACGTTCCGCCCGGCTTGAGCGCGCGCTTCATCTCGGAGAGCGCGCGCCCGACATGCTCGCGCCATGCGTCGGGCATCCAGTAGCGGAAGTGCCCGAACACCCAGCCAGCGATCGCGACATCGGCCCACGCCGATGCGACGGGCAGCGCCTCTGCGACACCGAGCTGCAGCTGACAGCTGCGAACCGATGCCAAGTGTCGGCGTGCGACTGCGAGCATGGCAGGCTCGCGCTCCACGCCGATCAGCTCGCGTGCGATCGGCGCAACCAAACGCGTGATGCGCCCGGTGCCTACGCCGACCTCCAGCACCGAACGCGCGCGCAACATCGCGATCGCTTCGAGCGCCGGCAGCAAGTTGCCATCGCAGTCTTCGGCGGCGACGAGCTCATCATAGCGTTCGGCATGTTCGGCGTAGATCTTCTCGTAATCCATGCCGACCGATGCTCAACCTAGAACGCCGCGCCAGTCAACTGCGTGCGCTGAGCAGCGGCTGAACGCTGGCGTGTCGCTGCGTCACGCGCAGGGGCACACCACCTTTGGGCCTGAGCGTGAACAAGCCGTCGACACCGATCACTTGTCGGGGATCGAGCAGGTCGAAGCGGAGGTTGCGCAGCCAGGTGGCGAGGATGAGCTGCGCTTCCATCATGGCGAAGTGGTTGCCGATGCAGACGCGTGCCCCGCCAGAGAACGGGAGGTAGGCGTGCTTGGGCAGCTGCTTTTCGCGCTCGGGTGACCAGCGCTCGGGATCGAAGTGCTCGGGGTTTGCGTAGAAATCCGGGCGGCGATGCATGCCGACGATGTTGATGAAGATGACTGCTCCGCGTTCGATCAGGTACGGACCGAGCTGGACGTCGCGTACGCAGCGCCGCGCGATCATGTAGACCGCTGGGTACAAGCGCATGGTTTGATCACCTGCGTGGTCCAAGGCAGCGCCGCTGTGAGCTGCGGGCCGATGCGCGGCGCTGAGATGGTGTCGAGCTCGGCTTCGAGGCGTGTGCGTGCTGCCGGTGCGCGGGCGAGCGCGTACAGCGCCCAAGCGAGGGTGTTGGCCGTGGTTTCGTGGCCGGCGAGCATCATGGTCATCACTTCGTCGCGTAGCTCGCGGTCGTCGAGGCTCGATCCGTCGTCTTGATCGCGTGCGCCGAGCAGGACACTGAGCATGTCGCCGCCGTCTTGTCCGGACGCGCGCTGTTCGGCGATCACACGGTAGATGATCTGATCGAGCTCGCGAGCCGCGCGTTTCAGCCGCAAGTTGGCCGGCGTCGGGATCGGGGGAGGCAAGGGCACCGGGCTCGTGATCGAGTCGATCACGGCAGCCAGCGCGCGCGGGAAAGCGCTGCCGACCGTGTCGTTCGCGTTCGAGAGCTCAGCGTTGAACAGTGTCTTCATCACGATCTCGAGCGTGAGGCGCATGCTCTCTTCTGCCATGTCGAGTTGTGTATGCGTCGCGACGCTGGCGGCCGAGCGCTCGGCGCGCGCTGCGATTTCGTCGGCGTAGCTCGCAATGCGGCGCGGCATGAACGAGGGCGCGAGCAGGCGTCGGCGCTTTTTGTGCTCGTCGCGCTCGAGCGTGAGCAAGCCTTGTCCGAGCAGCGGACGGGCGAACAACGATAAGCCATAGCTCTTCACGAATGCATCGGCTTTCTCGACGAGCACTTGGTGGACGAGCGCCGGGTCGGTCAGCACTATCGGATGAAAGATCCCGCCGCGAAAGCGCGCGATGTCCGGGTACTGGTGCGCGATGCGCAAGAGTAGATCGATGGGCGTGTGACGGAACGTCGATAGGTGTCCCAATACACCCGGTGAAGCGAACGTGGGGATTCTGCTGCTCATGGCTGCATCTCCGGCTTTGAGTTGCTTGGTGTTGCCCTGTAACGAGCTCCCGCATAGAATGCGAGTAATGCTCCGCGTTCACAACTCGCGTCCCAAGAAGCCCAAATCGCTCGCGCAGAGGGCGCGTGCGAACGCTAGAAAAAAGCCGATCCAGGAGCGATCGAAGCACATGGTGGAGATGCTGATGCGCGCAACGGCTCGCATTCTGATCCGCGACGGGTACGACGCGCTGACCACCAATCGCGTCGCTGAGGAGGCGGGGGCCAGCGTGGGCTCGCTCTACCAGTACTTCCCGAGCAAGGAGGCGTTGGTCGCGGCGCTGCTCCAAGATCACCTGGACAGCATCTCGCTGCAGATGCGTCAGGAGGTGGCACGGGTAGCCACTTTGCCGGTGGAGCGCGCCGCTCGCCGCTTCATCGAGCTGATGTTCGAGCTACATCGGGTGGATCCGGAGCTGCATCGCGTGTTCGCCGAGCAGCTGCCGCGCGTGGGTGATTTTGCGAAGATCGAGGCATTGATGGATGAGCACGTGGCGCTGATGCAGGCGTATTTAGAGGCGCATGCCGATGAGATCACGCCGCAGAATCACGCGCTGACAGCGTTCATGTTGGTGTCGACAGTGGAAGCGCTCACGCACCGCGCGGTGATCTTGCGGCCGCAGCGGCACAACGACGCAGAGATCGTGGATGAGATCTGCGCGCTGGTGATTCGCTACCTCGCGCCGCGCAAGCCGCGATTGGTAAAGCGCGCGCGTTGAGTTAGATTGCGCCGACCATGCAGGATGTGAATGTCGGGTCCGTGGGTGAAGATCTTCTGCTTTTCGAGGCGCTGCGCACGACGCGCGCGATCCGGCGCCTGAAGCCAGATCCTGTACCTCCGGTGCTGATCCGTAAGGTGTGTGAGGCCGGGACGTTTGCGCCGAGCGGCGGCAATCGCCAGCCGTGGTTCTTCATCGCTGTGACGGATCAGGAGCGACGTGCGTTTATCGCGGAGCGTTATCGTGCTGCATTTGCGAGCTACATCGCGCCTGCGCTCGCGGCGGCGGCGGCGCCGGACTTTCCGGAAGACAAGCGCAAGAACATCGCTGCGGCGCGGCACCTCGCAGAGCACATGCACGAGGTGCCGGTGCAGTTGTTCGTCGCGGGTTGGACGCGGCGCGGGCATGAGCAGAGCCAGGCGCTGTTTCCGTGCATTCAGAACATCTTGTTGGCGTGTCGCGCCGTGGGCCTCGGCGCGTCGCTCACCACGGTGCATCGCACGTTCGGTCGTGAGATCGACGCGTATCTCGGCTTGCCTGATAAGATTCCCAGTGCAGCGCTCATCCCGATCGGCTGGCCTCTCGGCCGCTACGGGCAGCCCAAGCGTAAACCCGTCGACGAATGTCTTTTCGTCGATCGCTTCTCGGGTGTGCACGGTGTGAATCACGAATAGCGGGTGAATACGGGGTTTTGGCTCGCGGGCGGCGTGCGCTCGACCGGGTGGGGTCGGGCATGTCACGCTCAAGGCGTGTCATCCGCTCGCCCACTCCTTGTCGACAATCTTTCGAGCCACGCGTCGCCGATCACCGCCTCTTGGCATGCTGCGGCGCGTGTGGAGCGCAAACCTCATCCGCCTGTGACGCACAGCTACGCTGCGCTGGCGTTCTTCACGGACGGGCAGTCGCGCATGGAGCAAAACGGTGAGTGGCAGCTGACGGCGGGCGACGCGATCCTGATCCCAGCAGGCGCAGCTCATCGGCATCTCGGTGATTCGCGGGCTGCCTATTGGGGCCTCGCGTTTTGTGTGCCGTGTTTTGCTGCGAATGGCGCCGCTTCGCTGCTCGAGCCCTTCGAGAAGGTGCGCGATGGTGGCGCTGCGGTGGTGCATGTGCCGGCTGCGCGGCATGCTTTTCTCGAGCAGTTGTTTCGTGAGCTAGCGGAGACTGCCAAGCGGCCGATGCGAGACAAGGGCGCGTTGGCTGCTGTGCAGGAGAGCTTGCTGACGTTGATCTTGAATGAAGTGGACAGCGCTGCTGCGCCGCGCGCGCTGGGCGCAGCGGGCGCGACGCCTAGCGTCGTGGTGGAGAGCCTGCGTTTCATCGAGCGCAACTGTTTGCGACCGCTGACGCTTCAAGAAGTTGCGAGAGCGGTGGGCCGGAGCCCTGCGTACGTCACGAACGCACTGTCGCGCGCGACTGGGCGCAGCGCAGTGGAATGGATCGTGAGCGCACGCATGGCCGAAGCGCGGCGCTTGCTTCTGCACTCGGATGAGATGGTAGATGTGATCGCCGAGCGCGTCGGCTACGCCGATAGCACGCACTTCATCCGAATGTTCCGTCGAGAGCACGGCGCTACGCCGGCCGCTTGGCGTACCCAGCACGGAAACTGAAGCGGCTTCAGAGATCCTCGGCTTCTCGCGCCGCGATGAGTCGTGGGCGGGGTAGGCCGATATCCTCCGTGCACCTCAGCGTTCGAGTGTGAGGTCGAAGTTGAGCATAGCTGCTGCGTGGGTGCCTGCTGCGGCTGCGAAGATGGCAGATTGCATGCGTGTGGTGAGGTCTCCTCCTGCGTAGATGCCGGGGATGCTCGTCTCGCGGCGCATGGGGTCGATCTGTACGAAGCCGTCGTTGTCGAGCGCTACGCCGAGCTGGCGCACGAGGGCAACCTGTTGTTGAGGTGGGTGCGCGAAGAGCATGTCGCACGCGACGCGCTCGCCGTTCGTCAGCTCGATAGCTGCGAGCTCTGGGCCCTGCGCTATCAGGCGTCTAATGGGTGACAATTGAACCTGTACGCCAGCCGCCAATAGCTGCTGCTGTGACTCCGCTGGTAGATCGAACTGTTCGGCCATGAACAGGGTGACGCTATCTGTCCAGCCACGCAGCTGCATGGTGAACATGAGGATGTGCGCCCAGTCCTCACTGCGCGCGAGGTATGCCCAGCGACGGTCTTGTACCTCCCAGCCGTGACAGTAAGGGCACTGCACGACTGCGCTGCCCCAGAGCTCGCGAAACCCTTCGATCGGGAGCATCTCATCGATCACGCCCGTCGCGAGCAGGATGCGTCGGGTTTTGATGTTCGAACCGTCGCCTAGCTGCAAATGGAATGCACCACGCGAGCCTGCAACCGACTCGACGCTCAGCGCGCGCGTTTCGACGTTGGGGTAGTGTGCGAGCTGACTGCGGGCGATCTGTCGAAACTCGTCGGGGGGTGTTCCGTCACGTGTCACGAAGTTGTGCATGTGCACCGCAGCGGCATTGCGGCGTGGGCCCGAGTCCAAGACCAAGACGCGTTTGCGCGCGCGGCCGAGTGCGAGCGCGGCGGAGAGGCCTGATGGTCCGCCTCCGATGATGGCGACGTCGTAGAGCATGTGCGAAATCTCCTGTGCCTTCAGACCTAATGCCGAAGCATACCGCTCCGAAGGGCGTGCTTTTCGGTCTGATCGGCGAGGTTATCGATCGCCGGGCTCGGGCTCGGGCTCGGAGGCTGGCGTGGCCATGTGGCGGCTGGGTGAGCCCTACTCATGGTGGCGCCGCCACGACGAGTACTAACTTTCCAGCGGCTCGGAGTCTCTGCGTGCATCTGACAGGTTGTGGCGCTGGAACACCGAGCGTGCGAACTCACTGACCGCTACGAGCTCGCACTGTTCCGCTTGCGTGAGGCTCCTGCGCAGCAGCGAAGCAGCGCGCGCGCGCCGTGCAGAACCTCCTGCGATCGAGAGCACCTCAGCGTACGTGACAGCCGTCACGGACCAGTAGGTCGGTGAGCGCATCGCCTTGGCCACGCCCAGCGCAGCTTCGAAGTGCTTTTCGGCACGCGGAAAGTCCAGCGACACGGCTGAGAGCCACGCGAGCAAGCGATGCACCGGCCCGTACACCGCCGCGCCCAGGTGCGTAAGCCCAATGTGATCCGCGTACGGTGACAGCTCCGCGTACAGCACTTGTGCTGCGTTCGCGTCAGCGACCCAGCCACACAGCTCTGCGACCGAGCACAAGCCACTCAGCGCAAATGGCTCTTCTTTCAGCGATTCGCGATGCCGCGCCATGAGCTCGTCGAGGCAGCGGCGAGCGGCGTCCACGCGCCCGAGGCCGTGGTCGATGATGCCCACGCGCGCCGTCCAGCCTGCGATGCCTGGATAGCGCAGCGCCATCTCGCGCGCGAGCGGCTCCGCGTCATGCAACCGCGACTGCAGCTGATAGAGGCCGATGACTTGCGCGCAATACAAGTGGCGTGCGAGCGCTTCGCCGAGCGGCGCACCCGACTCGAACGCCTCGCGCGCGCGTTGCTCCGCGAGCCGCGTTTGGCCGTGCACAAACGCTTGCGTCGCGCGCAGCGCCTTGGCGTGCCAGCGAAAGTACGGTTCGCGCACGTAATCTGCAAGTGTCTCCATCGCTCCGACTGCGCGCTCGACCGCGTCCATGTCGCCACGCTCGATGCAAGTCTCGATCTGCGTAGCGGACGCACGCAAGAGCTGTGCAGGCTCACCCGACTGCTGTGCGAGCTGCATCAGCTCCGCGGCGATCTGCACGCGCGCTTGCAGGTGCTCGGGCGCGAGCAGCGCCTCGTGACAGCGCGTCAACACTGCCGTTCGCAGCGGCAGGTCTGTGAGCTGCCGCGCGCGCTGCCAGGCTGCTGTCGCGAGCTGGGAGCGCTCGGTCAGCTCGCGGCTGTACGACAGCGCCTTGGCGATCGCCGCCTGTAAGAGCACGCGTCGTTCGTCTGCGGCGGGCAGCGCGCCCCGCACGTAGCGCAACGCCGCGAGTTGCTCATTGTCTACCGCGCCGCTCTCCGGCTGCTCTGCGAGCAGCGTGACTGCGCTGAACGCGACCTCGATCTGCGCGTGCTCGCGCGCTAACGCGATCACATCGAACAGCGCGACGCGTGCAGCCGTCAGCTGACTGGTGCGCGCGAGTGCCTCCGCCATGCGCAGCAAGAGCGTCATGCGCACCTGTGGATCAGGCGCGCTGTATTGCTGCAGCTGCAGCGCGCGCTCGAAGTGTGCGGCGGCTTCTTCGTACGCCAGCCGCGACAGCGCATTGTCCGCTGCACGCAGCGTGAATGACAGCGCGCGACCTGCATCGTGCGCGGGCGCAGCCGCGACGAAGTGACGCGTCGCTTCCGCCAGCAGCACATGGTCATTGCCGATGCCGTGTGCTTCCAGCGCTTCGCCCGCACGCCCGTGCAAGCGCGCACGCTCGGCGAGCGGAAGCTGCCGGTACAGCGCATCGCTGATCAGCGAATGCGTGAAGCGAAAGCGGCCATGCTCGGCGCTCGGCTCGATCAGCTGCGTCGCTTCGGCTTGCGACAGCGAGGCCCACACAGGCGCGAGCGGACGATCCACGATGCTCGCCAGACTCGCGCTCCCGAACTCTTTGCCGAGCACGGAGGCAGCGCGCAGCAGCTCGTGGCACTCGTTCGGCAGGCCCTCGAGGTGACGCTGGATCGCACCACGCAGGTCGAGGCTGTGGGTCGCTTGCTCGAGCGCGGCCAGCGAAAGCCCGGCGTTGCTGGAGCGCCAGCTATCCATGAGCTGCCGCACGAACAGCGGATTGCCGGCTGTGCGCGCGTGCAGCTCGCGCAGCGTCTCCGCTGGCAGCTGCACGCCTGCCGCTGCGGACACGTAGCGACCCAGCGCGTCATGATCGAAGCCGCTGAGCTCGATGCAGCGCGTATGCTCCTCGCGCACGAGCTCATTGAGCGCGCTCGCCGTGGCATCGCGCCGGAACGTGCCGACGATCACCAGGCGGGTGTTGCCCAGCTGCCGCACCAAGAACGCGAGCAACTGCAACGTGGACTCATCTGCGTATTGCAGGTCATCGAAGCCGAGCACTAGCGGCCGTTGCTCAGCCACGTTGCGCACGAACACGCCGAAGCTGTCGAACAGTCGAAAGCGCTCCGAGCGGATAGCCAGTGCAGCTACGGGCGGCAGCTCGCCCAGATGCACCTGCAGCTCAGGGATAGCGCGCGCGATCTCGGCGCTGCCTGTCCCGAGCAGCTCGCGCAAGCGCGCTGCACCGAGCTCGCGCAGCGCATCGCGCAGGACTTGTTGCACAGGCCACAAGCTGGGTGCGCCGTGCAGCGCGGTGCAGCGGCCGAGCCACACGTGTGCGCCGCGCTCGCGCGCTCTCGACCACAGCTCTTCTGCGGTGCGCGTCTTGCCGATGCCTGGCGCGCCGGTCAGCAGCACACAACCGCCGCGGCCTGCGCTCGCCGCTTCCAGCTGCGCGACCAACGTCGCGAGCACGCCGTCGCGGCCGAGAAACAAGCCCGTGCTCGTGCCGCTGGCAGCTGCAGGCGGCGCGAGCTTCGGCGCTGCAGACACCACACGCACGTCCTCGCGCACAAACTGATAGCCGAGACCGCGCACGGTACGAATGCTCGAACCGCCTTCGCTCTTGTCGCCGAGCGCCTGGCGCGCGCCGAGCACCGCACGCTTGACCGATCCGGTCGTGACTGTCGCTTCCGGCCACAACTCGCGCAGCAGCTCCTCACCAGGCACTGCGCGCTCGCGATGCTTGAGCAGATACGCCAGCAGGCGCAGCACTTTGGGCTGCACCTCCTGGACCTGTCCGTTGCATCGCAGCTCGAAACGCGCTGTATCGAGCTCGAATACATCGAACGCGAAGGTCTCGCTCACTTCACACTCCGGAGCACGCAGCTCTATACGGAATGAACGCTGCTACGTCCACCGCCTGCGTATCTCGATCAGAACGGCTCTTTGAACGGCCGCAGGTCGAGCTCCAGCGCCCAAGCGCTGCGCTGCTGCAAGTGCAGCTGGTAGTAAACCTCAGCGATCGCATCTGGTTGCAAGAGGCCGTCCGGACCGGCCTTTGCGACGCGCTCAGGGGCTCGTGAGCGCAAACGCTCGCCATCAATGCCGCCGTCGATCACAACGTGCGCAACGTGCACACCGCGTGGCCCGAACTCGCGAGCAAACGTCTGACTTAGAGAACGCAAGCCAGCTTTCGCTGCGGCAAAGGCGGCGAACGGCGGCTTGCCGCGCAACGAGCCGGTGGCGCCGGTGAAGATCAGCGTGCCTTGTTGGGCAGCGACCAGAATGCGCAGCGCTTCGCGGCCGAACAAGAAGCCACCCAAGGTGTTGATGCGCAGCGTCTGCTCGAAGTCACTGCCGCTCAGCTCGAGCGAAGGTACTGCGACCATCGAGCCAGCGTTGAACACTGCCGCTCGTAGCTGCCCCAGTTGTGCCACGCGTGCCGCAGCGCGCACGACTTCGGCTTCTTGGCTGACGTCGGCAGACAAGACGTGCGCGTGGCCACCTGCAGCACGGATGTCTTCTGCGACGTGCTCGAGGTTGGCTGTTGTCCGCCCCGTCACCACGGCCGTGAGACCTGCACGTGCGAAGCGCCGCGCCACGGCGGCGCCGAGCCCCGCTTGGGCACCCACGCCTGCTACCCACACTACGCCTTTGTGTTCTTTCGCTTCAGTCATGGCCTTCACCCATTCGGCAGCGCTGGTGGAAGCCCAGGTCCCGAAATGAATGCGCCCAATCGAATCTGCCGCTTCTGGCTCATGGCTCGTGCCCTCGTGGTGTTATTGGGGACGATTGTCTATCATAAGAGACATGAGAGTCAAAGCGGGTCCTTGCGGCCGATGGCTCGCGGGCCTAGTTATTAAGCATGGACGCCAAAGCTGGACCCATCTTCCTCTTCGACGGCGTTTGCAACTTCTGCAACGACGGCGTCAACTTTCTTATTCGACACGACCGAACGGGTAAGTTTCGCTTCGCATCGCTGCAGTCAGAGGTCGGAAAGTCGCTGCTGGCTAAGCACGGCTTGCAAGATCTGCCGCTCAGCACCAGCGTGCTGATCGACGGCGACAAGGTCTTCATGAACAGCGACGGTGTGCTCGAGACGGCGCGTCGCTTGGGTGGTGTCTACGCGCTCGCGGCAGCACTCTTGTTCGTTCCGCGACCGCTGCGCGATTGGGCCTACGGCGTGTTCGCGCGCAATCGCTACAAGATGTTCGGAGAGCGAGAGATGTGCATGGTCCCCACGCCCGAGGTGCGTAGCCGCTTCCTCGACGTGTGAGACAGTCAGGGAGCCGGCACAGGCGATGAGTGACGCTTGGCACCAAGGTCTTAGCGAGGTGGTCATCACTTATAGACGTGCACCCCGCATTGTGCTCATGCAAGGCGCGATCGGGGAGTTGCGGGAACGGGAAGCCGTACCTTGACTGGTGATAGGCTGGGAGCTAAGGGCCGCTAGCCAATGCCTCACACCTCCTCGGACGTAGACCCGACTTTGGCTGACAAGCAGCGCTGGGTCACACGGGACGTCTTGGGCATCTTATTGGCGCAGACCGTGTTCGGGTTCGGTTGGTCGCTCTATCTCCTGACACCAAAGTTCCTCGCGACTGAGCTGCACGCGGGACCTGAGACCATCGGACACGTCGCTGCGATGGGCGGCTTCGCCGGTCTGCTCACCGTGCCGTTTGCGGCGCGTGGTCTCGACCGGCTCGGACGGCGTCTGTTCTTCCAGCTCGGCTCGGCCTTGGTCGTGCTGCTCTCGCTCGGCTTCTTACAGGTGCACGCGATCGGGCCGCTCGTGTTCCTGCTCCAGGGCTGTCTGTCCGCTTCGTTTGTGCTCGCTTACAACGCCGCGGCTGCGCTGCTCACCGACTACGCGCCGCCGCGCGCGCTGGGTCAAGCCATCGGCTGGCTGGGCAGCGCGAACGTGGCCATGAACGCGATCTCGACCGCGGTCGCCGAGCCACTCGCCGCGAGCTTCGGCTGGCATCTCGTGTTTGAGCTCGGCGTGCTGGCAGGTTTGTGTGCCTTTGCGATGTCCTTCTTTTTGCGTGCCCCCAAGAGCGCGCGCAACACGCAGCCTACAGCGGCCGAGCCCGTCCAGATCAAGCCGCTGATCGGTCCGCTGGTCGCCGGCGTGCTGATCGGCATGGTGTTCGTCGCCGGCTTCAGTTTCTTGCAGCCGTATGCCGTCAGCCTTGGCGCGCGCGAGGTGCGTGGCTTCTTCTTGGGTTTCACGCTGGCGGCAGTCACGTGTCGGTTGTTTCTTGGCGGTCTCGGTGACCGTCTCGGCCGCCGCCGCGTGGCGACCTGGATGATGGTCGCGTACGGGCTTGCGACCTTCGTCATGCGCGGGCTTCAGCCCGAGCTGCTGTTCGTGTACGGCTTCGCCTTTGGCGCGGCGCACGGCCTCCTTTACCCGACGCTCAACGCGCTGGTGCTCGAGGTGCTGCCGTCCTCGCGTAAGGGGCTCGGCATGGTGTTGTTCAACGGCTCCTTCAATCTGGGATCGAGCACCGGCGGTTTGGTGTGGGGCATGCTCGCGGCGCGCGCGGGTTACCCGAGCATGTATACCGGGGCAGCCTTGCTCGCGCTGGTCGCTGTTTTGGCGCTGCGGGTGTCGTCGCCGCTACGAGCTGCGCCCCAGCGCTAGCGGCTGACGGCTCGAGGCGTCGGAAGTTGAGACGACGCTCAACAAGGCGCGCGCTCGCAGTCCCGCGAACAGTGATTCGAGTCGGGACTCACGCTCGATTGTGCTCAATCAGATCGACACACGCGTGCTTGCGATCGCTTGGGGCAAGCGCCGCCCGCAGCATGGAGCGCGCAGATTGCTGGTCGAGCTTGTTGTCACGCTGACAAGATCAAACGGCGCGGTTGTCAGCATGACATTGTGCACGACTAAGTTGTTAGTCACGTCGAATCCCCGATGCTTTTGATCGTGTGTTGCGCTAGACAGATGCCTGCGACGCAGCGTGATTGGAGCAGCGCGCGGGGAAGGGCCGGATGGGCATCCTGCCGCCACGTGCTGGCCCAGCGCAGCTTTAACTTATCGGGGAATCCACGTGGTCCTTAGCAGGCGGGCGCGCACGCAAAGCGATGCGATGAAGAAGGAGGCCCCAGCGAGCGACGAGCAGCTGGTCCAGTTTGGGCAGCTGGGTGCGGAGCCGACTTCAGGGCCAGTGGCGCTAGCGATTCGCGAATCGGACGCGCTCGTTGCGAAAGACGATCTCGAGCGCGGAGATAGCAGTCCGCCACCCGGCGGAGACTTGGCTTTGCTGTCGCCGATGCGTCGGCAACGCAAGCAGTGTCCGACCTGCGGGGAGCGTTACCCGGGTGACTTCAGGCACTGTCCGCGCGACGCCACGCAGCTCGTCGACGCTTCGACGCAGGACAATGACGACGACCCGCTGATCAGCGTGGTGCTGGGTGACGCGTACCAGATCCTCCGCAAGATCGGCGAGGGCGGAATGGGGCGTGTCTATGAGGCGCGGCACACCCGGCTGACGAGTAAGCGGCTCGCGATCAAAGTCCTGCACGCGGATCTCTCGCGTCAGCCACAGGTCGTCGGGCGCTTCCTGCGCGAGGCTGAGGCCACGGGCGCGCTGCAGCATCCGAACATCGTCGGTGTGCTCGATGTTAATGAGCTGCCCGACGGTCGTCCTTATATCGTTGCGGAGCTTCTTCAAGGACAGCAGCTCGGCTCGTATCTCGAGCGTCGCGGCAAGCTGCCCATCGAGGAGGCTGTCGCGATCTGCAGGCCCATCTGTCGCGCTTTGATGGCCGCGCACGAGAAGGGCATCGTGCACCGCGACATCAAGCCGGAGAACCTGTTTCTGGTCGGTGACGGCTCCGCGCGCACGACCAAGGTGCTCGACTTCGGTATCTCGCGCGTCGGCAGTGCCGCGGCGAAGCTCACGAAGACGGGTACGGTGATGGGCACGCCCACATACATGCCGCCAGAGCAGGCACGCGGTCGTCGCGTCGATCACCGCGCCGACGTGTATTCGGTCGGTGCGATCCTTTACGAAGCTGTGACCGGTCGGCGTCCGTTCGATGGCGACGAGCCGATGGCCACGCTGGCTGCGGTGCTGACTGAAGATCCGCCGCGCCCGACCACGATCGTGCCAGGTATCCCGCCTGGGCTCGAGGTCGTGATCCAAAAGGCAATGTCGAAGCAGCCGCGCGATCGTTACTCGACGATGCGCGAGCTCGACGACGCGCTCGCCGAGTTCGACCGCCCGTTGATCACTGCGACGGGCAACACGATCCTCACTAAGAACACTAAGAACACGAAGGGCGATCGGCCCAGCACACCGACCAAGGTCGGCGCGCCGCGCTTCGAGACGCAGTTCTTTCGGATGTGGGGCGGTGTGTACAACGCGCTCGAGAAAGCGCGCACCAGCTTGGTTGTGTACTCGGTCTTCAGCGCGCTCTACCTGTTGGCGGGTAGTCTGGAAGTGAGCCTCGGCGTCGTGCGCGTGGCGCGTGGGACCGAGCCGCTGACCACTGCGGAGATCGCATTCGCTGCGCTCGCATCGCTTGGCCTACTGATGGCGCCCGCCATCATATGGACGTGGTTCTTGGCCAAGCATGTGTGGCCGAGCACTCCGCGCGTGATGGACGTGCTCGACCGCGTTCGGCTCGTGCTCGGCGCGAGTCTCGGCGTCTACGCAGGTCTCACGCTGTTCATTCGCATCATCGGGAGCACCTTGCACATCGATCCGAGTGGGATCGCTTGGCCGGGTTGGGGTGTCCTGTCGTTCGTGTTGGCAGCCGCCGTCGGGTTCACCGCCGCGCATCGCACCATCAAAGCACGCACACTCGCGGACTAGACTTGCCGAACACGCCGCTCATGGTGGCAGGGCGAGGTTGAGCGCGCTCGGCCCACTCGCGCGCAGCTCGACCTGCAGCTGATGGCTGAGTCAGGGGATAACTCCAGTGTTTGCCGGCCGCGCCTGCCCGGGTCTGAGGGGCGTGCGCGCGGCAGGATCGCTCAGCGCTCCAAAATGCCTCGCACGCACTTGCTGCACGCCGCGCTCGTGGGCGTCACCATGGAGTGGACGCCATGGCGCGGATGTTGCGTTGTGCGAAGGCCTGGAGGGAGATTTATGAGCTCGACGCTTACGGCCAATCTCGAGGAGCGGATCGACGAGTCGACACGGCAGCGCGTGATCGAAAACGTGGCTGTTGGCAACGCCAACAACGTTCCGGAATCCACCGCACCACTGCCAAAGAAGTTGTTGCCTCGCTTCTTCGAAGAGAAGATCGCGAAGCGCCTCGGTCATCGGCACCTGGTCAAGCTCGCGATGCAGCGAGGTCGGGTCACCGCCGCTTGGCGCGACTTGCCCGATCGCATGCACATGGTGGCGAATCAGACCAAGCTGATGATGGAGCTGATCGACGACTACCGCGCCGGCACCTATCGCCGGATCCCGTGGCATTCGCTCGCTGTCGGCGCCGCTGCGATCTTGTATGTCGCGAACCC
>Ga0114940_10000118_pt1 | contig 50302 bp, 42 predicted proteins | sample ColdCreekSource_FD_87195 | JGI IMG/M metagenome (GOLD analysis project Ga0114940, IMG submission 87195) | Groundwater microbial communities from Cold Creek, Nevada to study Microbial Dark Matter (Phase II) - Cold Creek Source | ecosystem: Environmental > Aquatic > Deep subsurface > Groundwater ...
GATTAGGAAACATGTTGTTGCTGCGAGAAGTGTAGGGATCATCAAGACTCCGAACCAACCGACGTAGATGCGGTTGTTGGTGCTTGTTACCCACTGACAAAACTTTTCCCAGCTATTCTGGGTTTGGGTTTGTTGTAGTGTAGTTGTCATGTTCATTATGATTGCGTTTGTTTATTTATATTTGTTCTATTTCTAGAACCAGACTCAGAAACGGGGTAAAAATAATGTGTTTCTCCTTGTCTATGTAATCAATATAGCTAGGTATTAATACTTTGTCAAGTTATGTAACGAAATTCTTGACGAGGGACCTTGCAAGTCTTAGCAAATAGCAAGATGGGGATTTTAACCCAGGGCGATTAGGCTTATGCCAAGAAATGCGATTAGGCTCCGCCTACCCTTCGGGATCGCGATATGCAACAGAATTTTAAAGCCTTAGTTGTCTTAAAATAGTCACCAGCTAGTGAAACCCAACAGCATTAAATGAGCAACGGTTTAAGTTGCCGTTATCCCCGTAATCTATGAACCGATATCAATTCCGAAGCTTGTCACAATTCTGCTCACAATTTTTTAATGGCTGGATGCTGGCGGTCATGATCATCACATTGCTCATCCTTGCTCCTATCCTCGTGGTATTCAGCAGTGTCTTTACTAACTCTGGAGATGTTTGGCAGCATTTAATCAAGACTGTTTTATCCGACTATGTGATTAGCTCATTGCTGTTAATGGTAGGAGTGGGTTTATCCACGGTCATCATTGGCGTGGGGACGGCATGGCTGGTAACGATGTGTCAATTTCCAGGGCTGTCTTGGTTCGAGTGGGGATTGTTATTGCCCCTGGCTGCTCCAGCCTATGTACTGGCGTATGTTTATACGGAAATGCTGGAATTTTATGGCCCAGTGCAATTGGCATTAAGAGGGGTGTTTAACTGGACTGAGGTGGGAGACTATTGGTTTCCCACCGTTCGATCGCTGGGTGGAGCGATCGCGGTAATTAGTTTAGTGCTTTATCCCTACATTTATTTGTTAGCGCGGGTGGCATTTTTAGAACAGTCCACTTGTACTCTAGAGGTAAGTCGTTGCTTGGGCTGCAATCCTTGGAAAAGCTTTCTGCGGGTAGCATTGCCTTTGGCTCGACCCTCTATTGTCGCGGGATTAGCACTGGTGCTAATGGAAACCCTGAACGATTTTGGAACGGTACAGTATTTTGCCGTCAACACTTTTAGCGTGGGAATCTACCGCACCTGGTTCGGCATGGGACAGCCCGTGGCAGCAGCCCAGTTATCGGCGTTGTTGCTGGTGTTTGTGTTGCTACTGATTGCCATAGAGCGGGGAGCGCGACAGCAAACGAAGTATTATCAGGGGGGAAGATATCAGCGGGTAGCAAAGTATAAACTGCCAGGACGGTGGGCGATCGCAGCTTGGCTTTGTTGCTTCCTGCCCATTGCCTTCGGCTTTTTGCTTCCAGGGGGGCGACTGGTATATATGGCGGTAGGCGACGGGAAGAAGAACTTTGATCAACACTTTTGGCAACTTGCTCAACACAGTTTAATTCTGGCAGTGGTGACCGCAGTGATCGCGGTGATGGTAGCGTTGATTATGGCTTATGGATTACGGCTACAGTCGAATTGGGGTATGGAAACAGCGGTCAGAACCGCATCGATGGGCTACGCTGTACCAGGGGCGGTGATTGCCGTTGGAGTACTTTTTCCCATTGGGGCGATCGATAATGCTATTGATGCCAAAATGCGATCGACATTTGGGATCTCCACAGGCTTGCTGTTGAGTGGCACAATTACAGTCTTGGTGTTTGCTTACTTAGTGCGTTTTTTGGCGGTGTCTTACAACACGGTGGAGTCTAGTTTGAATCGGATTAAGCCCAATTTAGATGATGCAGCGCGATCGCTGGGTAAAGGCTCAACTCAGACTTTACTTAAAGTTCATGCTCCCCTGATGACCAGTGGTTTGATTACCGCTGCTATTTTGGTGTTTGTTGATGTGATGAAAGAACTGCCCGCAACCTTAATTGTTCGCCCCTTTAATTTTGATACCCTGGCGGTGGAAGTTTATCGCCTAGCCGCGGACGAACGCCTGGGGGAGGCAGCGGCTCCTGCCTTAGCAATTGTCGCAGTGGGCATTATTCCCGTGATAATATTGAGTCGGCAGATTGCCTGGACTAAGGCAGAGGATAGAAACTAATGAAGGTGATCCTGTGGATGTTGAGTTTAACATTGGTGATGGTGGTGGGTTGCTCCAAAATAGAACCCCGTCAGCAGTTGTTACAAGACAAGAAATGCTTACAGTGCGATCTTAAGGGTGATAATTTTAGTCAGGCGGATCTACAGAAGGCGGTGCTAAATGGCTCAGATTTGAGTGGGGCTAATTTAAGTCAAGCAAATCTCAGCAGTAGCCTACTCGATAGTGTAAATTTGAGTAGTGCCAATCTGAGTGGCGCTAATTTAAGTCAAGCTGGGTTGAGTTTAGCGAACCTAAGCAGCTCTAACTTACAAGGGGCGAATTTGCAAAAAGCTTATTTGCGTGGGGCAGATTTGACGGGAGCGAATTTAGCTGGGGCGGACTTAAGGGATGCGGATTTGAGCGCTACTAAATTAGAAAAAGCTAATTTAAAGGGGGCAAAATTGGAGGGAGCTTTAATGCCAGATGGTTGGAAATAAGAAATTTTTCTCACCAAGTATAGTCTGTCCCTTAACCGTCTTAATTTGATTTAGAAGAAACTCCTAACACTCCTGGCGATCGCAATAAAAGTGTAGTAGGGTGGGCAAAATAACCTAGAACAAAAACAGTTTCAAGTTGAGCTAAGTTGCCCACCAATTAAGAAATGTAGATAATTTAGTTACGGTCAATAAAAGCGATCGCGGAGTGTACCCGAAGGGTAATCGCCTGGAAATAAGGCGCTAAAACATCACTAAAACTAACAATTACTTAACCATCCCTCAAGGTCGTCATAAAAATCCAGTGAATCCTCAGTTAAAGCCGTTTTCACATGGGTAGACTGCGATGACTTAGATTATGAGGCTAGAAGCTAGAGGCTAGAAGCTACGAACTAACTAATTGACAACGGAGTTTATTCAACTGAAAACGACTGTAAAGTATCTAACTGATTCGGTTCTAAGACTTTGATTTTCAAAGTAAACGAGATAATAGTTGATACACAAGGCGAAAAAATGCCGTAATGGCGATCGCTCCGGCTGCGGAGATAGTGGCAATGATCAAGATAGTTGAGATGGTGAAAGTTCCCTGTAATTGAGGGATAAAAATCACTACTCCAGCGGTAATGGTGGCAAAAATCACCAAGTCAACTTTTTCAATGATGCGCCGTTGCAGAGCAAAGGCAATCCCCCCCATAATCGCGCCGATCACTCCCAAGCTTTCTCCTGAAAAGGACAGCCAGTTAATTAAACCAATGGAAATTAATGCTCCTTCAAAACCTGTAAAGGCAGCACTACTGAGAATTTCTGTGAGGGAAAAAGGACGGTTGTTTTTTTTCTTAACCACAGGGGCAGTAGTTCCCTTGGTGGTAGCGGATGCGGGAGATGGAACGGGGAGGTTTGGAGAGGGCGTTACAGTAGGTTTAGTGGGGGGAATATTAGCTTGAACTGCAAAAGCGTCTAAGGCTTCTCTTGCTGACTGAAAACGCTGGGAGGGTGTTGCCAAAAGCATCCGATCAAGGATTTGCTTTAGGCGATCGCTGATATTTGGGGCAAATTGATGCCATTGCCACCCATTATTAAAGGAATCATAGAGTTCTTCAGCTTCTTTCCCCGTCAATAAATTAATACAGGTAACCGCCAAAGCATAGATATCAGTTGAGGGATATATTTGCCCCCCTGACATTTGTTCGGGAGGAGCAAAACCCATAGAATAAATGCCTGTAGATTTTTTAGCATTACCTCCCCCTGCTGCAATCTGCTTGACTGCCCCAAAATCTAGCAGATATAAAACTCCTTGTTTATTACGCATGATATTCGACGGTTTAAGATCACGATGAATCGTCTCATTGGCGTGAATAAACTCTAAGACTTTGAGGATCTCGGTTAAAATTTCCGTCACCTCCCCTTCCGTAAACTTGCCCTTAGCTGCTAGTTCTTGTTCTAAATCTTGTCCATCAATAAACTCTTGTGCTAAATAGAAATACTGTTCTTCTCCAGTACCCTGGGCATTCTTGACTATGGGAGTGAAAAACGCATATAAATCAGGAATTTGAGCATGTTTTTGCCCTAATTCTTCTAAAACAACGGCTTCCCTTTCAAATAGTTCTTGAGCAATGGCTAACTCCTCAGCATCAAGGTCATTTGAAGGTTTAAACTGCTTGACCACACATAAAGGCAGCTTAGGTTTGTAGCGATCGCAAGCTAGAAAGGCAGCCCCAAAACCCCCCTGTCCTAATAGTTTTGCAGGGAGATAGCGATCGGCTAAGAGCAAGGGCATCCCGCAAGCACTACAGTATCTTTGCTGTACCGTCCTAATCTTCGCTTCGGTATCTAGATCACTGAAAAAATTACGGGGTTTGACACAACTAGGGCGAGTACAAATAATTTCCATGCAATCTCAGTAAAGGGCGAAGCCCTAGCTTTTAGCTTTTAGCCAATCAAGATTACTTAAGTTAATAGCTATTAGCCAAGAATAGTATTTTTAGGAGTATTTGCTTATTGTACCGAGGGAAGTTATCAATCGCCCAGGATTTTAGCTTACTTCTATAATATTTTTGTACAAGCTATCGAGGTTTTTAAACTCTTCTCTGGTGGTGAATTGGGGGAGAATCTCTTTACTAAATGCTTCGGCAGCTTTTGAACAGTAGCGATTGGGATTAACAATGACTGCTAAAGTTCTGCCGATATCTACTTCTTTAATTTTGGCTTGGTGCAAGATCCCCATTTCTAACTCTTTGGCGATCGCCGTTGTGGAAACGAAAGCGGCTCCTAACCCAGACTGGACAGCATTTTTAATCGCCTCAATGGAATTTAGCTCCATTTCAATTTTCAAGCGCTTAGGGTCGATTTCATAGCGAGTCAGAACTTTATCAATCACCTTACGGATGGTGGATTGAGAGTCGAGGGTAATAAACTTCAGCTTGTATAAATCTTCTTTTTGAATGGCATCTTCTTGTGCCAAGACGTGATGGGGGGGCAATACTAAAGCCAGTTCATCATCAGCATAGGGAATAATATTCAGTACATCCTGTAATTCTGTGGGGACTTCTCCACCGATAATGGCTAAATCTACTTGTCCATTCGCCACTGCCCAGGAAGTACGGCGGGTAGAATGAACCTGAAGCTGTACCGAAACATCGGGGTACTTGTCCCGAAACAAACCAATCATCCCAGGAATCAAATATGTCCCTGTGGTTTGGGATGCCCCCACAATTAGGGTGCCGCCCTGGAGGTTTTGCAAATCCTCGATCGCTCGACAGGTTTCTTGACATAAGGAGATTACTCTTTCTCCATAACTTAAAAGTAAATGACCCGCTTCCGTTAACTGCGCTCGTCTGCCACCACGGTCAAACAAGGGAACATTCAATTGCTTTTCTAAATTCTGTACCTGAAGACTGACGGCGGGTTGAGAAACATAAAGGCTATCCGCAGCCCGCTTAAAGCTTCCCTCTGTAGAAATCGCCTTAAGTATTCGGAGTTGATCCAGGGTAAAAGGAATATCAGACATACAATTCCAATAGCAAGTTGATAAAAAAAGTTTATTATTTGAGCGTTATTTAAACGTATTATTAATACTGCTAAATATTTAATAATTTTCGTGTGCTTTATTTGCACAGTATCACGATTGGGGTACGCTATTAACTTTTAATTATCGCCACCATTGAGAGTGATTAATATTACATATATGACTATGCTTTTGACTAACTTCAATTGGCTAGCTAACAGCCATCTCGTCATACTGGGCTTGCTCCTGGGGTTTGCGATCGCCCATAGTGGTTTGGCGGCTCTGCGTCCTTGGGGAGAAGCTAAAATTGGTGCGAGGTTATACCGAGTAATTTTCGCCTTAGTCAGTATTCCTTTTGCCACTATTCTAATTATTTATTTTTTCAATCATCGTTATGATGGTTTGCAGTTATGGCAGGTGCAGGGAGTGCCAGGAATCAAGGCTTTAGTCTGGATCTTATCGGCGATTTCGTTTGTCTTTCTATACCCCGCAACTTTTAACCTCCTCGAAATTGCTGCGGTGCAAAAACCCCAAGTTTATCTCTTTGAAACAGGGATTATTCGTGTTACTCGTCATCCGCAAATGGTGGGACAGGTTATCTGGTGTGTTGCCCACACCCTTTGGATTGGGACGACTTTTACCATCGTGACTTCTCTTGGGTTAATTGCCCATCATCTGTTTGCTGTCTGGCATGGCGATCGCCGTTTAGCTAATAAATATGGTGATGCTTTTGCTAAGGTTAAGGCACGAACTTCGGTGATACCGTTTTTAGCGATTCTGGATGGTCGTCAAACAATTAAGTGGCAAGAATATTTACGCCCAGCCTATCTGGGGATAGCAGCCTTTGTTATGCTGTTTTGGTGGGGACATCCTTGGTTGATGCAGGCAACTGCAAAAGTATATTGGTAAGTTCGCCCTGCGGGTTCGACAGTGCATGCGGATAAATCCTTTGCTTCAACGGGGGGAACCCCCGCAACGGACTGTCTCAGAGTTCGGAGTTCGGAGTTGTGATACTGAGTTATTAATGACGTAAATTTGTTTTGAAACTGTTAAATTTAGTCTTTTCAATTGATCCCCATTGGCGTTAGCATAACTCAAAGTATTTAAAATGTATTTAAAATAAAATTCTTATCAAACCTTTTCCCTATTTCCCTTTAAATATGATCTCTGTCGTCAATGAAGCCAATTTTAAGCAAGTAGTTTTAGAAGCAGATCAAGCTGTCTTGGTGCATTTCTGGACTCCTTGGTGTGGTTTGTGTCGGCTAACGGAACCCATATTAAAAAACCTCTCCACAGAAAATAATAGTTCGATTAACAGTTCTCTTAAATTAGCTGCCATTAATGCTGACGAAAATTTTAAAATAGCTAATCATTATTGCATCCGTAATTTGCCGACAATTATGTTGTTTCAACATGGCAAACCAGTGCAAAAAATAGACAACTTTGCCAATCGCGATCGCCTACAGGTAGCCTTAGAAAAATTAATGCACAATCATCTTTCTATTTCTTAGCTAAAGGATATCTGGAAATAGCTTTGGATAAATATGCTTCTGTGAAAAACAAATTCCTACTAACTCCCTGATTTGCTATATAGGAATAATTGTATTAATTTATTGCATCGACTATCTAGGTTGCGAATGTTTTAATTTACTATCTTCCTTAGACAAATAACTTTTATCTATGAAAAGTATTATGCATTACAAAAGAATACTTTATGCAGTATTTGCCGTAATTGTTGCAAATGTTGCATTTTTTTCTATGGAAACTCTTCCTGCTTTTGCTCAAGAAGCAGCACCTAATCCAATTGATCTCGGAGATACTGCATGGATGCTAGTCGCCACGAGCTTAGTCTTATTGATGACTCCTGGATTAGCATTCTTTTATGGCGGTTTAGTTCGTTCCCGTAACGTGCTTAACACCATGATGATGAGTTTAGTCGCGATGGGTTTAATTGGGGTCACTTGGAGTTTGTGGGGATATAGTTTGGCTTTTGATGTCAACATTGATGCCAACCATCCCTTTGGTCAAGGAATCCAAGCTTTTATTGGGGGACTAGATTGGTTATTTCTCAATGGCGTAACTGCCACAGCACCAGATCCAGTGGGTTATGCAGCAACTATTCCTCATCAGTTGTTCATGGTGTATCAGTTGACTTTTGCCATCATTACCCCTGCTTTAATTTCTGGAGCGATCGTCGAGCGTATTAGTTTTAAAGCCTATTTTTGGTTTTTATTACTTTGGTCTACCTTCATTTACTCCCCATTGGCTCACTGGGTATGGGGAAAAGGCTGGATTGCTGCCTTGGGCGCTCTTGATTTTGCGGGAGGAACGGTAGTTCATATTAGTTCTGGGGTTGCTGCTGTGGTAGCTGCTTTTGTAATTGGTCCTCGTCGTGGCTTCGAGAAACAACCTTATTCACCTCATAATGTGCCATTTGTTTTATTAGGCATCGGCTTACTGTGGTTCGGCTGGTTTGGCTTCAATGGTGGTAGTGCCTTGGCATCTGGTTCTTTAGCAACCACGGCTTTAGTTAATACCTTTCTTGCCGCTTCTGCTGCTGGTTTGACATGGTTAATAGTGGAATGGGTGTTGAGAGGTAAACCTACCGCAGTGGGTATTGCCAGTGGCTTTTTAGCTGGTTTAGTCGGTATTACTCCCGCAGCGGGATTTGTGCTACCGATGGGTGCAATTATGATTGGCTCAATTACGGCAGTTTGTTGCTTTTTTGCAGTTAGTTTGCGGGCTAAACTAAAATTTGATGATTCCCTCGATACATTTCCCATCCACGGACTTGGTGGTACGGTTGGGGCATTATTAACTGGTGTTTTTGCCACGAAGCAAGTTAATGCTTTAGGTAATGATGGTTTATTATTTGGTAATCCAGGGTTAGTTTGGACTCAGTTTATCGGTGTTGCGGCTACCTATGTTTTTGCTGCGGTGGGGACTTTCATCATTTTGAAACTAATCAGCTTAGTTATGCCCTTAAGAGTCAAGCCAGAAGTAGAGCAGCAAGGGTTGGACGTGCCTCAGCATGGAGAGGAAGCTTATGGACAAGAGTTTGAATTTGGCTCTGGTTTTGCTTCTAACTTTGTCGGGAACGACAGACCAATAGGATAATAAGTAGTCACGCAAAATTAATTACCTAGTTAAGATCGGGGAGAGGGAAACCCTAAAGGGTACCGCTTCGCATAAGGGAAAAAAGCAAGTCAAGTGTGTAATTAATTTTGTTTAGGTACTTAAAAAATCTACGTTGCTGAATCGAGGTATGATTTACCAGCTTTGAAAAAAATAGACTAACTAAAGAGCTTAAAGCTTATAGCTACGAACAAATTACTTTTCGGCTTCATACTTTAAATCAGCAACGCCCTATTTAGCCAGTGGTTCGCTAGACAAGAAATCTGCTAGTCCTAAACAGCTAATGCCTTGAGGATTAATTTCAAAGCGATAGGGCAAAACTTCTACCCCTTGGTCTACCGCCTGACGCAATAGCTCACCATATTTTGGGTCACAGCGATCGCTTGGGGCAAAGATATCACAATCTCCCCGATTGATGAAGTAAAGCATTACGGCTTTGGTTTCGGGAACTAAATCCATTAATTCTCGCAGATGTTTTTGTCCTCTGGTGGTAACGGTATCGGGAAAGAGGGCTAAGTTATCCGTACTGAGAGTTACGCTTTTTACTTCTACATAGATTGCTGGTTGGGCATCATCTCCCGTGAGCAAAAAATCAATGCGACTCTTTTGATCCTTACCATAGGCAACTTCTGAGCGAATGGTACTGTATCTACTGGCCAGTTCAGGCAAAAGTTTTTGCTGCAACGCTAGCTTAATCACTCGGTTAGGCATGGCAGTATTGGTTCCTACCCAAGTAGAGCCAAGCTGGATCATTTCCCAGGTATAGGGCAGCTTCCGTTTGGGATTATCGCTCCGAGACACCTGCACTAAACTATCGACCACACAAACTCCCGTCATGGGTCCTGTATTGGGACAATGAGCCGTAATCACCTCTCCTGTAACTAACTCAATATCCGCCAAAAATCTTTTGTAGCGTTTGATGAGGCGACCTGGAATTAAAGCAGGATACGGATAAATTAGGCTCATTGATTAGATCTCATCTAAAAACTAAACCATAGTTTAGCTAAAAACTGCTACCCTAATTGATGTTTGGCAAATTATGCCATAGCTTCAATCCTCCGTCCTTAAGGGAGTGATAATTATCAATTATCAATTATCAAACTAGATGGCGACTACTAGCTGGACAAGACGACATATTCTCTCCCTGATGGATTTCACGACTGAGGAATACGCAACGGTTTTACAAACCGCCTCTAGTTTTCAGAAAGTACTCGCAGGCAGAACCAAGAAAGTTCCCGCACTTCAGGGAAAAGTTGTCGCGAATATGTTTTTTGAGGCATCTACCCGCACTCGCAGTAGCTTTGAGTTGGCAGCGAAACGGCTCTCTGCCGATATTTTAAACTTTTCCCCTGGGAGTTCTTCCCTCAGTAAAGGGGAAACCATTTTAGATACCGCAAAAACCTATTTAGCGATGGGGGCTGATATTATGGTCATCCGCCATAAGGAAGCTGGTGTCCCCCAAGTCATTGCCCAGGAAATGGATCGGCTCAATTCTGGGGTAACGATTCTTAACGCAGGGGATGGCTTACACCAACATCCTTCCCAAGCCTTACTAGATTTATTTACTCTCACCACGGTTTTAGACCCCGATAATCCTCGCGTAGAATTACTGCAAGGCAAAAAAATTGCCATTATCGGCGATATTCTCCATTCTAGGGTAGCCCGTTCCAATATCTATAGCCTTACCACCGCAGGAGCAGAAGTACATCTGGCTGCACCAGCAACTTTGTTACCCAAGGCTTTCTTGGAAATAGCAGATCAACAAGCTCCAGGGAAACTATTTCTCCATTGGGAGTTAGCACCTGCACTAGAAAATGCGGATTTTGTCATGACCCTACGCTTGCAAAAAGAACGCATGACAGCTAACTTTATCCCCAGCTTAAGAGAATATCATCAACTGTTTGGGGTGACACGAGATCGCCTTAACCTCTGCAAGCCGACAGTTAAAGTCCTGCACCCTGGCCCCACTAATCGCGGTGTGGAAATAACTTCCGACTTAATGGATGACCCAAATCTAAGCCTAGTTTCCCAACAAGTTACTAATGGTGTGGCGACTCGCATGGCGTTATTGTATTTGATTAGCAATGGCGGAAAAAGCTGAAATCATTTCTCCTTGAAGTTGCAGAATGTAAATCTCGCGCAAAGACGTTTATCCCGCTTAGTTTGGGACAAAGAGTTAAATTTGATTTAGTGCATTTTCATAGAGAGTTGGTATGAGAAGTAACTAATTTGCTTTTCTGGCTTTAAATGCTAGTAAATCTACCTGATTTTGCAAATCTTTGTTCTCAGTTTTTAGTACTGCAAGTTTTTTCTGCGCTCGGTGGAAATGACCTTTATAAGCCCCTAGACTTCGATTGCTAACCCCTAGCTTTTCTCTTCGTCTTACTTCTTGATTGTACTTACGTTGGAGTTTATTATAAGCAGCTTGTAGATCTTTCAGACCACCTTTGCATTGAGACTTTAGCTGTTTTAATTCGCGATCGCGAGTCGCCACCATTTTATTTAAACATTCGATTTTAACTAATATTTGGCGATCAAAATTATTAGTCTTAACCTGTTTAATTAATCCTTGATAACTATCATGAATCCAATCATGTTGAGCTTTGAATGCTCTTCTCGTTGCTTCATATTTAATAGTATTTAAAACTGCTTCTTTATAAATTCCTTTGTGTTTACCTTTAATATCAATTAATAATCTGTCATAATTAGTCGCATTGTGGCGTAAGCTATCACAGTTAGCTTCAATATATTTAACGCGATCGCCTGTAGTAGAATTAATAATATAAGCTTCAGCACCTAATCCTTGGGGTGGATGACAGACAATACGATCTTTCCAACCCTGAATTACTTCCTCTAGCGAAAATTGTTGGGTGTTAATACTCATTCGTCTTCAAATTACTCAATAATTGGTAGTATCAATAGCTTCTAGCTTCTAGCTTCTAGCTTCTAGCTTCTAGCTTCTAGCTGTTAATAAGCTAGAGATAAAAAAATAAATATCAGTTAGTTAGACTACAGCGACGACAACCATCTATCTTCTTGTTGAATTATGCGCTATTTAAGTCACGTCAGTTTTAGCAAGTAAACTAAAAAACTGCCACCGTAATTACAGTGAATAAAATAAATTAATTACACTTAATCTTCAGAAGCTTAACTTTTCCCTCCAGGTCAATATTCTGTTGTTCCAGTAATTGGTGATCACTCTGTAATAAATTAAGCTTGTTTTGCGCTTTTACAAAGATATTTTTACAAGCCTGTAAACTTTTATTTTGACTATCAACTTGTTGTTTATTGGTGCAACTCTTAACAAACTGAGAAATTAATCCCTTGTATTTAAGCTTTAGTTCTTGCAGTCCTTGATTTAATTCGGATTTTAGGCTAGAGATTTCGCGATCGCATTCTTGCAGTTGTTGATTTAATTTGGCAATCTCGCTGTTCTTTTGGGCTAGCTCTAGCTCTTTCTGCTTTAAAATAGTATCTGCTTTGATAGCTACCAATTGCCCCTGGCACTCACTTTTAATTGTGGCTATGGCTTGGTTTTGTTCGGCAATAATCTGCTGAAGATTGCCAATTTCTAAAGATTGTTGTTCAGCATTCAGTTCTTTCTGGGTAATTAATGTTTGATAGCTAGATTGAATCCATTGATGCTGTTTTCGCACCGCTCTTCTAGTGGCTTCATACTTGACACTATTCAAAATTGCTTCTTTCAAATAGCCATAATACTGCTCTTTAATTTTATTGAGAATTGAATTATAGTTAGTCCCCAAATGGCGAAGTTCATCACAGCTTGCCTGAATATAATTAATGGGACTACCATTTCTAGAGTCAACAAAATAAGCACCATAACCTACCCCTTGGGGAGAAAAGCAAATAATCTGATCCTGCCAAGTTTGAACAATGATTTGTAAGCTATTTTGTTTGTCTATTGTTTGATTGTCTATCGTGGAATCGATCATAATAATTACTGATAAATTTAAGTCTGAAAATTCCCTAAACCCCTAAATCCCCAATCCCCTAACCATGCCAGACAGTCTATTCAATAGGGCTATATTTAAGCAGTTGACTCAATTCATGTTGGGCTAAAAATTGTTCTAACCAGGCTCTTTTTAACAGATCCAAGGTGGAAGCTTGAGTTGCCAAAGTGTACTCCCACTGCGCTCCTTTCCACCAGCTAATATAACTGGCTAGATCATCATAGGCTTCGGCTGCTGCGGTTTCTCCTGTAAGCTGATGATAGTTTTGGTGCTGAATTGCCACAATAAAACCTTGAACATCCTGTTTGAACTTGACAAATTCCTGGGAATCTTTGGTTAAATTGTCGATCGCATAAGCACATTGCGACCAAGAAATTTTAGTACGAAAGTCATACAGATCATGTTTAAAGATGGGAAAAGCTAGTTTTAATTCCGTCAGACTGTCAACCTGTCCCAAATCATAGGTCTTAGCTCTAATTATGCGTAGAGGAAAGCGATCAGGATGAGCCTTAATTTCCCAACTAGAAATCAGCTCTAAATACTCGTAATTTTTGATTGCAGCCAACCTTTCCAAGTCACTTTGAGACAATCCTAACTGCAAGCAGCGTTGATACTCCCCCTCTAAAGCTGGCAAAGTAGAATTCAATTTAACCGTTACTAACCCTGCGACCTGGTATTGCTTTAATCTTCGTTGCAGGTCTGTATATTTCATCTCTTAAATATTAGAATTTACACAAACTCAATCTCAGGTATAACCCCAAAACTCATAGGGTCGCAACTTATATATTGGTTTTAAGCTCTCAATTTTAACCAGGGTCAAAGACAAAAAATAATCCGAGAGTTTCAAGGGATCAGGTAAAATGACAAGTAATCAATCATAAAAAACGAAATTTTACAGGAGATCTTCATATGGGTGGTGCGATCGCATTTTTACTAATCATCGGCTTGTATATAGGTATTGCTTCAGGTTTGTATTTAGGTCTACGTAAATTCAACATCATTTAGTTCAACTAGCCATCTACCGCTAGTATTTATAAAGCATCGTTAGATCTGACGGTGCTTTTTGAGTTAACTAGCTATAGGCTATAAGCGGTGCATCGGACGCGACGTAAGGAGCTAATCCTTTAGGGCGGTCTTGTAAGGCGGCTTTTGGGGGTGAATCCTCATACCCAAAACGCGCCGTTGGTTTCCGTGCCGTGAGCGAATGCGCCAAGAAGCTATAAGCTTTTTAGATTAAGGAAATCGATCGCTAATGCTGAGTCATTAATCGAATTCAATTAAATCAGAGGTAAGTTAGGTTGGACGAATCATATCAAGAATATATCAATCGAGTTGCGCGGTTAACTTTACCGAGTGCTTGTGCCTTGCAACTTCAGGGCATTCAACAATCACCTAAGTTTGTCGATGGTCAACCCGTATCATTTCCAGGCTATAGCGTGATTACGCCTCCCGCAGGGGAAGATGATACTAATCAGCAGTTTTATCGACAGGTAGAAACTCTACAACGACAGTTGTTTGATAGTTTGGGGCAAGATTTATTTATTCCTTTACCCACCGCCAGTTTCCACTTTACCCTAGCGGATTTAATCTGGGATGAGAACTATCGTCAGGTAGTTAAGGACAATCCTGGTTTTGATCAGGAATTACAGCAGCAGGTGGCAGCTAGTATCGATGAATATCAAGCTGACTCGGATGATCAGCCGATTGCCTGGCAGTTATGGGGAGTAGTTACTCGACCAAGGGCAATTATGGCTTGCTTAGTCCCCAAAGATCAAAACAGCTATCAAGCAGTAATTAAGCTGCGTCGCGCCCTATATCAAAATCCAGGCATCATTGGTTTGGGTGTTGAACAGCAGTATGATCTCACTGCACATATTACTTTAGGATACTTTGATCGTATGTCCGATAGTATAAATCGCGATCGCCTTTGTATTGTCATGTCCCAGATTAATGATCGACTAGTAGAAAGTGAATTGCCTGAATTTAAAATCCAACAGGCGGAACTGAGAAAGTTTGAAGATATGATTCACTACAACCGCGAAGCGAATTGGGCTGTAGTTAAGTTTAGTTAGATGTTCCCTTTAAAAGACAACAGACCATTTGTGTAGGGGCGAACAGCGGTTCGCCCTTACGATTCATTTGCAGGAAAAGCTATTTAATTTGGTATTAGTTGCCTTGCAATGCCGCCTGGGTAATCTGGCGATCGATCTTTAACATCAACACTCCCAAAGGAGGTAGGCAAAGGTCTAAGGAGAAAGGCATGTTGTGGAAAGACCAGTCATCAGTCCACTTCCCACCATAATTGCCCATATTGCTACCACCATACTTGCTAGCATCACTGTTAAAGATCTCAGTGTAAAAACCCTTTTCGGGAACACCAATGCGATAGTGACTATGGGGTTGCGGGGTAAAGTTACACACCGCAACTATGAACTCGTTAGGATCTTTGCCACGGCGAATAAATGCCACGACGCTGTGACGATTATCGCTACAGTCGATCCATTGGAAGCCTTCTTCTTCAAAATCTCTGCTATACAATGCAGGTTCACTCTTGTAGACCTTGTTGAGATCAGCAAAGTACTGTTTCAAAGTTTTGTGATGGTGATACTGCAACAAATCCCAGTCCAGATCCGTCCAAACATTCCACTCACTCCACTGGGCAAACTCCATGCTCATAAACATGGTCTTTTTACCAGGATGAGTAAACATATAGCCAAACAAACAGCGCGCATTGGCAAATTTCTGCCATTCATCCCCAGGCATTTTGCCAATGATATTACTCTTACCATGCACAATCTCATCATGGGAGAGAGCCAGCATATAGTTCTCGCTATGGTGATACCACATACTGAAAGTTAGGTTATTTTGGTGGAATTGACGGAACCAGGGATCCATGTTGAAATAATCCAACATATCGTGCATCCAGCCCATATTCCACTTCATGTTGAAGCCTAACCCACCAGTATAGGTGGGCCAGGAAACCATCGGCCAGGAAGTTGATTCTTCTGCAATGGAAAGTACTCCAGGGTAGTAGCTAAACAAAAGACTGTTAACTTGACGTAAGAAATCCGCAGCTTCGATGTTTTCACAACCGCCGTATTCATTGGCGATCCATTCCCCATCTTTGCGACAATAGTTAAGATAGAGCATGGAAGCCACTGCATCGACTCTAATGCCATCGATATGATATTTATCAAACCAGAACAGGGCATTTGCCACTAAGAAATTACGTACTTCGTTGCGATTGTAATTAAAAACCAGGGTTCCCCATTCCTTGTGTTCCCCCTTGCGTGGGTCCCCATGTTCATACAGATGAGTGCCATCAAAAAAAGCTAAACCGTGGCCGTCTTTCGGAAAATGACCAGGAACCCAGTCCACAATTACACCGATGCCGTGGTGATGACACTGATCGACAAAGTACATTAAATCTTCTGGGTTGCCATAGCGAGAAGTAGGGGCATAATATCCTGTTACCTGATATCCCCAAGAACCGTCAAAAGGATGTTCGGCGATGGGCAGTACTTCAATGTGGGTATAGCCCAACTCTTTGACGTAAGGAATGAGTTTATCTACCAACTCGTAATAGCTTAAGAAACGAGCCTCCTGTTTCCATTCGGAGACAGCGATCGCTTCTCCTTTCCCAGACAATAATTTTGTGGGTTCATCTACTGAACCGTGCATCCAAGAACCGAGATGTAGTTCATAGACGGAGATCGGTTGGTCTAGAGGTGCAGTGCGACGACGTTTCTCCATCCACTCCCCATCATTCCATTGATAGCTATCAAGATTCGCTACGATCGAGGCGGTTTTGGGTCGAACTTCTTGTTGGAAACCGTAGGGATCAGATTTTTCGTAGATGTGTCCTTCCCAGTTTTTTACCTCATACTTATAGGCAGCACCATAGGTTATTTCGGGAACAAACAATTCCCAAATGCCACTACTACCTTTGCGCATTTGATGTTTTCTGCCGTCCCAGCTATTGAAGTCTCCCAATACTGATACATTACGAGCATTAGGGGCCCAAAGAGCAAAATACACTCCTACAACACCATCTATTTTGGTAGCGTGGGCCCCCAGTTTTTCGTAGATACGATGATGATTGCCTTCGGCGAACAGATGCATATCGAGGTCTGTCAATCTAGGGGAATCGAAGGCGTAGGGATCGTGGATAACTCTCTCGCTTTCTCCTTCCTTAATCCGTAATTGATAGTTAGCAAGATCAGGATTTTTGACCACGCAAACGAAGAAATGGGGATTATGCATCGCCTGCATCGGGTATTCAGTTCGTTCTTCGGGACAAACTACCCAAGCAGCAGAGGCATCGGGAAGATAGGCGCGAATGACCCAACTTTGAACTTTGCCGTTTTCTTCATAAGGGTGACGACCCAAGACTTCAAAAGGATTGTGATGAAGATTGTGGACGATCTGATTGACTTGTTCGGGTGCAATGGTAGGAGAGGTCAAAGTATCAATATCCTGGTGTATGTTATTTGGTTCAGTTTGTTAAAAGGGAGAATGAATGGCATTGGCTAAAGCCGATTCAGGAAATTAAAGTTGCGATTTTATTCATAGGTTTGTATGAATACTTTAACTATTTTTAAGCACAATATAAATAAATTCTTGATTTTTAGCCTAAATGCTCTAATAAAAAGGAATTATAGTCTTGATCAGCTTTCTGATCTGTAGCAAAAAGATGATTTGCCGAATGTCTTCATTGATTTGGGGATCAAAACGGGATTCCCTTAACTCTGCTTCAAGTTCTTCGTATTCACTAGCCGATAATGGTTGATTGTCTATAGGCGATCGCCCTTCCAGAATGATCTCAGTCCGCAAGATTTCTTCGGGGACATCCTCTACAGGAGGCAGCGCCAAACACTCTAGAGGTTGCAGATAAGTAAGCAACAGAATTACTAGAGTTGTTTTTTTGAAGGGCAGAATTGGCAAGTTAATCAAGTTTTGTTCTTAGTTTTTGATAACTTTAGATGGTAATTTTAAATCTACAATCTTAGCAACCTTATTCGCCACCTTATATTGATGTCATCTTTATCCCAACGTTTAGCTGTGTTTCGACAGCTTCCTTTAAGAGCGCAGTTAGCAACTATTACCTCTACCAAGGCAAACAGCGTCCTCAGCCAGAAACACGACTATATTGCTAGTCTAGAGCAAATTCATGCCGAGTCTCTAGCGTCCGCTACCGAAGCACAAAAGTTAGTTTACCAGCAGGCAAAAGAATTATTAACCTAACAACGACGTTACCAAATTTAACGAACAACTGTGGGTTTAGGGGTTTAGATAAAGTTAAATTGTAGTTGGGTTGAGGCAAGGTAAGATACGAAGCCCAACTATATAGCGCTACGCACAAGTCAGAAGTCAGAAGTCAGAAGTTTACTGCAAGATAGTTTGAGACTTCGCCAATGTCCTAACCGTCTGACGCAATGCTATATATAGCAATCGAATTTTAGATTAGGATATCTTGACCATTTCTTTGCGCCTTTGCGACTTGGCGCGAGACAATTATTCAACTTCTTAACCTTTACTTCCACTGCTATAAAAGGTTTTGTTGGGTTTCACTACCAAACTACCAAATCTAGATGATCACAGGAAAGATCAGACTAAATCTCACCTTCCCCATTTAGCCTTGGCTTAGAGCTTATAGCTTATAGCTTATAGCTTATAGCTGCGAACATTCTTACTAACAAGCCCCCATTTAAAACTAACAACGACATTACACCCAACAACTAACGTCGATCGCCAAGCTTTGTCCTAATTTGAGTAAGAATTTGATTTGAGGGAGCTTCCAATGACAGCTATTGCCTTCAAGACTAGAAGAATGGGCTAGATTAGTTGGATCATTCATTAGACAACTGGGCAAAATATCCTGGTGTAAACAGTTAAAGTATATTTCCTGGGCTTGGTCTAAAGTTAGCCCTAGCCGTAGTTGCTGTCCTAGAGCGATCGCTGTTTCAATTCTGGTAACATCAGCTTCTAGTTGATCTCGATGATCTCCCCCTAGCAGTCGCCGTAAAAGACTCACAATTGTCTGTTCCAGGATTAGCTTGAGTTCGGGAATATTGAGCCAACATTCCAGATGATTTGCTTCTGTCGCTGTGGAAGTGAGTTCGGCTAGGGTGTTATCAATCACCAGGGGATCTTCAAGACCCTGTTCTAGATGATTTGCAGTTTTGATACAACGATATGACAAGGCGACTTCCGCAGCCACTTTGAGTTCTTGGGGGACGGGGATTTCTTCCCGTTGAAAAGCTGCCAGCATACTGTAATTTTCTCGATATACTTGGGTATAAAGTTGGTCGAGATGTTTTTTGGTTTGGGCAGTTAACAGCTTAATAATTCGCTGTCTTTCTTCCGCAAACAGGTCTTGCAGACTAAAAGATTGATCCCCCATTAAACGGTTCATACTGAGGATTACCTGAGCCGCACTAGCCTGTTTAAGATCGTTAAAAAGTTGTTGCTTTAACTCCCCATAAGCTAAACGACCATTAAATTCGGTAATACAGCAATGAAAATCCCATCCCCCTAAATGCAGCGCAGCAAAGACAAAATGCTTGGTTTCCCAGGTAATTTCTGAGGTTAATTGAATCTGTCCCAAGGAAAGAGTTAGAGTCCCCATCTGCTGCTTTTGATAATCTAGCTGCTCAACTTCGTAGCAGTAAATCCTCTCTTGATGGACATAATCTGTAAAGATCGAACTAATGGCATAGTGAGCAGCTACTTGCTGGAGACTGATCCGTGAGGTTGCTACTAAATCTTGAAAAACTTTTTTACCGTTCCCAAAATCAGGAACATTGCTCGGCGCTTGGGCTAGATAGCTGAGAAACTCTTCTTGGAGATCGATCCCCACCACTGCTCCAGCCAATTCCATTGCGCGAGTAGCATAGCGTAAAATTTGCACCCCTTCAGGACGAGAAATTTCTTCAAAGAACCAGCCGCAGCTAGTGTACATCAGTAGAGTATGACGCTGCATTTCCAAAAGTCGCAGGGCATCAATCTGTTCTGAGTCGGATAATTTTTTTGTCTGATGACGCAGCAAAAACTTAGTAACGTTCTCTTGAGAGCGATCGCGTATCACCTGGATATATTCATTCCGAGCCAACCAGGGATCGTTGAAGAATTTACCGCCAACTTCTTCGTAAACTGTAATTAGGTGATCCCGTAGCCAGTCTAAGGCATTTCTTAGAGGTCTACGCCACTGTTGATGCCAACCTCCGCCCCCAGCACAACCACAATCATCTTGCCAGCGATCGACTCCGTGGGAGCAACTCCAAGCGGTTACAGGTTTTAGTTTTACTTCCCAAGTAGGGGGACAGATACTCAAATAATGGGCATAATTAGTTACCGTCCAACCGTTCTGGGCAAATTTTTCCCTCAGAGCATAGGCGACACATTTTTCTGTCCCGCCTTTATGGTGTCCAAACGTTTCCCCGTCCGTGGCAACATTAATTAGCTGAGAAAGGCGATCGCTTTTGATGGCTTGTCCTAAACGATCCGACAGGTTATCAGCGGTATCTAACACATCGTTAAAGCCCATATCGCGAGAAATCGGGCCATCGTAAAAGAAAATATCGATATAGCGACCATTCTCCACAAAACAGCGATAGGGACGGGTGGGATCAATCTGCTGTCCCCCCACTTCCTGCCATTGAGCCACTGAATCAGCTTCAGGAGTCATTACACGGCATCTTTGAGCCTGAGACGGAGCCAGAATAATAAACTTGATCCCCTCCTCAATTAGAGCTTCTAGGGTGGCATAATCCACGGCGGTTTCCGCCAGCCACATCCCTTCTGGCTCACGACCAAAGCGATCGCAAAAATCAGCCTTGCCCCAACGTATTTGGGTGATTTTATCCTGTTGATTAGCTAGGGGTAAAATGATGTGGTTATATACTTGGGCGATCGCATTTCCATGTCCTGATAATCGTTCACAACTTAGGCGATCAGCCTCTAAAATCTTCTGATAGACTGTGGGATCATATTGCTCTAACCATGACATTAAGGTCGCCCCAATATTAAAACTGAGATACTCAAAATTATTAACGATCCCCACTAATTCTTGATGATGGTTCAGGATACGGGCAAAGGCATTGGGACGATAGCACTCATGATGGATGCGTTCATTCCAGTCGTGATAGGGATGAGCGCTGGTTTGCCTTTCAATCGTATTGAGATAGGGGTTTTCTCTGGGGGGCTGATAAAAATGACCGTGGATTGTAATGTATACCCCCTGAGCAGTTTTCAGGGGATCACGTTCCCCCTCTACTTTACCAGACATGGAACTAGTAACCGACTGAATTAACGAAGTTGAAACCATAAAAAAGTGTTCCCGAATAGTTTAGTGGGGTTAATAAATTGAATATCGACTATGGCAAATCACATAAATTGCTTGAGATTTTGAAGAGGGCAAGTAAAAGCTCAAGAATTAGTCAATGTTTTTAGTTAGTTTGTGGCGACTTCATGTACCCCATTTAAACTTAGTTTTTTCCTGATTAAGTTGATTTGTAAAATAAATCAACAAACTTTAATCAAATAGAATACAAGTCACTATTTAGCCAGAGCTAATTTAGCTTAATTGAGTTTTGCCGAACTGTCTCCTCTCTAAAACCTCCCGGAGTGACCATAAAAACAAAAAAGCCGCGAAATCTTAACGAAAAAGACTCCGCGACTCAAGATAATTGTGCCGATTTAGGGATTAAATCTATACTTTGGCTGGTTCTGCTGTTTTGGCAGTTAGCTTCTCGTAAGTTTCCCGCATTTTTAAACCAACTAGTACTTGGAATAAACCTGTTCCATTTTTAGAACCAGGATAATCTTTGTGCTTAAGTAATAGTTCAGTCATTTCACCGTAGTGAGAAGTACTGGTATTGCTGAGATGGCTCTCGATGTAAATCATTTGTTCGAGGTTGCCAAACTCTCCATCTACTTCCAGGATCGAAACCTCGTTATTGTAGAAACTGTCAGGGCCGTAATACATTTTAATGCCTGGGATCGGGCATTCCAATTTACGTCCACAAGGTCGCCAGTGAATAGTGGAACCTTGATCAAAGAGATAGACAGTATCGAAGTTTTCGACATCTTCTTTTTGAATTAAACGAACTCTGAGTAATTCGCTTTCTTGACCTTTGACTAACTCCGTTGGTAATACCTGAATTACTACGTCAGCAAACTCTCTTTGTACCTCGATGTAAGCCTTAAAATCAGGTTCACGAGCTTTGATGGAAGCTAAGATATCTTCGTAGGTATGACCCCGTTCCGCCATATCTCGCTGAATTTTCCACTGAATCTTAACTTCGTCGCTGATGTCTAAATAGACACTGAAGTCTACCAGTTCTCTGACTCTTTGATCGTACAGCGGATGTAAGCCTTCAATAACAATTACCTTGTTTGGCTCAATTCTTTCAGGGGGATCTAATTCACCAGTTTCATGATTATAAATCGGCTTATCGATCGCATTCCCTTCTTTAAGAGACTTGATCTGTTCATACATCAAGTCAAAATTATTGGCTTGAGGATTTAAAGCGGTAACACCTGCTGCTTTTCTACCTTGGCGATCGAGACTATGATAGTCATCAAGACAAATCACCGTCATAAACTCTTCACCAAATAAATCAATCAAACGGCGAAGAAAGGTTGATTTACCACATCCAGAGTCACCTGCAACTCCAATAAGTACCACTCGGTCTAAATCGGCGGTCATAAAATTCCCCTTCTACAAAAACTAAATATTTAACTCATATTGATTAGCTTGACTAGCTATAATTCCCCAGAATTTCTTAGGAGCTTTCTAGAGCAAACTCCCAAAGGTAATCCGATTCTAACCATGATTTAGCCCACCCAAGAGATCACTCAGTTTAATACTGAACATCATAGTTTGCTCCACACCTACAAGTTCATTCCAGTTAAATTTGCTCAAACTATTGCGTCAACTTGCTGCTTTAAATTTGCTCGAAATTTGACCAAAATACCCTAAGTAAGCTGGAATTATAGCTAGTTAACCCGACTATTAAATGTTAATTGCTAACATTGATGGATCTTACCAGAACCTAACCCCCTCTACAAGTAGGGCTGTTTCATTTTCCCCCCAGACAAATTAGGGACTTATCAGAGATTGGGACTCAGGGGGATATATCGAAGAGTTGAAACTTAAAAAAAAATGAAAGTGAATTCTTCACTACAGACTTCGTTGCCCTCAAGCATGTAGCTTATAGATCTAAAATTCCACTGTGAGATCCTGCCATCAGGTTTTTGCTGGTGGATGAATTAATAATAGTCCCCGAATGATAGTCTATTAGAGCAACATAAATAATCAAAACTGCCGTTTTGGTTGCCTACTTAATTCACTAGCAAGTCTGGCAATCAGTATCAGTTATGGAAAGTATTTAATAGTCTAATTTTAAGTTGGGGGATGAAGTCCAGGTAATGTACAACTCTAGTGCCGCGTTTTCTAGCAGCAACACTGCATACAAAAACCGTTTGTTCGTTTATGAGGTAGAGGGTTTATCTCAAAATTGCGTTGACCCTAAAGCACCGATTCGTAGCAGCGGGACAGTAATGATCACCGTTCCCTACAGCAGAATGAATCAGGAGATGCGCCGTATTAATAGTTTGGGCGGCAAAGTAATTAGCATTAAACCAATCGGGAATGATGTGCCAGCGCCAGCTAGTCAAGCTATTAGCCAATCGGCACCTAAGCAGAAACAAGCCTCTAATAACCAGAAATCTATGACTCAAGCAACACCCAAAAAAGCAAAAACTGAAGTTCCTGTAAATATTTATCGCCCTAAAGATCCTTACGTTGGCAAATGTACCGAAATCTATGATTTGGTTGACGAGGGGGGTATTGGTACTTGCCGTCACATGACGTTTGATCTCTCTGGAGGGGATTTACATTATGTAGAAGGTCAAAGTATCGGCATTGTTCCTCCTGGAGTAGATGACAAAGGAAAGCCCCACAAACTGAGACTTTATTCTATTGCCTCGACTCGTCATGGGGATGATCTCGAAGACAAAACCGTTTCCCTCTGTGTCCGTAAATTGGAATACAACCATCCTGAAAGTGGCGAACACGTTGAAGGAGTTTGCTCTAGTTTCCTCTGCAACCTCAAACCAGGAGATGATGTAGCCATTACAGGGCCGGTGGGTAAAGAAATGCTCTTGCCTGATGACGAAGATGCCAACGTCGTTATGATTGCTACAGGGACAGGAATCGCTCCCTTCCGTGCTTATCTCTGGCGCATGTTCCTAGAAGGAGACAAAAATCCTGATTACAATTTCAAAGGTCAAGCCTGGTTGTTCTTTGGCATTCCCAAAACTGAAAACATTCTCTATCAAGAACAACTAGAGAAAATGGTGGCGGATCATCCTGATAACTTCCGCATGGATTATGCCATCAGTCGCGAACAGCAAAATTCCGAAGGCGGCAGAATGTATATTCAGCACAGAATTGCTGAACATGCAGACCAACTCTGGGAATTGATGCAGAATCCTAAAACTCATACCTATATCTGTGGTTTGAAAGGCATGGAAGGCGGCATTGACGAAGCTTTAAGTGCCGCTGCTGCCAAACATGATGTTAATTGGGATGAATACCGTAAGACCATGAAAAAAGAACATCGCTGGCACGTTGAAACTTACTAGGCTGTAACTTCAAAAATAACTTAATAGCCTTGCGTCTACTAAACTGATGGTAGGCGCTTTTTTAGTCTTCAAAGCTGATCGCTCATAGCTTATAGCTTACAGACTGGAAAACCGAACCCGACTAATCTTGCTTTAAAAATGAGAATCACGTTAAATTTAGTTAAGCTAGAGGTAACATAAAGAAAAGAAACTTGACTAAAGGTTAAAGACAGTCGGGACATAACCTTAGGTGTCACGGTTTAAAAACGGATGAAAAAATAAGCTAATAAATATTCAACTAAAAACAACTTATAAACTATGAAGAATTTTTCCTGGAGAATTGCTTTGCTGTGGTCACTACCCTTGTTAGTGGTGGGTTTTTTCCTGTGGCAGGGAGCTTTCACCACCCCAACCCCTAGCAGTAGTGGTTTAAGTGGTAATACCGCTAGTACGCGGATGACCTATGGTCGTTTTCTAGACTATCTAAATTCAGACCGAGTTACCGCTGTAGAGCTATACGACAATGGTAGAACTGCGATTGTGCAAGCGATCGACCCTGAACTAGATAATCGACTACAGAAATTAAGGGTTGATCTGCCTGCTAATTCTCCTGATTTGATCGCCAAGCTACGAGATGCTGATATTAACTTTGAATATCATCCTGCTGGTAATGAAGGAGCAGTTTGGGGCTTGTTGGGTAATTTAATCTTCCCAGTAATTCTGATTGGAGCTTTATTCTTTTTGTTCCGTCGTTCCAACAATATGCCTGGGGGCCCAGGACAGGCAATGAGCTTTGGTAAATCTAAAGCCAAGTTCCAGATGGAAGCTAAAACAGGCATCATGTTTGATGATGTAGCGGGAATTGACGAGGCAAAAGAAGAATTACAAGAAGTTGTGACTTTCTTGAAGCAGCCTGAAAGATTTACGGCGGTGGGAGCGAAAATTCCTAAAGGGGTGTTGCTGGTAGGGCCTCCTGGAACTGGTAAAACCTTATTGGCTAAAGCGATCGCTGGTGAAGCTTCTGTACCGTTCTTCAGTATCTCTGGTTCGGAATTCGTGGAGATGTTCGTTGGGGTGGGTGCATCCCGCGTCCGTGATCTATTCAAAAAAGCCAAAGAAAATGCTCCTTGTTTAATCTTTATTGATGAGATTGACGCAGTAGGTCGTCAGCGGGGTGCTGGGATCGGCGGTGGTAACGATGAGCGGGAACAAACTCTAAACCAACTGTTAACAGAAATGGATGGTTTTGAAGGCAATACAGGGATCATTATTATTGCTGCCACTAACCGTGCTGATGTTCTAGATTCCGCCCTCATGCGTCCAGGCCGTTTTGACCGTCAGGTAATGGTAGACAACCCCGATATCAAGGGTCGTCTAGAAATTCTGGAAGTTCATGCCAGAGACAAGAAAATCGCTCCAGAAGTATCCCTTGATGCGATCGCTCGTCGTACCCCTGGTTTTTCGGGTGCTGATTTGGCTAACCTCCTCAACGAGGCAGCTATTTTAACTGCGAGAAGACGCAAAGAAGCAGTGACCATTCACGAAATTGATGATGCGGTAGACCGTGTGGTCGCTGGGATGGAAGGAACTCCCCTCACCGATGGTAAGAGTAAAAGATTGATTGCTTATCATGAAATTGGTCATGCGATCGTCGGTACTCTAGTTAAAGACCACGACCCCGTGCAGAAAGTAACTCTCATTCCTCGTGGGCAAGCTCAAGGTTTAACCTGGTTTATTCCTAGTGAAGATCAAGGTTTGATTAGTCGATCGCAACTGATGGCGAGAATTGCTGGGGCAATGGGTGGTCGTGCAGCGGAAGAAGAAATCTTTGGTAGCGATGAAGTGACGACTGGTGCTGGAGGCGATTTGCAACAAGTATCAGAAATGGCTCGTCAAATGGTTACTGTTTACGGCATGAGCGACCTAGGGCCTATTGCTTTAGGTGGTGGTCAAGGAGATCAGGTATTCCTGGGGGCTGGTTTAACTTCCCGCGCCGAATATTCCGAAGAGGTTGCCTCCCGCATTGACGATCAAGTTCGTCAAATTGCTGAACATGGTCATCAGTTAGCACGGAAGATTGTGCGCGAAAACCGTGAGGTAATTGATCGCCTAGTGGATCTTTTAATTGAAAAAGAAACCATTGATGGGGAAGAACTGAAGCAAATTGTTTCGGAGTATGCCGAAGTGCCTGATAAAGAGAGATTTGTCCCTCAAATCTAATTTCGTAGCTTCTAGCTTCTGGCTTTTAGCTTTTAATAATCTAATCATTGTCCTAAATGACTACGTCCTTATTATCCCGCTTGACGGGACGAAGGAGGATACACCTGTGGATATATTCGTGATAGACACCTTCGGATATGGTTCACTCGTGTGGAAAGCACAGTAAATACATGTTAGGTACATATGTGGACAGTGAGGATAGTCTTAGGACTATCCTTTTTTTTTGAGAATCTGCTGGTTTGTTGTACCAAATTACAGCCATTTTCACATGGGTCGCGACGACTTAGATTATGAGGCTAGAAGCTAGAAGCTAGAAGCTAGAGACCCTTCGGGTTCAGCATTTGCGACGCGAAGCTAGTCCTTTAGGGCTCATGGGGGAAACCCCCAAGACCGCAATGCTTCACTACGAACTAACTAATCCTAAAGGATACACTTCGCTATTGACAACGGAGTTTATTCAACTGAAAACGGCTGTAAACGGTATTCACTACCGAGGGAAATATTTTGGTAACTTAAAATTTGGTTATTTTCAGAAAAAAAGTAACAATTAAGTAAATTTAAGACCATTTGTTTAATCCCAGGTAGTTACATAACATGATCACGATTGAAGAAGCTTTGTATTTAGTTGATAATGCCATCAAGCCAGAAAGATTAAATTCCGTCCAAGAGTTAATCTTTACTCAATGCTGGTCGGGTAAAACCTATCAAGAAATCGCTGAGACTTCTGGCTATGATCCCGACTATGTAAGAGTTGTTGGCTCTCGTCTCTGGCAGCTTCTCTCGGAATCTTTTGATGAAAAGATCACTAAAAATAACTTCCGCTCGATTCTCAGACAACAGACAGGCAAAATAGAGGATAAAGAGCGGGTGAAGGGGAGCATTAGCGCGCTGGAATTACCTAATACTCCAGTACCATTAGATTCGGCTTTATATGTTCAACGTCCGCCGATGGAAACTTTAGCTTACGAGGAAATTGTCAAACCAGGGGCTTTAATTCGGATTAAAGCTTCCAAAAATATGGGCAAAACATCTTTGGTGATGAGGATTTCTGCCCAGGCTCAAGCTAGGGGGTATCGTACTGTGAGGCTTAATTTACTTCAGGCTGAGGAGAGCGTACTGAGTAACTTAGAGCGTCTACTGCGGTGGTTTTGTGCCAATATTACCCTTCAGCTAGGGATTGAATCTTTACTCAATGATTATTGGGATGCAGATTTAGGTTTTAAGGTAAGCTGCACCACCTATTTACAGGGATATATTTTGAGTCAGTTAGATAGTCCCCTGGTAGTTACCCTGGATGAGGTTAACCGATTGTTTAAATATCCTGATGTAGCTCAAGAGTTCCTGCCACTGCTGCGTTTCTGGCATGAAGAAGCTAATAACGTACCGATTTGGCAGAAATTGCGCTTAATTGTCACTCATTCTACAGAAATCTATATTTCTCTCAATGTCAACCAGTCTCCCTTCAATGTTGGACTGTCCTTGAGGCTCAAGGAATTTACTTGGCCACAAATAGAGGAATTAGCCAGGCGATATGGTTTGGATCAGGAGAAATTTGCGATTCAACCTGGACAAATTCAATCTTTGGCAGAAATTGTCGGTGGTCATCCTTATCTAGTCAATTTAGCATTTTGCCATTTAGTTACTCAAAATAACAATCTAGAGCAGATTATTCAAGAAGCAACAACGGATACAGGTATTTATCAAGATCATTTACGGAGTCACTTGATTATCTTGGGAGAACATCCAGATTTAGCCCATGCCTTTAAACAAGTAATTAACTCGGAGGAAGCAGTGATCCTCAATTCCATTGTTGCTTATGAGCTAGAAAGTATGGGATTAGTTAGGTTAACGGGGAACGAAACTACTCCTTCCTGTGAACTTTATCGCGTTTATTTTCGCGATCGCCTTTAACTAAGTCGCAAAGGACATTCGTGTGTCCGCATGCAGTTAGAAGTAGACACTTTTCTGATAGGGTAACCCCTCAGAATTGACCTTGAACAAGGCTAAATGAATCTAAAACTTAGTATTAATGTATTCAAGGCTACATTCTCTTCTTTTAAGAAGATTACAATTGCTATGCTTACAATAAATAACTTTAGTTCCTTTTGGTACATGAAAAGCACTTTTTGTTTAACTACCCAATAGCTTTTAATCTGCGATACGCCTTAGATTGATGCAAAATGACACCAGAATACATAAGATCCAAAAAAAGTATTTAAAATTTAATCTTCTGTTCTATAATCATTTAGGATACACATAGGGTAATTTAATAGTTTATTTTGCTTCTAAGATTCCATCAGTTCCCCAGACGGTATGTTAACTAATCAACCAATCAGTCGCTAATTTTGTGAACAATTCTGCTATCAAGCCGAACCTCAATAATGTCCTACCTCTATTGAACAAGAGTAATGAGTTGTCAGCTAGAACAGTAATGGATGTTGCTCACCAAACATCCACCGAAAGCAAATTACGCCAAGAGTTACAGGACAGCGAAACCAAGTATATCTTGACGACGGAAGTGACCAGTGATGGCATTTGGTCGTGGGATCTCAGCAGCGATCGCCTTGAATATTCTGCTCGTTGGAAGTCGATGGTCGGTTACTCAAAAGAAGAGATTAACCATCATCCTGTTGAGTGGCTGGTACGAGTCCATCCCACGGATATTGAGAAACTCAAGGCTCATTTGGTAGAGTGCTGGCAAGGGAAAATTGAGCGCTTTGAAGTGGAATATTCTTTGCTCCATCGAGATGGACAGTATCGCCTAATGCGGTGTAAGTGTATTGCCGTCCCTGATGCTGATGGCACAGTTAGTCATCTAATTGGCGCACAGACGGATATTACTCAAAATAGACAAATTAAAGCCCGTCTGAAGTATGGAGTCGATCACGACCGCTTGACTAAGTTACCCAATCGTCAATTATTTATTGAAAAGCTGCAAGAGTTATCCCAACTAGAACAGCATCCAGACTATTCCTTTGGTATTTTGTGTCTTGACCTAGATCGTTTTAAAAATATCAACCATAACTTTGGTGATCAAATTGGCGATCGCCTATTAGTGGAGATTGTCCGTAAGCTAGAATCCTGTCTCAGACCGCAAGATATGCTAGCGCGTTTAGGGGGAGATGAGTTTGCAGTCTTACTTACCAGTTTTGTCGGGGAAGAACGCCCTGCTGCGATCGCTTCTCAAATTCAGCAGCAACTCTCAACCCCGATTAAAATCGCCGAGCATTCTATTTTAGTCAGTATCAGTATTGGCATTGCTACCCCCGATACTAATGATTCATCAGAGAATAGCCCTAACGAATTGCTGCAATCTTTGCAGAACGCCGAAATTGCCATGTATCAAGCAAAAGCTAGGGGCAAAGCCTGTAATGAAGTATTTGAGTCTAGACTACATCTACAAAGTCTGGAAAAAAACAGGTCGGAAGACGATTTGCGTAAAGCCCTCGAACAAGAGCAGTTTGTCCTCCACTATCAGCCGTTGGTGCAGTTAGTAGATCGGCAGTTAGTGGGATTTGAAGCCTTAATTCGTTGGGAACATCCTTCTCTAGGCATGATTCCCCCTGGCGACTTTATTCCCTTGGCAGAAGCGACAGGATTAATCACCCCCATTGGTTGGTGGGTATTACGTTCCGCTTGTGAACAGCTCGTACAGTGGCAACAAAATTCCCAGACGAAATCAGCTAAATCAATTTTTATCAGTGTCAATATCACAGGGAAGCAGTTTTCTCAACCCTATGCGGGGGATATTATTGCCCAGATTCTGGGGGAAACAGGTTTGAATCCCCGATGTCTGAAGCTAGAAATTACCGAAAGCGAGATTATCGAAAACATCACTCTAGTCTTGCCTACGGTAAAGAGACTCAAAAGCTTGGGAGTTCAACTATCAATGGATGACTTTGGGACGGGTTATTCTTCCCTTAGTTACCTTCACTGTCTACCCATTGATACCCTCAAGATTGATCGCTCATTTATTCGGGGGATGGAAAGCGATCGCCATCAGTTGGAGTTAGTTAAAACCATTATTAAGTTAGCAGAAGTGTTTGAGTTAGATTTAATTGCGGAAGGTATTGAAACCGAAACCCAGTGTGCTGAGTTGATTGCGCTGCAATGTAAGTATGGACAGGGTTATTTGTTTTCGCCTCCTGTGAATAGTGCGATCGCTGCTACTCTTTTAACTTGAGTTCGATACTAGTAAGTAGATCAGTTACTTATAACTACGTTGGGTCAATTCAACATTGTCAAACTCTAATTTTTCTTGATGTAAAACAGGAGTTTTCTCATCTCCTTGATACTGCCAGGCTGCGACATAAGAATAATGCTCATCATTACGCTGGGCTTCCCCTTCAGAGGTTTGACATTCCTCACGAAAATGCGCGCCACAAGATTCTTGCCGATCCAACGCATCCCGCGCCATTAGTTCTCCCAGTTCCAAGAAATCAGCCACTCTGCCCGCAAATTCTAAATGTTTATTCAACGTATGCTGATCTTGAGGAATCAGGACGTTTTGCCAATATTCCTGGCGCAATTCAGCTATTTGGGCGATCGCCTGTTCTAACCCAAAGCGATCGCGGGACATCCCAACCTTATCCCAGAGGATTTTTCCTAGTTGACGATGAAACTCCGTTGCTGTCTTATTGCCGTTGATGCTTAACAGTTTATTAACTTTAGTATTCACCGTTGCTTCTGCTTCTTCAAAGGCAGGATCAGTTAACTCTACAGAAGGTAATTCCGTTGTCGCAATATAGTTACCCAAAGTGTAAGGAATGACAAAATAGCCATCGGACAATCCTTGCATTAAGGCGCTAGCACCAAGACGATTTGCTCCATGATCAGAAAAATTAGCTTCTCCTAACACGTGTAAACCAGGAATAGTACTCATCAGGTTATAGTCAACCCACAAACCTCCCATAATATAGTGGACAGCAGGATAGATCCGCATCGGCTCTTCGTAGGGATTTTCCCCTGTAATCCGTTGATACATATCAAATAGATTACCGTAACGTTCAGCGATTAGTTTTTTGCCTAATTTGGCGATCGCATCCCGAAAATCTAAATAGACTGCTAGCCCTGTTTCTCCAACTCCACGCCCTTCATCAGTCACCTGCTTGGCATTGCGGGAAGCCACATCACGGGGAACCAGGTTACCAAAGCTAGGATAGCGAGTTTCCAGATAATAATCTCTTTCTGCTTCGGAAATTTGACTAGGATGGCGCTGATCTCCTGGGGTTTTTGGCACCCATACCCGCCCATCATTCCGTAACCCTTCACTCATCAGCGTTAGCTTCGACTGATACTCTCCCGATACAGGAATGCAAGTAGGATGAATTTGGGTATAGCAAGGATTGGCGAATAAAGCCCCCCGTTTATAACACCGCCAAGCAGCGGTGACGTTAGAGTTGCGAGCATTAGTGGAAAGATAATAGACATTGCTATAGCCACCAGTACATAGCAGTACTGCATCACCTGCGTAACGTTCGATTTCTCCCGTGATGAGGTTACGTACAATAATGCCCCTAGCTTTGCCGTCCACCAACACTAAATCCAACATTTCTCGACGAGGAAACATTTCTATCTTCCCTTCAGCGATCTGGCGAGACATGGCGCTATAAGCCCCCAGTAACAACTGCTGTCCCGTCTGTCCTTGAGCATAAAAAGTACGAGATACTTGCGCCCCACCAAAAGAACGATTAGCTAGCAGTCCGCCATATTCCCTCGCAAAAGGCACCCCCTGGGCCACACACTGATCAATGATCTGGTTACTAATCTGCGCCAAGCGATGTACATTGGACTCACGGGAACGATAGTCCCCCCCCTTAATGGTGTCATAGAATAATCGCCAGACTGTATCCCCATCATTGGGATAGTTTTTCGCACCGTTAATGCCTCCTTGGGCAGCAATACTATGGGCGCGACGGGGAGAATCTTGAATACAGAAGCTTTTGACGTTATAACCCAGTTCCCCTAGGGTAGCGGCTGCGGATGCTCCTGCTAAACCAGTCCCTACAATTAAGATGGTGTGCTTTTTCTTATTGGCAGGACTAACTAACTGGCAATGGTCTTTGTAGTAGTCCCATTTATCTTGTAATCTACCAGCAGGAATTTTAGGATCGAGTTTCATTGTGATTTTTAATACAAAATTTTAGGTCACTGATGAGATTTGATCAATCATAGTCAACTCTTGTGCTGTAGCCAATACAGTCAAGACTTTTCGAGACAGCAAACAAAAGTCATAGTATGCAGAGTTCATTTAGGCGTATTCTGAGGGGAACAATTATTTTTGTTCTGACCCTGGTAATCGCTGTAATTGGTTATGTCTTATTTGGTTGGACGTTATTAGATTCAGTTTACATGGTAGTGATTACCATTTTTGGGGTGGGCTACGGGGAGGTAAATCCTTTAAAAACCCCATCAGAGAAAATCTTTACCATGATGGTGATTATCGCTGGGACAACGTCGGCAGTATATATTGTAGGGGGTTTTGTCCAAATGGTTGCAGAAGGAGAAATTCATAAGGCTTTGGATAGCCATCGTCTAGATAAAGAAATTAAAAGCTTGAAAAACCATGCTATTATCTGCGGTTTTGGACGCATGGGGCAAATCATGGCTCAACAGTTGGTTAAAGATCGCCAAAGTTTTGTGATTATTGACCGAGAAAGCGATCGCGTTGCTAAAGCAGAACAAATGGGCTATTTGGCTACTACAGGAAACGCTACTGACGAAAACTTATTGATCTTGGCGGGGATTGAAAAAGCCAGAGTTTTGGCTACAGTTCTACCAGACGATGCTGCTAATGTTTTTATCACTCTCACAGCCCGTGGTTTAAACCAAAATTTAATTATTCTGGCGCGGGGAGAATTAATAACTACCGAAAAAAAATTAAAGCTAGCTGGAGCAGATCGCGTAGTTTTACCTGCAATTATTGGTGGAATGCGGATGGCAAATTTGATTACTCGCCCAACTGCTACAGATTTCCTCCAAAGTAAAAACAAGCGTCATTATCTTGATGAACTCTTGAGTCAAATTAACGTTCAAATTGACGAATTAGTAATCACTAGAAGTTCTGATTTAGCCAATAAAAGTGTTGGTCAAATAGAAGTACGTGGCAAAGGTGTGTTTATTATTGTGGCTATTCGTCGCGAGGATCAAACCCTGATTAAAGATCCTGATCGCAACGTGATCTTAAGACCAGGAGATACGGTAATTGTGATGGGTCATCAAGGAGATATTCCTCAATTTGCACAATCTCATGATGTGAAAAGCAAAATGCGCTATCGAGGTTCGAGCATTGGTTGAGAAAATATAGCCATTCCAAATAAGAACCAGGTAATCTTTGAAAAAAGTAGTAGGTAGTAGGTAATGTTTAACCCGCTCATTAATACAAAACTACCATCAGGAAATTAATTGGAATGACTATATCGCTTTTCGGTGTTCAAGATACTCGAATCCTGTTAGGCTGCTGTACATCTAAAACGCATTAATAGCTTGGATATCATTTCCTAATTATTGCCATTAAACCTTTAAAGCAAGACCTCTTGCCTCAAAGCCCAATCTTACAGCTTAGATCCCCCGCTTTTTGGGAAAACCTTAGATTCTCCTTGTAATCCACTGGGCAGTCAATTACCGCAGGTACATCATCGGCTAAAGCCTGTTTCAAGGTGGGAATTAGCTCCGCTGCCGAGGTTACTCGATAGCCTTTTAAGCCCATGCTCTCAGCAAATTTAACAAAGTCAGGATTCCCAAAACGAATGGAAGTAGAATGACCAAATTGATTAAGCTGTTTCCACTCAATTAAGCCATAACCATTATCGTTAAAAATCAAGGTGACAAAGGGGGTTTTGGCTCGTAACGCCGTTTCTAATTCCTGACAGTTCATCATGAAACCACCGTCCCCTGTAACTGCCACAACTTTGCGATTAGGATGAACCAGTTTCGCTGCCATTGCCCCAGGAATAGCAATACCCATCGCCGCAAAACCATTAGAGATAATGCAGGTATTGGGACAATCAGAATGATAGTGACGAGCCATCCACATTTTATGCGCGCCGACATCGCAAATTACCACGTCTTCGGGAGCCATTACCTGACGTAGATCGTAGATAATCTTCTGGGGCTTGACGGGAAAACCATCATCGTTGGCATATTGTTGGTAGTCTGCTTTAATCAGACTTCTTAGCTCGCTGACTGTTACAGGTGTTGCTTTGCTAGTGCGATCGCAACGTTTGACAATCTCATTCAGGGAATCGGCAATATCTCCACACACTTCTACTTGGGGAATATAGCTACTATCAATCTCCGCCTTGCTCTCATCGATATGGACAATCTGTTGATCTCCTGCGGGATTCCATTTTTTCGGGGAATACTCAATCAAGTCGTAACCCACCGCAATGACTAGATCCGCTTCATCAAAAGCACAGCTAATTAAATCTCGTTGCTGTAAACCAATTGTCCAGAGTGATAAGGGATGAGTATAGGGAATTGCCCCTTTACCCATAAAAGTATTTGCTACAGGAATACCCAATTGGGTTGCCAATTCTGTCAAAGCTTCGCTGGCACAACCACGAATCACCCCATTGCCTGCTAAAATCACAGGGTTTTTCGCTTTAGAGATGGCAGCCGCCGCCGCATTTAAACTGCGAGTAGAAGCATAGGTTTTTTCGCGATTGTCCCTGCTTAAAGGCTTAATATCGAGGGGCATGGCGGCAATATTTTCGGGCAGATCAATATGAACTGCCCCTGGTTTTTCTGCTTGGGCAACTTTGAAAGCTTTACGGACAACTTCAGCGGTGTTGTCGGGGCGAACAATCTGAGCATTCCATTTGGTGATAGGGGCAAACATAGCTACCAGATCAAGATATTGATGGGATTCAATATGCATCCGATCTGTACCTACCTGTCCTGTAATCGCTACTAGAGGCGCACCATCGAGATTAGCATCCGCAACCCCCGTCATTAAGTTGGTTGCCCCTGGCCCTAAAGTGGATAGGCAAACCCCAGCTTTTCCTGTTAGCCGACCATAAACATCTGCCATAAAGGCTGCCCCCTGTTCATGGCGAGTGGTAATGAATTGAATGGAAGAATCCCGTAAAGCCTCCAAAACGTGGAGATTTTCTTCCCCTGGTAGACCAAAAACGTATTCCACCCCTTCATTCTCTAGACACTGGATTAAAATCTCTGCCACATTAGATTCGCTCATTGCCTGATTACCCCATTGATGGATGATTGAGTTCGCTACTAGTCTAATTTAAGTCTAATGTAAGTCGAAAGTTATGTAAGTCAAACGCTAAAAACTAATAAATGCCTCGTGTGAATTAAAAAGTCTGATTCTAGCAGCGACTAGCAACTAGTGACTAGCGAATAATAACAGTTTCACTTCGTACTCTAATAGTAAACATTGAATCAACAACGTCTAAAGAGCTAGGACGTAGCCCTTTTATGACATTTAAACTGGGGCTTGAGATTAAAAGCGAAGCCTCCAACTAAAATCGTTAAAACTCCAGTAATCCAAAGAGGAGCGGTGTAGTTTAAACTTACCAACAAACCTGAAATCATAGGGCCAATGGCATTGGACATACTTAGGTAAGCAGAGTTAATTCCTAAAACTTCTCCTTGTTCTTGGTTACTGGTATTGAGGGACAGCACTGTATCGATTAGGGGCATCGGGAAAGCGTTGACGATGCCAAATAAGACAATAATCAGCACAAATGCGCCATAAGTTGGGAAGGTTGGCATGAGCAAGAAAGCCACCCCCCGCAGCGCCATAGAAACAGCAATGATATCGATCAAATTAAATTTATTACTCAAAGGCTCTAGGGCAAATACTTGGGAGATAAAACCCAAAATTCCCACCAACGCAAACATAATCGCCAATCCCTTTTCGTCTTGATGTAAAACATTGAGAAAAAAGGGTTGAAAGGCAAAGGTGAAAATCGTAAAAGTACTACCGCTGAGAAAAGTAAGAATAAATAAATTACCTAGTTTGGGTCTAGTTGCAGATTTCGCGATCTTGCCAAAGGCAAAATCATCCCAGCGTAATTTAAAATGCCCTTGACTAACAGTTTTCGTTTCAGGAAGAAACAACAAGGTTAATAACGAAGCCAAAGCAGCGATCGCTGCACTAATAAGAAAACTCATTCCCAAAGAGGTAACTCCAGGTAAAGTCGGCAACTGGAGGGCAAAGTAACTCAGTACAGGCCCAATCACAAACCCTAAACGGAAGGTTGCACCAAAAATACCAAATGCCTTCGGACGCTGTTCTGGGGTGGTAATATCGCTAATTACTGCACTCGCCACGGAGGTATTCCCCCCCGTCAAACCATCCAACATTCTGGCAGCATAAAGTAACCAAGCTACTGTCGCTACCGCTGCCACCAGATTTGCCACCATTGTTCCCGCTAGACTAAATACCAGAATATATTTGCGTCCCAGACGATCTGATAACTTGCCCAGCACAGGAGTGCCAAAAAACTGCGAGAGAGCAAAAGCGGTGGTGAGTAAACTTGCTTGGAAATCGTTTAGACCAAACTGTTTTGCATAGGGATAAAGCAGCGGAATGATAATCGTAAAGCTAATGGCATTGATCAGAGCGATTAAAGCAATTAACCAAAATATAGGAGGGAGATCGAATTGATTACGCCAGTTTGAGCTTTTCATTCAGGGGATTAAGAAACTGACTCTAGGATATAGCGCTATCCTGTCCAGAGGTAACCATCTAAAAATTAAATCTATGGCTTTTCACGCTCATACTCCATCAAAAGATTCTGATGATTTTCATCCTCTTAAAGCGCATTTAAGCAAAGTAGCTAAGAAAGCTGAAGAATTTGCAGATAAGTTTCAAGCTGGAAAAATTGCTTACTATGCTGGACTTTGGCACGATTTAGGTAAATATAATCCAGAGTTTCAAAAGTATTTAGAACAGTGTCAGGCAGATACCAAAGCAGGAATTAAAACAAAAAGACGAGGAACACCACACGCAATTTATGGAGCAATTCTAGCAGATGAACAGTTTTCGTTTATTGCCCCCATTATTTACGGACATCATTCAGGTTTACCTGATTTTGATGATTTAGACCTGATACTTGAAGATGCTGCTGATGAAAATTCTAAGTGGGCAAAAATATACGAACAAATAATTACATCTGCTGAAAAAGAAATGGACGATCTTTATCCAACGGAAAATTTAGAAGACTATTTAGAACGGCTACCTCAAGATTCTTTATTTGCTGATGTCTTTTATCGTCTCTTATTTTCCTGTTTAATTGATGCCGATCATCTCGATACAGAAGGACATTTTAATAAGAACAAAGCAAAATCAAGGCAGAGTTGCGAAAGAAAAAAGATTTCACAACTTTGGTCAACTTTTGAGGGACAACAAACAGTCTTTACTCAAGACAATCACAAAAAATATTCTAACCCAGATGTTAATTCAATTCGCCAGGAAGTTTATCAAGCTTGTACTGATGCAGCAAATAAAACCCCAGGAGTATTTAAATTAGCAGTACCCACAGGCGGAGGAAAAACACGAAGCAGTCTAGCTTTTGCCCTCAAACACGCTGTCGAACATCAACTTGATCGCATAATTGTTGCTGTTCCATATACCAGTATTATCGAGCAAACTGTTAGAGTATATCGGGACATCCTGGGTTATGAATCTGTTTTAGAACATCATAGTGCGGTCAAAGCTGAATTTGTTAGTGAAAAAGAAGATGAATTTAATCAAGCTGATGAAGGGGCGCAACAATACCAAGCAAAAGCCAGATTAGTCACTCAAAATTGGGATGCTCCATTAATAGTAACCACTACAGTTCAACTATTTGAAAGTTTGTTTAGTAATCGTCCATCTAAGTGCCGTAAACTTCATAATATTGTTAACAGCGTCATTATTCTCGATGAAGTTCAAACATTACCAATTAAACTGCTTCAATCGATTGTCAATATGCTAGAGGAGTTAGTAAAAAATCACAATGTTTCTGTTGTATTGTGTACTGCCACTCAACCAGCTTTAGATAGCATATCTGGCTACTTTAAAGGCTTTGATCGCTCTTTGATGAGAGATATTATCGAACCAGATCGATCGCGCCAAATGTTTCAACAACTCAAACGAGTTGAATATAATACCGTTTCGATTCAACAAGATAATAAGTGGTCTTGGGATGGGTTGAAAAATAATTTACAGAATCGCGATCGCGCTTTAGTTATTCTCAATACTCGTAAAGATGCCTTAAAAGTTTTGAGTTTATTAGAAGTTAAGTCCGAAAGATATCTAAAAACAGTATTGCCTGAATCTTTAGTAAAGAGAATACTTCAAAAAAGTGATATTTTACATCTTTCAACTTTATTATGTGGCGCACATCGACAAGCTGTTTTAGCTGAGGTCAAAAAACGTTTACTATCAGAAAATTCGCAACCTTGCCTATTAATTTCAACCCAAGTAGTAGAAGCTGGTGTAGATTTAGATTTTCCAACTGTCTATCGTGCCATCGCACCATTAGATCGAATTATTCAAGCAGCAGGAAGATGTAATCGAGAAGGATTGCGATCGCTTGATGAAAGTAAAGTGTTTGTATTTGAACTTGAAGAAGGCAGCATTCCCAAAGGTGAATATAAAATTGCAACGGATCGAACTAGAGATTTATTAAAAAATTTAACCTTTGATTTTCACGATCCAACAATCTTTAAAAACTATTTTGAAACCTTATACAAATTTAAAAGTACAGATTCAGAAGCAATAGAAAAACTTAGAGAGCAACATAATTTTCCTGAAGTAGCTAAGAAATTTAAACTGATTGAAGATAATTCTGTTTCGATTGTAGTTCCTTACAATGAAATGGTTAAAGAACTGCTGCGAGATATTAATAAGCAAGGTTTACAAAGAAGTGATTTTCGCCGAGTACAGCCTTATGTTGTAAGTTTACCTCAACGGGAATTTAATGATGCTAAAAAAGATGGGAATATTAAGCCTTTAGGAAATTCCGATACTATCTTTGTTTTGCAAGAAGGGTTATACGATGCAATTAGAGGAATACCTTTTGGTAAAGATGCGGGAGACTGGAATTACTGCCCAGAAGATTTAATTCCATAATTCCTTCACTCAGTTAAAAAAAACGAATTACAAAGCAAAAATAATTTTTAAAGCCGAGTCAGTTTTTAACATTTTACTAGTTCTAAATCTATATCGATTATCATTCCTCGCTCGATTTTCCTGACTAATACACCTGTTTTTACTATGGCTAATTTTCCAAACTTTCTTCTGTCAATTCTTGTAACTCGACATCTGTTTCATATATTTCTTGATAGATTTGAGCCGATTTTATTAACTCTTCTTCCTCTTCCTCTAGTTTTTGCTGTAATAATTTGATCGCTGCATTAAGTATTTGAGTACGGCTTTTGTATCCAAATTGTTGGTAATTATCGATAAACTTCAACAAATCTGGTTTTAAAGTTACTTTAACCTGAGTCATCTTGTAATTTGATGAATACCTAGTACATTATGATAGTGCTTTTTTAGCTTAACTATTATTGCATCTCAAGTATTTGAGCGGTAGGCTAGATCTAGCGTTCAGTAATAACTGGACGAGGATTGAAACCCAGATCTAGATAGATACAGCAGCGCTGTCAACTAGGCTGAGAGGCAAAAATGTCCTCTCAGTCTTTTCAAAATTTTTAACTACAATTCAAGCTGGATTTTAAATTTAAACTTACCAGAACTAGAGAGATAACAACTTGACAGATTAGTAGAGTTTGCATAATAATCCAGATATACAAAAAACCCCGCCAGACGACCAATCTTTTGCGAGGTTCTTTGCGAGTGTAATTTTCGCTCACTCGTTTGAGTGAGCAATTTCCTATGATTAAAAATAATGCATTTAGATACGATAGTCAACCGCTACCATTACTCGAACTAGGTAACAATGGTTGGCGAGTTCCCCACCACTTACATCAATTGTCTGTAAAGCCTCGACCTCTATCAACTAAAGAGGTAATGAAGATGATTGCGCTAGAAAGTCCAACCAATCTTTATCACGCCAGACAAGAAAATTTAGCATATTGGCATAACTCTGGTGATATCAGTCAATCCAAGATTGTCGTGCCATTGGGAATGCGAAACAAGTGGATGATTTTTGTTCCGCAAAATACTCGATCGCAAGATAATTGAGCCAACACAAACTTATTAAGTATTTAAAACTGTAGCTAGAATGCTCAATCGATTGGGGCATTCTAACTATCGATAAGTTTTGAGCGTTTTTTAAAGCGATCGCCTATTTATACCTAAAAATCAGATGACCAAACTATTACAAATGAAGGTTAAAGGAGACTTTGCCTTATTTACACGCCCAGAATTCTCGGCGGAGAGAGTTTCTTATGATGTGATGACTCCTAGTGCTGCTAGAGGGGTACTCGAAGCTATTTTTTGGAAACCAGAATTTAGTTGGCGAGTTCATGCAATTCATGTCTTGCAACCAATTCGGCATTTTTCCATTTTAAGGAATGAGTGTAATACAGTGGTTAGCGATCGCACTGCTAAGAGTTGGCAAAAAACAGGTGTAGGAAGCTACTACGTTGATGAAGATCGCAGCCAAAGACATTCTTTATGTTTGCGAAATGTCGAGTATCTAATTCAAGCAGAAATTGTTTTAAAGCCTCACGAACAGAATTTGGTTAAGTATCGCGACCAATTTAGACGGAGAGTAGAAAAAGGGCAATGTCACCATCAACCATATTTAGGGACAAGAGAATTTAGCGCATTTTTTAGTCCGCCTAATGGAGATGAACAAGCGGAAAATATCAAAGATGATCTCGGACTGATGTTATTTGATGTTGAGATTACTGAAGATGAGACAGGCAATCTCACTTATATCAGCCATAGCAGTCAGGGTACTCGCTTGGCGAATGGCAAGGCACGACCTAAATTCTTTCACGCACAATTAAATAAAGGTGTTTTACAAGTGCCAACTCATTTGTACGAACAGGAGGTTTATCGCTAATGTTGCTGACTAAACTATATGAATTCTCACAAAGAGCAGATATTAAAGCCAAACTGCCAATTGAAGGATATAGCGATGTTAAAATTACCTGGCTAATTGCAATCGATCTTAACGGCAACCTTCTGGGATTTATTTCCCATGCAGGAGAAGATAGAGCTACAAAAAACGGGACTTCTATGACAGTTCCCAATTTAATCCGATCGTCGGGTACAAAACCAAAACTTCTGGCAGATAACGGAGAATACGTTTTAGGAATTTCTAAAACAGAAGGAGATACAAAAGTTGCCCAACGCCATGAATCTTTTAAACAGTTAGTAAAACAATGCGCTGATGCTACTGAGGAAGCAAGCGTTATTGCAGTAGCTAAGTTTCTTGAATCTTGGCATCCAGAAACAAACAAATCACAATTACCTCAAGAATTCGATCCAACGCAAAATGTCACCTTCATGGTGAATTTCCCAGATGGTAGCAGTGTTATTCCCGCAGATGTTAAAGCAGGTTTGACCAAAGTACAGAATTTCTGGGCAGACTATGTTTGTGGTGATGGGGAAACTTCAGGCGATCGCCCGATCTTAACTTGTTTAGTTACGGGAGAAGAAAGAGAAGTTGAAGAAAGACTTCCAGTCAAAATCAAAGGTATTCCCAACGGTCAAACGGCGGGAACAGCCTTAGTGTCTGCTAATGCAGCACCCTTTGTATCCTATGGTTTACCAAATTGCTTAACTTCACCTATTTGTCGTGAAGCAGGAGAAGGATTTGCTAAGGCTCTAAATTATCTGATTTCTAGCGAAGATTCTCGATTTTATCTAAATAATTCTGTTGTCTATGTCTTTTGGACTAAAAAAGCAACAGGATACAAACTTGCTCAAGCCTGCAAGCGCAATCAACCTGGTAAGATTCGCAAAGTTTTTCAATCTGCATTGGCAGGAAAGCGACGCGATCGCCTAAAAACCAATCAATTCTATGCGGTCGGTTTGACTGCTAGTGGAGGTCGTGCGGTCGTTCGAGATTGGCTAGAAACCACTCTAGACAAAGCAATGGAAAATTTGATTGCTTGGTGGGACGGGCAAGAAATTGTCAATCCTTTTGGGGAGTATAACGAGAAACGCTATTTCGGAATCGAGATTCTTACAGAAAGCTTATATCGCGATCCAAAAAAAGATGCGATCGCTCGAATTTCAGCCAAATTACTTCACGTTGCTATTCAAGGTGATTCTCTATCTCTAGATATTTTGGCACAGCTTATACGACGTAATCGAGCCGAACGAGATGTAACTCACAAACGAGCAGCATTAATCAAGTTAGTTTTGACCACTCAAAAAAAATACAAAAATGCCATGACCAATATGCAATGTTTAAACACCGAACCGAATTTTGAAGATGAAAGCGATCTCGCTGCCTATCACTGTGGTCGTTTGTTGGCACAATTAGAACGCATTCAAGAAACAGCACTAGGTAAAGATGTCAATGCCACTTTGATCGATCGCTTTTATGGCGCAGCTTCTACTACACCAGGAAAAGTATTTGGTGGCTTAGTTAAAGACGCACAGGCGCATCTATCTCGAATTCGCAAAGATAAACGAGGTGCTTATGAAGCTTTGCAGCAAAAGCTAGAAGATATTCTCTGCAATATCTCTCCAGAAAAAGATAAGTTACCCAACAATTTAACGATGCAACAGCAGAGTATTTTTGCTTTGGGCTACTACCATCAACGAGCGAAAAATCGTAAAGATGCGATCGATGCCAAAGAAGCTAAGAATGCAAAAGCGAACAACATCGAAGTAGCCGAATCTTCTGAAGAATAAATCAATCTAACTAAATTTAAAATTTAACTGAGGAAATTATGACAGCACATCTCAATCCAGAATCTCGCCATGACTTTGTATTATTGTTTGATGTTAAAGACGGTAACCCTAACGGAGATCCAGATGGTGGTAACTTACCTCGTACCGATCCCGAAACTATGCAGGGTCTAGTTACTGATGTTTGTCTCAAACGCAAAGTGCGTAACTATATCGATATAGTTTATGGCGAGCAAGAAAATACAAAAATCTACGTCCAAGATAAAGGCGTAGCACTCAATGATATGAACGCTCGTGCCTATGCAGATCTAGAAATTAAATCTACAGGTACAAAACAAAAGCGTGAAGAAGTTAACCAAGCTAGAGCTTGGATGTGTAAAAACTTTTACGATATTCGGATGTTTGGCGCGGTAATGTCTACTAAAGTTAATTGCGGGCAAGTTAGAGGTGCAATACAGCTTACTTTTTCTCGGTCGATAGATCCGATTATGCCTTTGGATGTGGCAATTACTAGGGTAGCCATAACCGATCCTAAAGATGCTGAAGTTTCGGTTGGCAGCGATGGAAAGGCAGAAGGTGGAAAAACTTCAACTATTGGTCGAAAAGCGATGATTCCTTACGGTTTATATCAAGGACATGGTTTTTACTCGCCCCATCTGGCAGCACAAACAGGCGTTACTCAAGAAGATTTAGCTCTATTTTGGGAGGCATTAATTAAAATGTGGGATTTTGATCGCTCTGCTAGCAGAGGAATGATGGCACCACGAGGATTATATATATTTAGTCACGAATCGAAACTAGGTAACGCCCCAGCCCATAAGCTATTTGAACGAGTACAAGTCAAGCTAGAAAAAGAGGGGACAGTACCCCGTCAATTTAGCGATTACGAGGTGATAGTAAATGAAGCAGATTTACCAACAGGAGTACATTTGACAAAATTGATTTAGCTATATAGTTAGCTTAAACTAAAAAGGAAGCCTCTCAAACACCAATTCAGAAGGCTTCCTTAGCAATAAAATTTCTTACATTAGGAATTTAACATAATGTCAATCAATATTGAAACTGACCTCAAAGAAATTCTTACCAAAATAGATAATAGGCTGGATAAAATTGACCAGCGTTTTGAGAAGCTAGATACTAAAATAGACGACCGATTTGATAAAGTAGACCAACGCTTTGAAAAAATAGAAACCAAAATCAACGAAGTACAGGTATCTGTAGCTCGACTTGAAGAAAAAACAGAAGGGTTATCGCAACGCATCTCCTCTCAAGAATTTGTGGCTTGATTGTGGCAATTCTCAGTGGGGCTGCTAAGTTATTTCGGTTTGTAGGCAATCCTTAGCTTTCGAGCGATCGCTCCGAGGATAAATATTCTTAACTGAAAATCATAAAATAAATTATAAAATCATGTCCATTAACATCGAAACCGATCTCAAAGAAATCCTGACTAAGCTAGATAACAAACTAGATAACTTAGAAACCAAAATTGACGACCGTTTTGTCAAGATAGAAGAACGCTTTGAAAAGCTAGAATCTAAAATCGACAATCGGTTTGAAAAAGTAAACAACCGTTTTGATAATCTAGAATCTAAAATTACCGATCTACAAGTATCCACAGCAAGACTTGAAGAAAAAACAGAAGGGTTATCGCAACGTATCTCCTCTCAAGAATTTGTGAATCGAGGTGTATTAATTGGCTTGATTGTGGCAATTCTCGGTGGTGCGGCTAAGTTATTTGGGTTTGTAGACAATCCTTAGAAATGTAAATATCTGCTGCCATAATTGTACAAAAGCTCCTTATGTTTACAGCAGATGAATATGTAATGCTGAGTGCGCTTCAGCATTTTGCTTTTTGCCCCAGACAATGCGCCCTAATTCACGTCGAACAAGTTTGGACGGAAAATATTTATACTCTTCGAGGTTTGCGAGTTCACGAAACAGTCAACAAACCAGGGGATGAATTAATTGAAGAGGGAATTAGAGTGGAGCGATCGCTATATTTGCATTCTTCTAAACTCGGACTTAAAGGCATTGCCGATATAGTGGAATTTCTCCCTGACGGTACACCTTATCCTGTGGAATATAAATCTGGTTCCCGTAAAGTTCGTCCCGCCGATAATATCCAGCTTTGCGCTCAAGCTTTGTGTTTGGAAGAAATGCTCGATCGCCCTGTCTTAACGGGGGCAGTTTTCCATTATAAATCCCGCCGACGAAGAGAAGTATTACTTGATCAGAAGTTGCGATCGCTCACCATCCAAACTATTCAAAAAACGCGATCGCTCTTAGCTACAGCCAAGTTACCTCCCCCAGTTAAAGATAAACGCTGTGATGATTGCTCTTTAATGGAAACCTGTATGCCTCATGCCGTTAACTATTTCACTGAATCAGCGCAGAAAAATAATCCCTTTAGGTTAGATCTCTTCTAACCCCCTTAGTATTAGATCCCCCCTAGCCCCCCTTAAAAAAGGGGGAATTTGAATTATGAAACCAATTCTTAACACGCTCTACATACAAACCCAAGGTGCTTATTTACGTTTAGACCATGAAACTCTCAAACTAGAAATAGAAAAAGAACTAAAATTTCAAATTCCCTTACATCATCTTGGGGGTATTGTCGCTTTTGGCAATGTATTACTCAGTCCATTTTTAATTCACAAGTGCGCCGAAGATGGACGCAATTTAATTTGGCTAACGGAATATGGACGATATAAAGCAAGATTGGCAGGTTCGACGACAGGTAATGTTTTACTGAGAAGATGCCAACATCAAGGGATCGATTCTGCTGAAAAAACTTTAGCGATCGCTCGATATATGGTAGCAGGAAAGTTACAAAATGCGCGCTCAGTAGTCATGCGGGCAGCAAGAGAAGCCAAAAACTCGAAAGATAGAGAACTTCTCGCAAAAACTGCTCAAATTCATGCTGATTCAATTCAAAATACAGAATTTGCCTCGGATTTAGACCAACTTAGGGGAATTGAAGGCTATGCAGCTAAAGCTTATTTTGGCAGTTTTACTTCAATGATTCGGCAAAATAGTGAAGTCTTCGCCTTGACAGAAAGAACGAAAAATCCACCCCGCGATCCGATTAATGCGTTATTGTCCTTTGTCTATACATTGCTGACTAATGAGTGTATTTCCGCCTGTGAAAGTGTGGGACTCGATCCGCAAATGGGCTTTTTACACGCCCTCCGTCCAGGTAAACCATCTCTCGCACTAGATTTGATGGAGGAATTGCGATCGCCTCTGGCAGATCGTCTGGTTTTAACTTTAATTAATCGAGGGCAAATTAAACCAGGAGATTTTACCGAACGTCCAGGGGGTGCAATTTATCTTTCTGAAGACGGTAGGAAAATAATTCTCACGGAATATCAAAAACGGAAACAAGAGGAAGTAACTCATTCGATTGTCGGTTCTAAAGTTCCTCTGGGTTTAATTCCTCATGTACAGGCGCGTCTGCTGGCAAGACATTTACGAGGAGATGTACCGAGTTATCAACCTTTTATTTTGCGAGGTTAATTTTATGGATATTTTAGTGACTTATGATGTGAATACGGAAACTAAGGAAGGACGCAAACGCTTGCGCCAGGTGGCTACTGTCTGTAAAAATTATGGTCAGCGTGTTCAATATTCTGTGTTTGAATGTCGGGTAAATGAGATGCAGTATGAGATTTTTCAAGCTCAATTGGTCAAAATTATTGATAAGCAGACGGATAGTATTCGGTTTTATCGTTTGCTTGCCCCACGAGAGAAGTCTGTAGAATCTGTTGGCGTTGATAAGTATACTGATTTTGACCAGCCTTTGATTCTCTGATTTTTACGCGAACCTATAGCGAGGGATATTTTTCTGGGAGGTTCGCGATCGCTTTCTGGATAATGACTTGACTGTAATTTTAACTGTTTGGATTTGACTTCTATGGGTATCTGGATCAGGGTTTCGCGGAATAATGACTGGAAACGCTTATCCAGATTGGGGTTAGAATGGTCGCAGTTGCGATCGTCCTTCGGGGCGATCGAGGATTGAAACGCTCAGGAAACGAGAGATTTATTAGGGAGGTAAAGTTGCGATCGTCCTTCGGGGCGATCGAGGATTGAAACTCCAAAGGCAGTGTTATGCTGCGGAGTCCATGTCGTTGCGATCGTCCTTCGGGGCGATCGAGGATTGAAACCAGGTAAAAATGTCAAACAAAAGTCTGGTTTAAAGTTGCGATCGTCCTTCGGGGCGATCGAGGATTGAAACCCGTATTTGATACTGTCTACGAGTTGGGTAGTGCGGTTGCGATCGTCCTTCGGGGCGATCGAGGATTGAAACTATTTGAGGAATTCTAATCTCTGGAATTTGAACCCTAAGTTGCGATCGTCCTTCGGGGCGATCGAGGATTGAAACAACAATGGGCGATTCTTTTATCGCGCCCCCCCCGGTTGCGATCGTCCTTCGGGGCGATCGAGGATTGAAACAATACGAAACTTTTCATTGAGATTTACTCCCGCTCTAGTTGCGATCGTCCTTCGGGGCGATCGAGGATTGAAACTACTCCTCGCCCTGCATAGGAAACCCCAGCCCCTAGTTGCGATCGTCCTTCGGGGCGATCGAGGATTGAAACAAACTGCTCTTAAAGAGAATGCTAATCCAGTACTGGCGTTGCGATCGTCCTTCGGGGCGATCGAGGATTGAAACAAGTCTGGCAAGACCCCAAAGATAAAAATGTTTATGGTTGCGATCGTCCTTCGGGGCGATCGAGGATTGAAACATCATCTGTGGCTTTTCTTTGATTCCTAGCGCCTTAAGGTTGCGATCGTCCTTCGGGGCGATCGAGGATTGAAACTTAGTCCTGATTGTTCGGGGGGTAAATATTGATCTTCGTTGCGATCGTCCTTCGGGGCGATCGAGGATTGAAACAAACAACTACCATGACCAAAAAGCGCAAACCCCTCGGTTGCGATCGTCCTTCGGGGCGATCGAGGATTGAAACTTGGGAGTGCTGGCTATGTTTAAAGCAGTCACCATGTTGCGATCGTCCTTCGGGGCGATCGAGGATTGAAACCCAGAGTCGAGGGTTTGATTGAGTCATAGTTTTAAATAGTTGCGATCGTCCTTCGGGGCGATCGAGGATTGAAACCTCTATTTTTAAATTGACAAGTTTTTCTGCCAACACTGTTGCGATCGTCCTTCGGGGCGATCGAGGATTGAAACGAAGTAAATTTAGAACTGTATCCAGTTAGTAAAAAGGTGAAGTTGCGATCGTCCTTCGGGGCGATCGAGGATTGAAACCTCTGATCTGTAAAACCCTAGCAATTTGCGAAGCCGATGCAGGGTTGCGATCGTCCTTCGGGGCGATCGAGGATTGAAACAAGTTCGCGCAATGCAGACTGTAGATTGTAACTTGCGTTGCGATCGTCCTTCGGGGCGATCGAGGATTGAAACAAGATTGCTGTAAATTTCAGGCTCATAAAGACGCAAGTTGCGATCGTCCTTCGGGGCGATCGAGGATTGAAACCAATCCCTTCTTGTAGGCAATCTGGTCGATGTTTTTGGTTGCGATCGTCCTTCGGGGCGATCGAGGATTGAAACAAGAAGGGGAAAACTTTGCTAATAATCTATTTCGGGTTGCGATCGTCCTTCGGGGCGATCGAGGATTGAAACTAGCTTCTAGCTTTTCAAAGACAGTCGGTTTTTTTGTAGTTGCGATCGTCCTTCGGGGCGATCGAGGATTGAAACAATAGCCGAAGTAGTAGCCTTAACTGCTACTCCAAACCGTTGCGATCGTCCTTCGGGGCGATCGAGGATTGAAACGCAGCTTGAAAAGTTAAACAAGTATGAGCGTGGTGTTGCGATCGTCCTTCGGGGCGATCGAGGATTGAAACTGCTTTGAGCTTGGCAATTGTAGCTGCTTGATTGGTTGCGATCGTCCTTCGGGGCGATCGAGGATTGAAATAAGGGTACGATGCGATTAAGCTTAACTTGTCGTACGATGGTAGCTACATAGTTTTATTAAATAGATCTTAAGCAAAAGTCCAAAAGACAAGTGTTAAGAAAAATTCTATATGACATCAGACTTACAAGAATTAAAAAAAGAGCTAGAACACGCAAATAATCGCTGGCAGCAATGGGAAGAAGAAGAGAAAACCGAGCCAGGTAAACACACTTTGGGATTTAATAGCTTGGGAGAAGAAATCTCAGACATCGAACAAGAAATTGAACAGCTCAAAAAGAAAAACAATGACAGACAAGCAAGTTCTTAAGGCAGTAGAGCTGTTGGGAAATAAATATAAGATGAAGTAGTTGTATGGCAATATTTTAATGCTAAATCTAGAGCGTATTCTCAACCAAGATCGCCTAATGCGCGCAATGACTGGACTAAATCCCAAAGCGTTTGAGGAACTATTGCCTAGTTTTACAGAAGCTTATGAACAAAGCCTCTTGAAGCAAGAAAAAGAACGGTTACGGTCTCGTGGCGGGGGACGTAAGGGACGCGAAGCTATATACGAAGCGGTATCCTTTAGGAATCCTTTAGGGCAACCTTGCGCACAATGGCAGAGAAACTGATTTACATTTTGTGGTACTGCAAATGCTATCCCAATGCCCGATTTACTGAGGGTGTTATTCAACTTTGACCGTTCTTGCGCCCATGACTGGGTTCATCGGCTGTTGCCGCTGTTAGAGACAACGTTGGGTTGCAAACAAGTATTACCAGTTCGCCAGTTGCGGAATATGGAAGAATTTCTGCAACGTTTTCCTAATGTTAAAGAGGTGATTCTAGATAAGACTGAACGTCCAATTCAACGCCCAAAAAATCCAGAGAAACAGAAAGAGCATTACTCAGGTAAAAAAAAAGACACACAAGTAAGCACATCACTGGTAGCACAAGTCAAAAGCGAGTAATTATTCTAAC
>Ga0114940_10000119_pt1 | contig 49934 bp, 39 predicted proteins | sample ColdCreekSource_FD_87195 | JGI IMG/M metagenome (GOLD analysis project Ga0114940, IMG submission 87195) | Groundwater microbial communities from Cold Creek, Nevada to study Microbial Dark Matter (Phase II) - Cold Creek Source | ecosystem: Environmental > Aquatic > Deep subsurface > Groundwater ...
GCCGCCGGAGCCACCTTTGCCGCCGCTGCCACTCTCGCCAGCGGCTCCGTCATCGTTCGTGTCGTCACCACAGCCCGCCGCCGACAGCGACAGCGTCAATCCAGCCAACAGCAACAATCCCATGCTCCAGTTGGAAGCGAATCGCATCATGGTCATCTCCGATCTTTGTGCATCACCTGCACTCGAACAAAAGATGGACACCTTACTGGGAAATGAAGCAGCGCGGAATCTTCTGCGATCGTTAGGCTATCCGGCGGATGCGACCTAACAGTACGAAGTCAGCATTCACCGCAATGTGTCATGTTATCGCCCATTCTGTGCAGCACGAGGCTCAGGCGACGCGGCGTGACGGCGTGGCGAACGCCTGCGGGAAGCGGAAGCGGAACGTGGTGCCCTCGCCCTGCTGGGAGACCACTTCGATCTGGCCGTTGAGCACTTGGCAGGCGGCGCGCACGCTGCCCATGCCGACACCGCGACCAGAGGTGTCGCTGACTTCGTCGCGTGTGCTCACGCCGTCCGTGAACAGCGCGTTCACGAGATCTTCGCTGGTGGAGAACGGCAGGCCGCGCTCGCGAGCCTTGTCGCGCACGCGCTCCCAGGCGATGCCGTGGCCGTTATCCGTGACCTCTACGAGCAGCTGAGCGCCCTGGCGTCTACAGACCAGTCGCAGGGTGGGGGAGCCGTTCTTTCCGGCCGCAGCGCGCTCTGCAGGCGACTCTAAGCCGTGGTCGACCGCATTGCGGACCACGTGCACGAACGAGCCCCAGAACTCGGCCCACTGATCGACAGGCAAACGCACGGAGCCGCCGTCTTGCTCGACCTCGATCGGTTGCTTGCCGATTCGCGCAGCGAGCGACTTCGCGCGCTCTGCGAGGCGCAAGAAGCGGCGTTGCACCGGCTCGTACGCGAGCTCGCGCAGATGCTCGGCCAGCTCGCGATGCGGCGTGTGCCGCTCGGTGAGATCGACCAGGTGCTGAAGCTCGCTCGGCTGCAGCTGCAGCATCTCTTGATCGCCGTGCAAGCGCAGGATCTTATCTCGGAAGGCATTCCACGCGACGTGCAGCGCCTGAAGCGCCTCGGGCGCAGGAATTTTTTGCTCCTCCACGACGAACGACTCGAGCTCATGCGCGATCGCGGCGATCGACTGCACCCCGAAGATGCCGCAGTTGCCCTTGATCGTGTGCACGGTACGCATGAGCTCTTGGATCGTCAGCTGCTCGGGATCGTAGGTCAGCGCCACGAGCCGGTTCACCTCGTTCATGAACTCGGTGAAGCCGTGACGGTCCTGCATGATCTGTTCGAACACGCGCACGGTCTCTTGCTGCTCGCGCGCATGACGCTCGCGCTCGAGCGCCTCGGTCACATCCTGCACGACCATCAGTGCACCCGTAAGCTGCTGACCAGCTAACAGCGGCCGATAGTGCACCTTATAGTGCCGCTCGCCGACGGCGAACGCGCGCGGCATCTGCTCGAGCGAGAGCTCCCACGGCAGCATGTCCTCGATGATCGCGTCCCATCCCAAGCGGAACGAGAGGCTCATGTTCTCGCTCACGACGCGCATGTGCGAGCCGATCGTCGCGCCTTCGCTCGGCGCGCCGAACCAACGTGCAAACGCGGCCGACGTCTCAGCGGCGAGCGTGCCATCTCTGTTGATCGTCGCGAGGCCTTCCTCGACGTTGTTCAGGACCACGCGCATGGCGTTGTTGCGCGAGCTCAGCTCGGCGGTACGCGCCTCGATCAAGCCCTCGAGGTTATGCCTGTGCGACTCCAGCTCGGTGTCGCGCGCTTGGATGCCGCTCAACATCTCGTTGAACGCATCGGTCAAGACGCCTAGCTCGTCGCGGCTGACCTTCTCGGCGCGAATGCTGAAGTCTTTGTCCTTGCGGACGCGCTCGGCGGCCCCGGCCAAGCTCGACACCGAACGTGTGACACCGCGCGCGATCAACATGGCTAACAGGATCGACGCGACGAGCACGCCAGAAGCGAGTGACAAGCTGGTGGTGAGGTCGGAGCGTGTGCGCTCAATCTTCCGCACTGCCACTTTGCGCACGCGCTCCGCGAGCACGTTCTCCAGGCCTCGCAGCGAATCGACCTTACGGCCTTGCAGCTGCATCCAGTCATCGGCGGGGATGCCGAACTCGTCATCCATCGTATCGAGCGCCTTTTGGCGCATCTCCGCGGTCTTGGTCGAGTGATCCCCACGCAGCGCGCGATCGAACAGATCCTGCGTGTCGTCGGCGGCGTTCTGACGGAACGCACGCTCGAACACAACTTGTTCTGTCACCAGCGCGACCAGCTCCTTATACACACCGGGACCGAACTCGTTTTGCTGGAACACGTTGGCCAGCACGGCATGCTCTTGGCTCGCGCTCTCCTTGAACTGCAGGATGGAGACCAGCGACGAGATCGCGCGCAAGAGCTCGCCCTCCTCGCTCAACTGCATCAATGCGGCGATCGCGCTGATCAGGGCGGTGTCGGCTTCTGCGTAGAAGTCCAGACTCTTGACCAGGTCGGCGCCTTCCGCCGTAGCCTTGGTGCGCTGCTCTTTCAGTTGTCCGAGGAGCGACCGCGCTGCGGTCAAGTCGCGTGCCAGGCGTGGTGGCAGGCGCTTCATATCGCGGTTTTGCAGGAACCCCTGCAGATCACCGAGCGCCTTGTCAGAATTATCGAACGCCGCTTTCAGCTGCGGCTCGGCCGGCTCGCCGACATGCCGGCTGAGCAGCACGCGCTCGCTCTGCAGCTGGTGCACCGAAGTGCTGATCCTCGACGCGAGCAGCGCCAGATCTTCAACAGAGCCCAGTGCTGCAGCCGACTCGGCTTGTCGTCGTGCATCCCGCACGATGATACCTGAGAGCAGAAGTGCGCCGATAACGGGCACACCCGCGAGCAGGCCTAACTTGTAACGAATCGAAATACCGCGGCGCTCTTGCATGCCTGTCAAAGCTCCCGCCCGAAGGACAGAGGACGGTCAAGCAACGGACGACAGCGCGCTTAACTTGAGGGCCGCAGATCAGCTAACCATAAGACGGGATGAGGCTCTGTATTACAAACGTATGCATCGCTGGAGGATACAGGGTCGAAAATTCTGCGCGCAACTTCAACGAAAAATTTCCTTGCACAAACTTCACAGCCTTGTGCCTATACTTCATCGCAGCGCTAGCAGTTAACCGGGCGCGCAAACTGATCCGTTATGCGCAAAGCCAGCTTGAGCAGCGTCAGCGGTGCCATCGGCATCCTCGGCGTCATGGTGGGAGCGGTGTTGTGTCTCACTCCGCTTCCGAGTTCGGCAGGGGATTCGAGCGAGACGATCGTCGTGATCGCCAACAAGAGTGTTGGTGCCACGAAGGTGTCCCGCGACGATCTCCGGCCCATCTTTCAAACTAAAAAGGACACGTGGCCTGACGGAACCCCCGCTAAGCCGTTCAATCTACCTGACAGCAACAAGACTCGTCAGGGGTTCGACGCGGCAGTGCTCGGCCTCGATCCCGATCGTGTCGCTCGCTACTGGATCGATCGCAAGATCCGTGGCGGTGAGCGCCCGCCCCAAAGTGCCCCGTCCTCCGCTGTGATGGTCAAGGTCATCAGTAAGACTGTCGGTGGTGTGGGTTACGTCGAGGCGGGTGCAGTCGACGCGACTGTGACGGTGATCGCGAAGATTGTCGACGGACAGGTGGTGGCACCATGACACAACTCAGCTACATGGCGAAAACATGCCGACTTGCGCGCGGACTGTGTGCAGCGCTGGTGCTTTGTGCAGCATCTTCTTCCGCACAGGATGTGCCGCCACTGGCAGCGCCTGATGCGCCTTCAACTGTTCCAACCGAGACACCACCACCGCCCGCTGAGCCTGCAACACCGACCGATTCGGCGTCCGAGCTCGCTGCTCTGCGCGCCGAGGTGAACGAGCTCAAGGCCAAGCAGGAGGAAGCCGAGACTGCAGCGCTGCTCGCGGAAGGGTCGGGCGAGACCGTCGTCGAAGAGCGTGAGAAGCTGCGCATCTATGGCTTCATGGACTTCGGCATGGACAAGATGTTTGGCGGCAAGAGCAGCGGCGCGGCTGTCGTTCGCCCGACAACGTCCAACACATTCGTGTTCGGTAACCTCAATCTCTACATCGACGCGAACCCAGTCGAGAATTTGCGCTGCCTGGCCGAGGTTCGCTTAACCGTGGCGCCGCACGGCGAGGAGCTGCAGCTCGGGCCGCCGATCGGGATGAGCTACCAACGTCAAGACACGACGACGTTCGACTATGCGAGCCCGTCGTCTCAAGCCCAGCTACGCCTCGGTGGTCTGTTCATCGAACGCGCCTATTCTGAGTACGAATTCTCGAAGGCTATCAAGCTGCAGGCGGGTTTGTACCTCAACCCGTTCGGCATCTGGAACCTCGATCACGGCAGCCCGACGCTGATCTCGCTCATGCTGCCGACCTTCATCTCCGCTCAGATGGTGCCCACACGCCTGCTCGGCGTGCACGCGTACGGATCGCAGTTCATCGGCAACGCAGAAATCGGATACGCCCTGCACATCAGCAACGGACGCACACCAACCGACTTTGACTTCACCGAAGACAAAGCGCTCGGTGGACGTCTCTATTGGGCGCAAGAAGGCGACTTCGGACGCTTCGTACTCGGCGCGAGCGGCTACTGGGGAACGTACAATGATCAACAGCGCGAGCTGGATCTTACATCCTCCACAGTGATGATTGGCCTGAAGGAGACTGTCGCTTATACCGAACAAGTCGCCGCCCTCGACGTGGCGCTCGACGTCGGCAGTCTGCGCGTACGCGGCGAAAGCGTACTGCGTTGGGTCAACTACGAAGACGGCAAGGCCGAGCGCACGGCCGCTCGGGGCGGCGGGGACAGCTACTTGCCCAACCGCTTGGAGTTCTCCGGATATCTCTTGGCGGCCTATCGAACGCCATTTCGCATCGAACCGTACCTCCAGGCAGAGCTGATGTACAACAAGTCGGCGACGCTACCGCGCTGGGCAGGATTCAACGCCTTTAGCTCGCCGAACGTCGCGGCGCTCTATCTGAGCGTAGGCATCAATGTCGAGCTCACCACCCACACGCAGCTGAAGACGCAGCTCGTCTGGAACCAGGCGTGGGATAGCCGATTCGAAAACAAGAATACCAACGTCCCGCTGCTCTTCGTCCGGCTGGTCAACTCGTTCTGATCAGGAGACTCTATGCGGATCAAACTGCTTGTTACGCTGTTAGTGCTCTGCGCGGGCGGCTCGTGTTCGCCGGATAAAAAGTGCAGCGGTGAGCTCGTTTACGATGAGGTGAATCAGCTGTGCCTGCCCTGCCCCAAGGGCGCGACCTTCAAAGACGGAACGTGCAGTTGCGCGGCCGGGTACGACTACGTCGACTTTCAGTGCAAGTTGAACGCAGACGCTATGGTGATGGAGATGGACATGGAGGATGCGGGCGCGGTGCCTGACGCCGGTGGCGGCTACGAAGGCGCTACCTGCACGGACTACTGCTCTTTCATGAACACCTGCATCGGCATGAATTCACTTGCTAGCGCGCTCGGTACGGTCGCGGCAGATCTTCACGCCGACGATCCAGCTGCCTGCGCATCGAGCTGTCAGACCGAGCTCGGGAGCGGTGAATCAAGCAATGAAGCGCTCGCATGCATGTCGGCGGAAAAGGCGAACCCGATGTGTGCCGATCCCAATCCACAAACCGGCCTGATGACCGCGTTCGGGGTGATCGGGCAGTGCTGCGGCACACGTCCCAACGACCCGCTGTGCAAGTCGATCTGCAAGCCACTCAAAGCGAGCCCAATTTTCTCGACCATGGTCCCGTTCTGCCCCTGATGCTTCACGGATATGCCAGATGGACAACCAGGAGATCATCAAGACCCTGACAGTCGAAGCGTGCATGTCGCTGTTCAGCGACTACTCCCTTCCGCTGCAGCCTGCAGCGCAGAGCGATCAGCCTGTGGATCCAGAGCTGCTCTTCTGCTCCGTCATTGGCTTCAGCAGCGAAAAGATGCGCGGGACGCTCCTGCTGGCAACCACCTGCGAACCACTCGGCCGCACAACGCCCGTGAAAGGCGGCGAGCTGCGCGAGTGGATCGCGGAGCTGTCAAATCAGCTGCTCGGCCGTATCAAGCGACAGCTGGTGGAGCGCGGAGTGGAGCTCGCTATCTCGACACCGATCGTGCTGCGTGGCGAGCGACTACATCCAATGCCCAGCGGCGACGCAGCCCCCCATGCTTTCGTGTGCGAGGGGGGCGGTGTCTGTGTTTGGATGGATGCAGTGATGACGTCCGATCTCGATTTGTCACAGGTGCAAGCGGGCGAGCCGGGCTTGGGTGAAGGCGATGCGATGCTGTTCTGATGCCATCACGGCGTGCGGACTTGACCGTTCACGATCTTCGCGACGACTTTGACGTTCTTATCGAGCGCGGCTTTGCTGTCGACATAACCGATCGCGCCCGGCGTCTTGCCGACGGCCTTGACCATGAGCGCGTTGGAGGGGGCGATGATCGGAGGACGATCACCGCCACGGATCTTACGGTCGATCCAGTAACGCGCGACGCGATCCGGGTCGAGCCCAAGCACCGCGGCATCGAAGCCGTGGCGCACGCTTTCGCCGTCTGGCAAGTTGAACGCGCGCAGCGCGGACCCGTCTGGCCACGTGTTTTTCTTGGTCTGGAAGATCGGCCGTAGCTCGTCGCGCGATAGCGCTGCTGCTGCGACGTCTTTGTGTGCGATCACGAAGATCGTGTCCTGGCTGTCATCCGCGAGCGAGACAAACGGGCTGGCGAATAGCGTTACGCAGGCAAGCAACCAAGACATACTGTATCGGCGCATGTGTACTTCGACGCGCGGATGTAGGGCGCGCTCCATGTTAGGGTTTCGAGGTTCAGCAGTGAGACGGCGCGCCGCTGGAAACAATCAAAGCCAGCCTGAGTAGTGCGGGCGGCGTAGCACCCGCGACCCCACCAACTTACGTAACCGTAACCGTGGTCGCAACCGAGATCGGTTGCGGTCGCGGTTGCGACGAGAGATGGGAGCACGCGCTGCTCACGACGCGTCGGCAGCTGCACGGGCCGCGCTCCGCTGTACTCGGCGCGCTGCAGCCGTCAGCAGCGCACGCACAACCGACCAGCACTGATAGGCGCTCGGCAGCGTGCGCGGAAGCTCCGCGACGCCGATCACTTGCTCGCGCCGGATAATGCCGACGTCTCCGTGATGACGATGACAGTCGCCCGTTTGCAAGACGAACGGCACGCGCGGCACTGCGAGGATCACGCGATGCAGCACCGCGCGCTTGCCATCCGCAGTGGCGAACGCGATCACACTTCCAATCTGCACCGGCTTCGCGCGCACGAGCACACGCGTGCCCGGCGCGATCGTCGGCATCATCGAATCGCCCACGACAGTGACCCAAGCGCCCTCGGGGCTGGCTGCTTCGGACCACAGGCTTGGGCGCAGTTGGAGCGAGACTTCCCATGAATTGTCGCGACGCTTGTTCATAAAGATCACGTCCGAGCACGAGCACGAGCAGACTACCAGCTGCCACCCTCGCCCATGCTATCTTCCCGCCGTGTCTCGCCGCCCCAAAAGAGGCGCCCGTGCCAGCTAAACGCCTCCTACTCTTCGGCGAGCAACGCACCGGCACCTCACTCCTACAAGCGCTGCTACAAGCGCATCCGCAGGTCGACGTACTCCCCCCCGACTTCGACCTGAGCATGGCCGCGAACGTGTTCGGCCTGCGCCCGCGCCAGCGCATGACACCACGCCAAGCGCACGTGCTCTGGCAACGCATGAAGAGCTCGCTCAAGAAGCGCTTGCCCGATGACATGCCCGGCCACATCACCTCCTACGACGCGCTCTTGGCCTATCGCACGAGCCTGGCCGCGCCGACTGCACAGCTCGCATGCATGAAGTTCCACGGGCCGTTTGCAGCCGTCAGCGACCTGCTCGCGAGCGAAGACGTGTTCTGCCTGCACATCGTGCGAGACATTCGCGATGTGCTCCTCTCGCGCGCGTTTCGCGGCGAGCAGCAGCTCGACGAGTGGGCGCTGCAGTGGCGAGCCAGCAGCGCCCACATGCGCCAGCTGGCGGGCCATCCGCGGGTCCTGAGCATCCGCTTCGAGGATCTGGTCGAGGCGCCCGCACGCGAGTCCGCACGTATCTTCTCGTGGCTCGCAGTGTCCGAGCGGACGCCCGGTCCTGCGCTCGACACCGAAGGCCGTCCGCGCCTCCAGAACTCGTCGTTCGGGGAGCTGTCTGCCTATGACCAGCGCGCGGTCGCCCGCTACCGCGAGCATCGAGGCTCGCCGCTCGTGCGCTACGCGCAGTGGTTGTGTCGCGATGAGCTGCAGCACTGGCGCTATCCGATCGAGCCCGACCTGCAGCCGAGCCTCGCGTTGCGCGTACATTTCCTACGTCGTCGGGCCACGCTCGCCGCCATCGCTGCGCCTCGTCGCGCCAAGAACGCGATCACCGCCGCCCTTCTGCCCTCGCTCGCCGACTGATGCTCCGCGCGTTGTGCCGCTGTGCCGGACTGTGTCAACACACGCATCGAACACCATCCGCTTGTCGGTTTGCACGCGCTCTGGATGTGCCATGAGCCTCGGCACAATGCTTGCTCTAGGCAACAACGACTTTGCCGAGCGGGGACAGCGCGGCGCAACTTGGAGGAATCCCGATGCATTCATCAGAACGGAGCCGTAACGCTGCATTGGACCAGACGTGGCGCGACGGCATCGGCGGCGCACCCACGCTCATGCCAGTCAGCTCGGTCAGCACGATGCGCGTGAAGCTGATCGGCGCGAACGATGAAGCCCGTGCGCCGCTGCTCGATGGCAAGACGCGTCCGTATCCGAGCGCGCTGCCCGACCCGAGCACGTGCGTCGAGGTCGACAACCCTGGCGACGACAACGAGTACTGGCATGACGTCAGCGGCTTGATGGACAGCGCGGACCGCTCGTACCAACCGATCGCTTACGCCCACACTTTGCCGGCGATATCGCTCGAGGATCTGGAGCTGGAAGACTCGGGCGTTCGCGAGATCAGCAGGCTTCAGCTGTGGCTCCATCCCCGAGACTCGGTTGTGCCGAGCATCGAGCAGCGCGACGGCGCGCCGACCCTGCGCGTGAGCGCGGCGGAGCGCGGTCAGCTCGAGCGCGCATGGCAAGCGTGGGAGCAGCAATCGCCGGGCATGACGATCCTCACGGCGACGGTGATGTGCGTGATCTCGGCGCTCGCCGTCAGCTTGTTCGCACACTGACGCAAGGCCACAGCGCGTGGCGGCATGTATGACTCCGATGCAGCGGCGCAGCTCCGCCGCTGACGGCGGAGCGTGCCGTGAGAGTGTTGGTTGTGATTCACATTGTGGTCGTCACGGCACAGTTTCGCGGCCATGCCTCGGCCAATCTGCATCTGGCACACCTGGCCTGTTGCTTGCCTTTGAGGGAGCTCATGCATCGCTTAGGGGGAGTTCTTTGCGTTGCTTGGCTGCTCTGGGGGAATCCCGACATCGCACACGCGGACGCTTTGCGACGCGCGAGTCAGGCGGTCCACGGAGACGCGAGCAACAAACAACAACGTTCGCGCTCAGCGCCATCATCGAGCGAACGGCGCGAGCGCCGAGAATCGAGCGATCGGCCGCGGCGAGAGGAGCGACGCGAGCGAAGTCATCACCGCCATCATCACCATCACCACGACTATTACGATGATGGCGATGACGGATTGAACGAGCGCGAGCGCGCGATCGCCTTGGGCGTCCTAAAAGCGATGCTGTTTCCGTTCGTTCTGCCGTCTGCGATCATCGAGAGCATGAACCCGGACGGCTACACCGTGCCGTCGTATCCATATTCCGATTCGCGCGCGTACACAGTCACCGACGATCCTGATCTGGCAGAGCAGCACAAGCTGCTGCGCGTAAACATGCGGCTAGGCGCGACGGTACGCAGCCCCCAGCTCATGTCAGGCACGTTTGCAGCACAGGCCGACTTCTCATTGCCGGTGGCACTGCAAGTCGGCTACCGCGTGCTAGGTGAAGCGGACGCCGGACAGCGGACATTCGTGGGCTTAGGCAACGCACAAGCGCTGTATCGCATCGCCGAGTCGCGGCACCTGCGCTTCCACACGGGTGTGGACTATCTGCAGTGGCTAGACACAGAAGGCTTATCGCACGGCTTGGGCTTCGTGTACGGCTTCGACGCGTTTCCGGGGCAGCCCATCAGCTTCGGCTCGCGCATAAGCATCGGCGCGCTAGGAAAACAACTAGCGTACGCATTCCAATGGCGCACCTACCTAGGTGTGATGCTTTCACGCTACGAGATCCAAGTAGCCTACGATCACCTAGACATCGGCGGAGTACAACTAGGCGGCGCACAGCTAAGCATGCAAGTACACTTGTAGCCATGACACTCTCCCCGAAAGCCAGTCGACCGAATATGCCTGCGTATGGTCTGCAGCCAGCAGAGGCAGGCGCCGGGCTCAAACCGTGGAGCTACGCGGTGGAGCGCCTGCAGCGCGCACGCGGCTATTGGCTTTCGACAGTGTCAGAGAGCGGTGCGCCACACTCGATGCCGATCTGGGGAATCTGGTCGCGCGATCACTTTGTGTTCAGCACGGCCACTTCATCGCGAAAAGCACGCAACATCGCGAAAAATCCACGCGTAGTGATCGGCGCAGAACCCTCAGACGACGCGATCGTGCTGGAGGGCGAAGCTTTCAGAGTGAACGACCCTGACTGGCTCGCCGACCTGATCGCGGTCTACACCGCAAAATACGGAATGGGCATCGAACCCGGCGAAGCCTACGCAGTACGCCCAACCCGCGCCTACTCATTCTCCACGGCACCAGGCGACTTCGAAGGCGGAAGCACCCGCTGGACCTTCTAAAGCGCTAGCAGTGCGCAGATGCGGCTCGTGGCTAGCCTAGAAGCTTAGGAACGCAATCGCTCATGCGCAGAGATTGATCGAAGCAGACCGCGCTTCCTGGGGGCAGGAAACACGGTCGGCGTGCTGAGCGAAAGCGACGGCTTAGCTCACAATGTCGAAGCTCCGATCCTGTTGGGGCGGCTCGCGGAGCTCGGCGCGGGTGAGCTCGACTGTGGAGCAGGTTCGGTGCGTGGCGCGAGCCATGGGCCGAGCGTGCGCGTCTCACAGTTGTACGTAGCAAGGGCGTCATCATGAGCGCGCTGCAAACGCACTAGGCCTCCGTCGCCGCGTTTGGTGGTCTCTTTGCAGAACGGCTCTGCGACATGAAGCAGCATCGGCTTGATGTGCTGTTCCAACTCTGCTTGACGCATGAACTTGATGCTCATCGTGTACATGCCGTTGGCGTGGACGACCTGACAGTGAACAGGCAGCTCGCGCGATGAATTGACACTCTCACAGGTTTGGCCGGCTGCGATGGCGGGGCTTGGCTGCTCCCACTCGGTCCACTTCTTGGACGCGCACACCAATACGCGGGAACCCCGGCTCGGAAGTCGCTCCAGCACGGCTGCCGTCTGTCCGCTGCGGGCAGCGGCCGCGCAGAACGGCAGACCGATCTGTTGCTCGATCTCGTCGTGGTACGTGTCCAGCACGTTCTGCGCTTCGAACTGCGTGGTCATCACGAGTATGCCTTGAAAAAAACCCGTCGAACATTGGACAGGTATGCCCTTCGACTGGAGCGCTTCGCAGGTCGCTGTCAGCACCGGTAACGTCTTCGGCTCTGCGGCTTTTGATGCAACCTCGGGCTTCACATGCAGTCGGCTACCCGCACATGCAGTGGTTAGAAGCGAGCTGAGCAGGACACTATAGAAAACTGTTGATCGCATTTCAGATATACCTTGCAGGTGTGTTCGTTAGATGTGGCAGGCGACGAATGGCAGCGGGCCTTGGTTGTCGTGTTTCACGTCGGAGATCACCCAACCCTGCTTGCTCTGACTCAAGAAGATCGTCTGGGGCACGGGGCGCTTATGCACGTGCGCCTTGCAAGTGTGCGTCTGACTGTCATACCAGGACGATTCCCACGTCTCCGTGGTCCGCACTTGTGCATTCTGTCCATCAGATGACACTGAGACAGCATCGACCTTGGCGCCGTTGTACTCACTCGCCACGTAGAGTCCTTTCTTCTTCAGCTCCTCCACCGCATCACGCAGCATGTTCTGCGCCTTGCCTGCATGTGTCGCTCTGACGGCGGCAAGATCGAGCCGGCGCAGTGCCTTCATCTCTGCACGATCACCGCGCTCGATCGCGGCCACGATCTGGGCGCGTTGCGTGGCGGTCGCCGGCGCAAAGGCCGGCTTCTTCGTCACCGTGGGGGGTGAAACGTGAGTGACGGGAGGGGTGGATGGGATGGGCCCGAGCGGCGATGGCTTCCGATCCAAGCCTCGTTCAGGCTGAGCGACGAACGCCGTCGATGTGACGCTGGAGCTTGGCGGCATAGCCTCCTGAACGGGATTGGGCGTCGCAGGCGCAGTGGGCGGAGGCACCATGGGCAACGCGGTCATCTGCGGCTGCTGCTTCGAGTCCTGCGGCTCCAGCTTCGAGCCCGCGCCGAACGACTTCTGCTCAGCTTGCGGTCGCTTGTTGGCGCTGCTGCTCGTAGCTGCTGCGCCAGGCTTGCTCCGCGGCTTGGCCTCTGGGTCATCGCGTATGACCAGCCCCGCGATCGCTAGGCCAGAGATGCCAAGGGCACACGCGGTGTAGACGATATAGTTCGCATGACGCAGCGTCTTGGGGGTGGTCGAAGTCACGACGAGTCTCCTATGTGCGGTTTGCGCGTCGGCTCGCGGACTTGCCGCGTCAGCTTCCTCGCTCTTGCAACACAGAGGCTCGACCAGAACTTTGTCGCGTCGATTTTTGAAAACGGCCCAAGACAGCTGCCGGGCACAGCCCGGTCAAGTGAAACGGTTCACAGCTGGAAGGTCAGCCTGGACCGCCGCCACCAGCAGCATCCTCGCGCAGCCTGCGCTCGATGCTGACGTCCACGTAACCCACGAGCACACGCAAGATGCTCTTGAAGTCCGTGCTGGCTGCACCGGTATCGCCGCAGAATGTCTCCTGACTGTGGTCCACGACCAACAGCTTGGCATCCTTGATCCACTTGGCCGCAGTGGCCCGGTGGACCCCATAAAAGCGACCGATCTCATCGATGGACATGCCTTGCACCAGTGACATTTTCAGGAGGGTGCGCGGCTTGGCCGGCAGCTCGTCGATCGCGCGCCGGATCGCAGCCATCAGATGCGCGCCGTATTGGTTCATGTAGGGCGCAGTCTCGGGATCATCGTCGGGCCAGGGCGGCGCGGCTGGCTCGTCCCGCGGGATGCGGCCGCGCTGCTCCAAGTGCTCGTTGGCAGTGTGCTTGGCCACAGTCGTGAGCCAACCAGTCAAGCGCCCCACTCCGCTGTAGGTCGCCAACTTGGCCCGCCGGCCCTCTTTGCGCCCGTACAGGACATCCACGGTGGTGCACTGGGCGATCTCCTCCACAAGCGGCTCATCGGAGCGCAGGTACTTGAGCAGCGCCGGACGAATGGTCTCGCGGATCAGGCTCTCCACTTCGGACTGCGCGGCAGTGCAGCCAGCGAGCGCAGCCGTAGCCAGCAGCAGGTCTTCGGCGCGCAACAAACTGATGGCGGTGCTCTCGTCGGCGTCGTCGCGAACGGTGTGCGCGATGCGGGGCACGAATTGTTCCTTGTATGCGGCAAAGCTAGGCCAGCGCTGGACAGCGATCAGCCATGCTTCGCGCAGCGCCAGCTTGACCATGCGTGTCTGATGCGTGTCTCGTGTCAGCGCCGTCTCGTCGGCGTAGAGCGTCCACAGAGATTGCGTCAGCGTGCTGTCCGGGCTGTGCATGCCCGACGGCTAGCACAGAAATGTTCCGGTGTCCCGAGCCTGCTGCTGATGGCGGCGAGCGAGCCTTGATCGCGCGGCGCTTGTCATGGCAGATCCCGGGCTGATGCCGATTCCTCGCACTGCCTGCCCACCGTTGAGTGAGTTCGAAGCGCTCGAGGCTGGAAAGCTGGCGGAAGCTCAGGCAGATCACATCCGAGAGCACGTCGAGCACTGCGCCGCTTGCGTACTCGTCGCCGCACGTGTGTTTGGTCGTGAGCGACGTGCGCTTGCCGCGGGCTCGGTCCTCGACGATCGCTACGAGCTTACGAAGATCATCGGCAGCGGAGGGCTCGGCACGGTGTGGGAGGCACGCGAGCTTCGTGGCGGCGACCTCGTAGCGATCAAGATCTTGAATACCTCCGAGCCCGATCCGATTCGGCGCTTTGTCCAGCGCGAAGCGCGCATCGGCCTGCGTATGCAGGCGGCTGGCTTCGTGCGCGTGCGCGAATTGCTCAGCTTGGAGGGCGGCAGGCCAGCGCTGGTCATGGACCGCCTGTTCGGAAAGACGCTCGCACAGCGCATGAAGAGCGGGGAGCCGCTGCCAGTCCACGAAGCGCTCGCGATCCTGCGTCCGCTGTCGGCTGCACTGGTGGCGCTGCACAAGCTTCAAGTGGCGCATCGGGATCTGACCCCGAACAACATTTACCTAGAGCAAGATCTGTCAGACGCCAACGGCGGCGCGTTCAAGACCATCCGCATTCTCGACTTGGGTTTCGCGCGCTCCATGGAGCGCAGCCGCGAGACCGCGAGCGCGAAGACCATCACCGCGAAAGGTGTGGTGTTTGGTACGGAAGGCTACATGGCGCCCGAGCAGCTGTTCGCCCGGGCGGCAGGAACGCCTGCCGACATCTGGTCGCTCGGCTCTGTGGCGTATTTCATGCTCACCGGCCGCTGTTACGTCGGCGTGATGAGCGTCGACGGTGGCTACGGGGGTTGGGTGCCAAAGCCCACCCCTGACCTCAGCGCGCTCACCGACACGCTGCCCGAAAGCCTGCGCCAGTTGATCGAAGGCTCACTCCAGGCGAACCCGTCCCAGCGCACGACCGCACGCGCTTGGCGCGATGCGTTAGCGGGTGTCTAACTTTCTGAGCAGCGCCGGTCGATTTCTGCGCGACAACGGCTGACCCGGCCCTCTCGTCCTCATGACACGCACAAACAAGGACGCCGCTGAGGTGCGCGGGGGATCGCGCGCGAGCGACCGCAAGACACCCGGGCCAGGCGAAACATCCGATCCGCAGCCAACAGCTGCAGGGCTCCAGGAACAGCGCCAGGTCGTGCGGCGCTTGGTTGAGCTCATCCTCGACAGCAAAACACCGACGGGTTGGCACCTGCGCCGCTGGCTGTTCTCGCGGCGCACGCCTTTGGACGAGTAGCCGTCGCGTTTTTTCTTCGCGACAAACGGAGGTCCGACCCCTCTACCAAGCACAGCGCTCGCAGCAAGACATTGTCACAGGAACTTCTATGGCTCGCTATTACGTACGAATACTCATCCCGGTCATCGTCTCATGGCTCGCGGTCATCAGCGGTTGCCGGACACCCATCTTCGGCCAAGCGCCATCCGATCGCACCCGCAACTCGGTCGTGCGCGTCGTCACACGCAACGGCTCGGGCACAGGCTTTTTTGTCAAGGGGCCTGACGGTCACGTCTACGCAGTCACTGCCTTTCATGTGATCGCAGAAGGCGGAAAGCTCGAGCTGCTGAGGTACGTCGACGCCGGCAAGGCCGAACATTACGTCGAGTCATATCCGGAGGTCGAGCTCGTCGTGTACGACCGTGAGGCGGACCTCGCGATCCTACGCGCGCGCAACGTTCCCGATCGCAAGATGCCCGCGCTCGCGCTCGCAGAACCGCATCTCGACGAGCCCTTGCGCTCCTATGGCTTCACGAACAGCTCTATGGTCGGCGCGCTCGGTCTAACTGTCAAAGATGGCAAAGTGCTCGATCTCGTGCAGCTGCGGGTGGTCGACCACCGTATGCACACGGTTATCAAACAGCACGCCATCCAGGGCATCATCGTGTCCTCAGCGCTGGAGCCCGGCTTCAGCGGTGGACCGACTGTGAACCGCCAAGGCGAAGTCATTGGCGTCAATGTGACGAAGGACCTCGCTTACGACGCGCAGAACGGTGCAGTGCACGCGACGGTCTTGCGCAAGCTGCTCGCGCGCATCACGCCACCGACCGAGCCTACAGTCGACGACGTCGCCAGCATGCTCGACGAGCTGCAAACCAAGGTGTTGCGCGCGCCAGTGTCAGACCGCTCGAAGTTGTTCGAATCTGACATGTTGAGCCTGTCAGAGCTCGAGACCCTGCGAAAGTATGCCGACATACTGTGGCGCTCGAAGGACAGTGCCAGCTTGCAGCTCGCACTGTCGATGCTGCCCGGGCGGACGCTCGAGACCTCCTTGTCGCCCGAAGTGAACGAGCAGATCCAAAGCTGTCGCAAGCACTTCAATCCGATCCACGCCGGACCGAGAGAGGTCGATGCGGCAGCGGCTTGCGCCGATCTCGCGCTGCGCCCGCTTGCCTGGGATTTGGTCGCGACGACGTTGCACTGGGACGGCCGTCAACACCCGTACGTTGTCAGCAGCATCGAACAAGAGGATCCGCAGCTGCATCACTATGTGGCGAAGATCGCAGTCGCAGACAGCACCGACACGTTCTTCTCACTGCCTCTGGTGGTCGAGGGCGGGCGGCTCAAGTTACGTCTGTTTCGCGACGGCGGGCTGTTCGCGATGGACAGCGCGTCGAAGTGGACAGTCAGTGATTTCACCGGCTCGTGGACGGTGGCCTCGCATCGCGTCGAGGACGTCGCTCGGCAACCGGTCCCCGCGGGCACAATCTTCGCGTCCGGCGAGAAGCTGAGCATCTCCATCGCGGCGGACGGAAACGCTCAAATCACGCACGATGTGACGTCAGAGGTCTTCGCTCCGGAAGGTCGACCTTGGCAATGCACGAACCAGAACAGGGTCGCGCTGCTGCTGACGCAAGTGCTCGTGGGCAGCTACAGCAACGGCGCGGTGCGCACCATCAACAACGCCTTTGACACGAGCAGAGGCCGACCCGCCTGCTCGGAACGCTGCGGACTGTGTGGATTGTATGCGCCGGACAGGCTCGCTTTTTTCAAGCGACTCGGCGAGCAGCTGATCATGTACCGCGCGGATGGCAACGGCACCATCCAGCAGCAAGCCTTCACTCGTAACCCAGGATGACACCGTGATGCGTCGAACTAAACCAACCATCAGTGCAGCCATCGGGGCGTTGTTCCTAACACTCACGAGCTCGCCAGCTCGCGCGGGCGAGCACGGCATCACGCCGCCAGCCGACGCCCCAGCCAGTGTTCCAGCCACAACCAAGAAGGTGCCTTCGCCGGTCACTGGACAGTCAGACAAAGGAGCAAAAACTAACAAGCGCGCGAATACGCCGACGAAGCGGCCGCCAGCGCATGAGTCTGAAAGCGCGCGCGAGTCGGGTTGCGATGCAGGCGTCGCAAACGCTGCCGACGCAGCGGACGTGCTTGAACCAAGTGGGCCTGAAAAAGCCGCCGCACTGCCACCATCAGCACCACCACCGCCGCCAGAAACTGCCGCACCGCAGCCACCGCAGCCACCGCCATCCACACCCCCGAGGACGCGCGTCGAGGAGCCACATACGAGCGTTGCTCAGCCGGTTCGCCCCACCGAGCGCAGCGCCGAGCGTCAGCCAGAGCGCGTGCACGATGAGCCACTCTTCACGCGCTTCGGCGACGAGCTCGAGTTCAGCTTCGAATTGATCAGCGGTGTGTTGCTCGCACTCCTGGCAGCCGCAGCGGCGACGCTCGCGACCTACGCAATGCGGCGCTGCAGCGGGCTCGCGAAGCAACTCAGCGAGGAGCTGCAGACGGCGCACAGCCGCCTCGAGCACCTTGCAAATCGCGTGATCGAGCTGGAGCGCTTGGCGCCAGCACTGCCCAGCGGACCGTCAGAGCCAGGGCCACTGCTGCCGGCGAGCACGGGCAAGGTTTTAGAGCGCAAGAAGGTCACTCCGGCTCCAACGCGCGCGCTTCCGAAACCCACTGGTTCTGTGAGTAGCGCCGACCTGCCACTGCTGCGGCTGCTGGTGGACGCGCTGGACCATCACGGCGCGCTGAACGCTGCCGGCAGTCATGTCGAAGTGGACATCCAACACATCGATGCTTCCAAAGCCAGCATCCCTGCCTCGGCCGATCTCGAGGCCAAGCTCTCGAAACTGAACTTTGTTGCGGCGACTTCTGCCTTGAAGCCCCTCAGAGGAGAGAACTTCCTCTCGATCGTCGGCATGCGCTCCGGAGCCGACAACCTGCCACGGCGCATCGTGCGCGTGGAAAACACAGCCTTGCCCGCACTGAGAGCGCTCGCGTTCGCCGACGCATGACACCGACTCCGATCTTCCACGCAACGGAACCTGGACAGTAATGATGACAAAACACGATCTGCAGAAACACGCGAGCAAGATCCTGGAGATGTACTCGCGCCGGATCGCGCTCGATGACATCGATGGGCTTCTGTACATGACCGTGGGCAGCCAGCGCTTGAAGCTGGTCGCCGACCTGACACGGCGCATGAACGTAGAGCTCCAGCTGAAACAACAATCCACGCGCATGCGCAGCGGCGGCGCATACCTGGAGGCGGTGCTCGGCGACTTCGGCTGCGGCAAGAGCCATATCGGCTATCTGCTCCAGCACAACGCGCTGTGCGCCGAAGCAGAGGTGCTGGTCGCGCGCTGCCAAATGACTGGAGAGATGACCTTCTCGCTGCTGCTAGCTGCAATCCTGCGCTCCCTTCGCGTGAGCGGGAGCGAGTCCATCGAGTCTCACGACATCGAGATCAGCGCCTACCGCAAGCTCACCGAATGGGCGGGTGGTGGTGAGCAAGATCTGACTGAGCTGATCCGCGGTCAGCTCCTGAACCTGCCGCAGGCCGTCGCAACCGCACTGTCCAATGCACTCAAAGCTGTCGCGCGACCGCAGCCGGACGCCGCGCCGTTACAAGAATTCTTGAGCACCTGGGTAGAACGCAGCGAGCCACGCGTGGCGCTCGCAGTGTTCGAGCAAATACTGCGCTTGTTTTCTCGCGTGCAGGTGACGCGCGTGTGTTTGATCATCGACGAGTTCGAAGCGCTCTCCGCGGCGCCCGAGCAACAACTCAAGGAGACGCTCCAGTATCTGCAGGCCTTGCACGATGACTTCGCGGCCGGCCGCTCCGAGCTGCCATCGCTGTACGCCGTGTTTCTCTCGACTGACGACTTCTGGCAACTCGGCTCCGCCAAGATGCCTTCTCTGCTGCGCGCTGGCGATCGCGTTCGCCGGACGAGCGGCATCCCTAACATCAGCAAGCTCGAGATCATGGGGCTGATGGAACGCTACATGACGCTGCACATGCTCAACGATCAAGTCGGCGCCGAGCTGGACTACGAGAGCTTTAGCAAAGCCTGCGACGAGTGTTGGACGGAGCTCGCCGGCAGGGCCCATCACATGCGCAGCGTGCACACGACTGTCCGTGAAAAAGTCGAACAACTTCTCTCGTCCACCCAACAGCGCTGAGAAACTGGAATTCACATGTTATACGAATGTTCGAATCTACATCGCTTCGAAGCCCCTCAAAAGCCCGTGCGCTGCACATCCGTCGGCTGCGAGAGCCGAATCCTGCGTGCGAGCGCCTCGCGGTCAGCGCAGTCAGCGGCCCCGGCCGAGCACTCCGATCAGCTCGGAAACTGCTTTCGGGTCGCGAATGGTCTCACATTAATCATCTGCCCGATCATCTACTCGCTGGTCGGCGCAGCCGCCCTGGACGACATGCAGCCGGCACCCACCGAGGCCGCCGTGGCAGCGGCCACACTGCTCGGCGTGATCGCAGGTGGATCGTTCCTCGTGGCATGGGCTTGCTTCTTCGTCGGCCTCTACCGCAGCTGGCAGATGGTCGATCAGATCCGCGACAAGAACGCAGCCGTCAGCGGCGCACCGAGTCCGAGTCTAGCCGTCGGACTCTTGTGGGCGCCGGCCGTCAATGTGTTGTGGATGTTTCGCGCCTACGGTGGGCTGCCGCGCGCGCTCGCCGCGGTCTCCACGACTTACCACCTCGACACGCGCAAGATGAACAAGCACTTGGCGTTGGCGCCCGGTGTGCTGACCATCCTGCTTGCGCTGGTATTGATAGCGGCCACAGGCGACGACGGCCTGCTCACCGGCTTGCAGGTCTTGGTCCTGGCAGCGTGGTACCTGTCGGGTTACCTGTTTGGACACGAAATGTTCGCCGTCACGTGGGATATCCGGCGCCGGCTGACCCGCTGAACAGTAGCCGCGCGACACAACGAGCGAACGGGGGCAGCGCCACGGGAACTGGCGTTGCCCAAACCCGATCTGCTGCTCACGGCGGCGGCACGCGGCTTGCGCAAAAGGGTCGACCGTGCATAGCTTCTGCCTGGAAATGACGCAGCTGGCGCCGACAGTCTTGATAGGCGGAGAGTACGAGCTGATCAAGGAAATCGGGCGTGGGGGCATGGGCACTGTGTGGCGTGCGAGCTCGCGCCGCCTCGGCCGAGAATGCGCACTCAAGATGCTCTTGCCCGGACTCAATGAGTCGGACGACCGTCAGCGGGCACGCCTGATCCGGGAGGCGCGGATTGTCGCCATGCTGAGCAGCCCGTACGTGGTCACGGTCTACGATTCTGGTGAGTGGGAGGGCATGCCGTACATCGCGATGGAGCTGCTGGAGGGCGTCACGCTGCGGCAGCTACTCAGGCAGACCCCCGTGCCACCCGTCGAAGTCACGCTCGAGCTGATGCGCCAGGTGGCGCTTGGCCTGGACAAGGCCCACGACGCCGAGCTCGTGCATCGTGATCTCAAGCCGGACAACATCTTCCTGCTCGACCACAAGCCGCTGTTGTCGAAGATCCTCGACTTTGGGATCGCCAAAACGTCCGCGCCGTTCGAGACACAGACGTTCGAGACAACCACCGGGTCTATCCGAGGCACGCCGCTGTACATGAGTCCGGAGCAGGCTCGCGGCAGCAAACACGTCGACGCGCGCAGTGACCTTTGGTCGCTGGCTGTGATCGCGTTCGAGTGCACAGTCGGCAAGCCACCGTTCGGCGGCGAGACGCTGTTTCAGCTGATGCTGCAGATCGTGTCGGAGCCATTGCCGGTACCCAGCCTGCTTCGTCCCGGCGTGCCGGCCGCGTTCGATGCTTGGTGGCTGCGGGCAGCCAACCGCGATCCTGAACGGCGGCCGCAGAGCGCGCTGGCGCTCGTTGAAGGTTTGCGCGCTGCACTAGAGGATAACTCGCCAGCGCCAGTGATGCCGCTGGCGCAGCCTCGCCAGGCGAGCGTCCGGCCGCGTCGCGCGGTCTTGGTTGCAGCCAGTTTGCTAGGCGCAGCCGGGGCTGGCTTGTGGCTCAACGACGCCGCGCAGTCTGCTGCTACGGACCGCGAGAAGGTGACGAAAGAGCTCGTGATCTCCCAGGCCCTGCCGCAGCCTGCAGCTGCAGCGCCGACCCCGCCGCCACCAGCAGCGCCCACCACAACCCCTGAAGACGCCGACCCGCCGCCAACAGCTGCGGCATCCGTGCCGCCATCAGCGCCCCCCGCGAGCGAAAGCACAGCGCGGCGCAAGCGACGCGCGCCTCCAGAGAAGCTCAGCAAACTCCAGCCGTCTCCGACGCCAGCCGAGGACGAAGGTGATCCGCTCGGTTTCTAAGCTCAGCATGCTGCTCGCAGCCTGGCTGCTGATGTTGGCGAATGCGCACGGCCAAAGCACGAGCGCAGAAGACATCGAGCTCGCGAGAAATTTGGGTCGGGAGGCACGAGACGCGCTCGCGCGCAATGACTTCGCACGCGCCGAGGAGCAATCCGACCGCGCGCTCGCGCGCCACAAAGCGCCCACGCTGTACATGCTTCGCGGACGTGCCCGGCAAGGTCTGGGCAAGCTGAGCGCAGCGATCGAAGACTACAACACGGTGATCGAGCTGCCTGTGGCGCCCGACGAGAACATCTGGTTTCAGCGCGCCAGAGTCGATGCACGCACAGCGCTCGAGCGCGTGTTGGCGCAGCAGCCTCACCTGACCTTGTTCGTCAAAGGGCCCGTGAGCCGCGTGCTGGTGAACGGCGTCGAGTGGCCCGAAGCCGCCATCGGCGTCGACCGTGCGCTCGACCCTGGCTTATATGCCATCGAGGTCGAGGCTCGGCACGGGGCGTCGCGCGTGTACAATCTGTCGTTGGCGCTCGGTGAAAAGCAGGTCCTGACACTCCTGCCTCCTACAGAGCTGGCAGCCTCTCCCAGCGAAAGCGTCGCGATCGAGCCAGTGCCCCTAAGCCCTCCGCCGCAGCCCGCGGATCACACGCTGAAATACGTGCTCGGCGCCACGACGCTAGGCCTGGTCATCGGCTCCGTTGTCACAGGCTTCATCGCGCTCGAGCGGCGCGCGACCTACCACGAGAACAACCGCGTCGATGTGCCCTTGAGCACGGTGCAGGGCCTGCGTAGCGACGCCAAAACCTGGGGCTTGGTCAACACCGGCCTGTGGGCAGGTGCGATCGTCGCAGGCGCTGCGACGGCTTATGTCGTGTTCGTCGCGCCCGAGGCCACTCCAGAGACGGGCATCTCTGGAGTGCAGCTGTGGGCTGCGGGCCGGTTCTAGCTGCCTAGCCGCATTCCGGATCGGTGCCCAGCGCGCATACGCGCGAGCCACCCTCCCGTGTGTCATCACATATGTCGTTGTTGAGATATTCACTCGGACATGGGTCGTACGGCTCGATGCAAAACGAGAGATCTGGGTGCGTGCGTGCACAAACTAGGTTGGCAGGACATGAGTCCGCCTTGGTGTAGTCGCAAGCCATGAAGCAGGCTCCGATGCCCGGTAGCGCCTCGAGCTTGCGATCGTTGAACGGCACACACATGTTGCCCAGGCTGCCGCGGTCCGCATGCGTCGCGCAGTACTTACGACACACACCGTTGCCGCACTCGTAGCCGGGCGGGCAGTTATCGCCCACGTCATCGCAGTGACTCCAGGGCTCGCTATGACCGCGCGGCAGACATTCGGTGGTCGTCGAGAACGGCAAGTGCCGACACTGGGTGTCTGGCTCGCTGTTGCAGCCGCACTGGCTCACAGGCTCACATTCGCCATCAGGGCTTGGAGGCGTGCAACAATCGCGGTCGTCGCTGTCCTCCTTGCACAAGCGCGTTCCGTCCGGCTCGTCGCACACGCCATCCATCGGACAAGTGCTGAGCGGCACCCAGCAGAAATCACCCGCGCGGATGCTGACGAGACGCGCTGGCGCATCATCGAAGCGAGCGCACACGCTCTGTGCGCCACATGGCGCGTGCGTGCGCCGATTGCAGGCAGGCCTGCAGAACCCGATCGCGCCTTTGTCCGAGCCGAGGTCCTTCGAGCACGCGCCATCGACGCAGTCCTCGTCGCTCCGGCACGCGTTCACGCACAGGCCAAGCTCGAGATCGCAGCTAAGACCGAGCGCACAATCCGAGCTGGCGGCGCAAGCTTGGTAACGCTGCTTGTAGCCATACTCCTCGCAGCGTGCCGAGCTCGCGTTCGATGCAGAAGGCTCGCGCACTGGAACGCAGCTCTGCTCGCTGCTGCAGCCGCATTGCGCGATCGGGTCGCAGGCCGCGCCGTCCAGAGCCGGCGCACACGTACAGTCCTTATTATCGCTGCCTGCGATGCACGCGCCGGTGCCTTGCGGCTCGTCGCACACGCCGTCTTCGATCGTCGGGCAGGGATCGAACGGCGCGACACAGAAGCTGCCGCGCATGGCATACGGCGTCTTCAGCTCGCGGCAGGCGGTGCCATCTGCGCAGCTGCCAGCGGCACCTGGATCGCAGCGCTTCCAACACACACGCAGCGACTCGATCAGCTCCAAGCTCGGGCCTTGCACCGGAACACACGCGCCATCCTCGCAATCGGCATCCGTCTCGCAGTAGCTGCGACAACTGCCTCTGTCACAGGTCTGGCCCCTGGGACAATCCTTGGGCGCGCGACAACTGCTCCAAGCCGGACGCGCCCCGGGCGCGACGCAAGCAGCCTCTAGGCTTGTTGTGTCGATCTGACAGTTCTGATCGGCTGCGCAACCGCACTGCTTTACAGCGTCGCAGGCTGCGCCAGCGTGCGGGCAAGGCGCGGACGCATCTCGACCGTCGGGACCGCTGTCGGGCGTCGAGCTGTCGGGTGTCGAGCTGTCGGGCTTGGAGGATGCATCCACGGCAGTGCTCTCGAGCGTCAGTTGATCGAGCTGGGATGCTGACTGACAAGCCAGCAGTGTCAGTGCGCCCGATAGGATAAACATTCTCATAGATTGTCAGCTCGCTACTAAGGTGTCTGTGCGCAAGTGCTCCGCGCCCGCGCGTAGCACTCGGTTTGCTGCTCGACGCACGTGTCGAAGTCGATCTGCGCCGGGTCGCGCGTGTCCAGCTCCGAACAGACCAGCGCCACGTAGAGGTCGCGGCAAGGGGCATCCTTGGCTGCGCCACAGGCAGCGAGGGTTGTGTCCCAGCACTCGCGCCAGCGCTCGCCATCGCTGCAGTTCTGCGCGTAACAGTCAGCGTTGAAACGCCCGCAGCGCGTCGTGCACTGGACGCTCTGCTCAGCGGTCCAGACGGGTCCTCCCGTCCAACCCTTCGGTTCAGGGAGCGTCGCGCTGTCGCACGGCCAGACCGTGCACTGACCGACGCGTTGCGCGGGTGTGGCCGCGAGCGGCTGGGCGAAGTCGAGATAGCAGTGCGGGGCCTCGGGCTGGCAATCGTCAGCGGTCTTGCACGCGGACGTGCAAACCGCAGGGCCGAACCGCGCGCACATCAAACCGCGATCGCACTCGTTGTACCAAATGCACGACTCGCCGCGCTGTTTGCGCGCCGAGCTATGAAAGGAGCGGCAGGTGGCTGTCGGGTCTTCGGCCGCGAGGCTGCCGGGATAACAGTTGCTGTCCTGTGCACACTCCGCCGCGGACATGGGGTCGCACCAGCGCGAGCACCACCCAGCGGCTGCGACGATGCTGCCCGTACGCGCATCGCGATAAGTTCGGCATTTGCCGCTGCCCCCGCAGTCTTGGTCGTCGTTGCAGTAGCGCGCGCACAAGTTGAAAGCGTCGCACTGCAAGCCGCTCGCACAGTCCATGCTGTCGACACAGTGCTCTCCGTCGAGCTTGCTGCCGGTATGCTTGGCCACGCAGCGCACGCGCAGCATCTGCGGATCGAAACCACACTCCAGGCTGGCTGGGCATGCACACTGGCCGATCGGGTCGCACTCGGCGCCGGGTGGAATCACACATGCGGCTTCGGCTGCGTCCCTGGTGCCGGCATCCGCAGCCTTCGCCGCCGCATCGTGTATTGCAGCGAGGTCGACCGCGCCATCGCCTTGGGTCGGCGCTGCTGGCTGAGGACCCGTGTCCGTACAGCGCGCGCTTGTGCAACGCTCGCTGCTCGCCTCACGCCGCACGCCGTCGAGCGGCGCTACGAGCGCACAGCCAAGCAGGAGCAAGCACGCGCCCGCCAGCACGAGCACGGACGGCTCACTCATCGCTGGCTTCGCAATCGGGATCCAAGCCCATCGCGCACACGCGTGTTCCGCCAGGGCGCGTATCGTCGCACACCCCATTGCCGAGGTAGCGCGCGGGACAGCGATCCTCGTAGGGAACGCCGCAGTACGCGTTCGGTTCGGTGCGCCGAATGCAGATCTGTCGATCGGGGCACTGGTCTGGGTCGCCGTCGAAGTCGCAATACTTGAAGCAAACGCCCAGACCGTTCACGTCAGCGCCGTTCGACGTGAACATGTGACAGATCGCGTTCTCACCGCAGTCTGCCTGGTTTGCACAGTACTTGCGGCATACCGATTCGTGGCAGCCATAGCCGGATGGACAGCTCAGCCATTCCTGGTCGTCGAGTCCGCATGTGCTCCACGGCTCAGCCTCGGTTTCCGTGCCGTCCAAGCACACGGGGACAGCGCCGAACACAATGCAACGCGTGTTGGGCAGCCCCTCACACCCGCAGCCGGTCACATGATTGCACTCGGCACCGCGCCGCGCCCCGCAACAATCCTCAGGGTCTGAGCGCTCGACACAGAGACCGGAGCCTCCGGGCTCGTCACAGACACCGTTCACCGGACAAGCGCTGGTGGGCTGCCAGCAATAATCGCCAGCCTCGTCGACGAATGTCAGCGCGGTCGTACCCGCGAATGTCGCGCATGTCATACCGCTCACGCACGGCGCGTTCGTCTCGCGACTGCAGCTCGGCGTGCATTGACCGAGCTCGGGATCGTCTTTGTTCGGCAAGCGGCGGCAGGCGCCATCTTCGCACTGCGCCTTGGAGTAACAATAGTTCACACACATGCGAATCGTCAGATCACAGCTCAGACCGAGGCCACACTCGCTCGCGTCGGCACACTCATCGTACAGGTTCTTTGAACCGGGCTTGACGCATGCAGCTGTGAGCGTCAGGACGTTGTCATCAGTCAGGTTGGTGTCGATCGCTTGCACCTGACAGTTAAAGCCTTGTGCACAGCCGCATTGGCTCAAAGGATCACAAGGTGCGCCCGGCAGCGTCGGCCGACATTCGCAATCCTTTCGATCACTGCCCTCTGCACAAGTGCCGGTACCGGAAGCTTCGTCGCAGCGCCCGTCTTCAGCTGTCGGACAAGGGTCGAAGGGTGCCACGCAGTACGTGCCGACTCCTCCAGCTGGAGTGGCAAGGTTTCGGCACTGCGTTCCATCTGCACAAGCATCCTGCTGATCGAGCTCGCAGCGCTTCCAACAAACGCGGGCGTCGTCTGCATGCGAGCTGTCGACACCGGCAGTCACGAAACATGCGCCGTCTTCGCAATCCTCGTCCTTGGCGCAGTACGGACGGCAGCTGCCGCGATCGCAGGTCTGGCCGCTCGGACACTCGCGCGCGTCGTGGCACGCACTCCAAGCTGGCCGGTCCCCTGGTGCTACACAGCTCGCACGCTGTTCACGCGTGCGCAGCTGACAATGCTCATCCTGCTCGCAACCGCATTGCCGAACGGGATTGCACTGTGCGCCCTCGGCCAACACACACAGGCTCTCGCTGGCTGGCTTGGTCGCGTCGCCCGCGTCGCCCGCATCGCCCCTGTGGGCCGGACCGGCGTCGTTCGAGACCGGTGCGACATCGGCTTTTGCGTCTACACCGGCATCACGGATTGCAACCTGAGAACCTTCCCGCACCTCTATGGCGTCGAGCTTTGTCACAGCCTGACACGCGACCGTAAGCACGAGCATGGTCAGCAAACTCCCAAGCTTGATCATCCGCAACTCCATTCTTCAGAAGCCCCAGTCTTTGCCCTCGGGAACGGGCGCTGCATTCTCATGGACCGGTGTTTTCGCGCGCTTGCTCGAAGGTTTGATCGGTGCCGCCTGCACCTCGGGCATGTCAGGCGCGTGCGGCGGTAACGGCGCTGACGGCTCGGCTTTCGCGCAAGCATCGGCAGGCGCGCTGGCACAAGCGCTCGTACCTGCCCGCGCAGGCTCCGCGGGCGCGCCAGCCGTTCGCAACACGACCGCCGCGCTCGGCTGCAGAGGCGTTTCAGTCGCGCGCGGGTCGACCGTCTCGCCGCGCTGCGCGATCGACCACCACAGAAGCGCAGCTCCGAGCAACGCTAAACAAGCGACCACGGCAGACCATTTCCGAGCTCGCGGTGCCCTAAGCGTCTCGGGTGTCGCGCAGCGAGCATCCTGCGCTTGCACAGGCGTCGGCATCGGAACTTCGATCCAGCCGGCGATTCGCTCACCATGTGCACGGGCGATCTCGTACAAACCCGCGCTGATCTCACGCACAGACTGCATGCGCGCCGCGGGATCGACCTGAAAACACCGCGCAAAGAGCTGATCGAGCTCGACCGGTAGGGCTGACAAATGCGTGTGCACCGAACTCACGTCTCCCAAGCGCACGCGCGCGCAGACGTCAGGCGCGCTCGCTGCAGCGAACGGCGGCACGCCGGTGAGCATCCGATATGCAAGCGCCGCCAACGACCACACATCGGAGGGTCTGTCGGGGTTCAGCGAGCGATCCAGCTGCTCCGGGCTGCAGAAGTGCGGCGTCGCATGTTCCGCGGCCAGCGTCGCTCCAAAGCTGTCTTCTGCCTGGGCTGCAACATCATCGCGACCGTCGAAGTCAAGCAACTTGACGAATTGGCCGCCGTCCTCCTCGTGAATGACGAACACGTTCTCGGGCTTGAGCTGCCCGTGAACAAAACCCAGATCGTGAACGCTCTGCAGCGCGCGGCACAGGTGGTCTACGATCCGTGCGCTCTCCTTCAAGCGAAGCCGGCGCTCTCGAGCCAGCAGACGCCCAAGGTCTTCACCTTCCAGGAGCTCCATGACGAGATACGCTGCACCCTGGTAGGTGCCATGGCTCAAGACCTGTACGACGTGCGGACTGCGTACCTGACAGGTGGCGCGCGCTGCACCCGAGACTTGCGCGTGGCGCAGGAATTTGAGCGCGACGCGACCGTGCAGTCGCACATGCTCGGCTTCCCAAACGCGACTGCTCGCGGACTCGTGGAGCAAACCGACGAGTCGCCAACTCGCCACCACGCTGCCGGCGCCAAGCTCCTGTACCCCTGTGTTCACGCTCGTTGGCTCATGTTCAGGCCGTGCTGTCAGCCGCATTCCGGGTCGGTGCCCATCGCGCATACCCGTGTTCCGCCCGGGCGCAGATCGTCGCAGATACCGTTGCTCGTATATTCGGCCGGGCACGTCTCGTAAGGGACAGCGCACAGTGAGACCGCCGGCGCCATGCGCGCGCACGCCAAGCCTTCTGGGCAGCTATCCGGCTGCGCAAAGTCGCACGCCATGAAGCAGGCGCCGACCAGCAAGGCATTGCGCTCGAGATCAGTAAAGCGAATGCACAGATTGCCCTTCGCACCGCACTCGTCTTGCGTGTTGCAATACTTTCGGCAAGCACCCAGACCACAAGTGTAACCAGGCGGGCAGCTCTCGCCGTTGTCTGCACACAAGCTGTAAGGGTCGCCCTTGCCGATGGCGCTGCACTCCGTCTCGCTCTGGGCTGGTAGATGCCGACACTGGGTGTCGGGCTTGGACGCGCAGCCACACTGCTCGACCGGGTCACACTCCCCGGTCGACGTCGGGGGATGACAACAGTCGGCCTGATCGCTGCCCGCCGCGCAGATGCCGCTGCCCTTCGGTTCGTCGCAAGTTCCGTTGCTCGGGCAATCTTGCTGCAACGGCTTCCAGCAGTAATCGCCTGGTGCACCGAAGCCGTGGTCGGATCGCGCATCGAACGAAGCGCACACGCTCTCGGCGCCGCACGGCTTTTTCGACCTGCGATCACAGCGCGGCACGCAATGACCGAGCGCAGCTGCGGTGCTGTGTTTCACCACTCGACATGCACCGTCTTGGCAGTCTTCGTCCGACGCACATTGGCTCACGCACACGCGCAACGCATCGTCACACACCAGGCCAAGCGCGCATTCGCTGCTGTTCTTGCAGGCAGCGTTGCGGAGAACATTGCCTGGCGCTCGGCAACCCGCGGTGTACACGCCGCCCGAGAGCTCAGCCACGCAGGTTTGCCCATCGGCGCAGCCGCACTGCGCGACCGGATCGCAGACTGCGTCCGCGAGTTTCGGGGCACAGCCGCAGTCCTTCTTGTCTGTTCCTTGCGCGCACGTGCCGCTGCCCGGCATTTCATCGCACGTTCCGTCCTCCACCGTAGGACAGGGATCGAACGGCGCGACACAGAAGCTTGCGGTTTCCGCGTGGGGCGTGTTGGCCTCGCGACATGCCGTGCCGTTTGCGCAAGTCTTTGTGTCGTCCAGCTGGCATTGCTTCCAACACACCTTGACGGCCGGATCGAGCTGGCCATCTGCGGCTGCTGCGGGATAGCAGCGGCCATCGTCACAGTCCGAGTCACGCTCGCAATAAGGTCGACAACTACCGCGATCGCAGGTTTGACCACCAGGACAATCTGTCGCGGCCTTGCACGCGCTCCAGGGCGCGTTCTTGCCAGGCTTTACACACGTTGGGCGCGGGTCTTCGCCGCTCAGCTGGCAGTGCTCCCCCTGGTCGCAGCCGCACTGCTGCACGAGATCGCACTGGCTGCCGGGCGCGGGCTTGCAGCTCATGGCGGCGTCCGGCGTGCGCCGTACGGCCGCGTCCTTCGGGGGACTCGCGTCGACCGCCGCATCGCGTGTCGATTGATCGAAACGTACCTGATTGAGGTTGCTCGTCGACTGACACGACGTAGCCAGCAGCGCCAGAGTGATCAGCAGGTAACACGCACCGCGATGTGTCATCGTATCTTTCAACCTCAAGGTTGCTCCGCACACGCCTGCTCAGCCGCCCGCAAGCAATCGGGCTGCGCCTCGGCGCAGTACGTGAAAAGGTTTTCGATCGAGTTGCGGCCGTGAATGTCGGAACACGCGAGCGCCACGTACTCTGTGCGGCAGGCAGCACCGATCGCGCCCGCGCACGACATCAACATCTGGTCGAAGCACTGCCCCCAGCGCGCGCCATTCGCGCAGTTGCTGCGATAGCAATCGCGGCTCGGACCACAGCGATTGCGGCAGGCGACTAGCTGCGCCAGCGTCCAGACCGGTGGCTCCGACCAAGGCTCGGGTGACGGCAAGTTGGCATCGTCGCACGGCCAGGGAACGCATTGGCCGATCGGCTCGCCGGGCGCCGAGACGAGCGGCTTGACGAAGTCCAAATAGCAGTGCGGCGCGTCCGACATGCAAGCGGCGTCGCTCTTGCAAAAATCCGTGCACAAGCTTGGACCGAACTGCGCGCACGACAGACCCGGCTCGCATTCGTTGAAGTACTCACAGGGCTCGCCGCGGGATTTGGTCATGCTGTCGCGGAACCAGCGACAGGTTGCCGATGGATCATCGTCACCCGCGCCGGCCGCATAGCAACTGCTGCCCGAACGACAGGGCTCGCCGGTTAGAGGGTCGCACCAGCGAGAGCACGCGCCCGACCCTGGAACCGTTTTCTTACTCTGAGGATCGGTCGCGAGGATGCATTTGCCGAGGTCCTGACAATCGGCGTCAACACTGCAGTACGGAGCGCAGAGGCCGTCGCGCGTGCACTCCAAAGCGCCGACGCAGTCACTCGTCTCCGAGCAACGCTCGCCGTCTAGCTTCGTTCCGTTGCTCTTGGGCGAACAGCGCACTTGCGTGCGGCCTCGGTCCAGCGCGCAGATCTCATTGGGGTCGCAGCCGCACTGCGCCATGGGGTTGCAATCGGCGCCTGGCTCCACAGGGCAAGTGAGCATGGGTGGGGCTGCGTCGTGCCGCGGCCCCGCATCACGCCCAGCGTCCAACGACCGCGATGCATCCGGCACGCTCGCCTCCATGAGCGGCATGGGCATGCCTCCGTCCGTACAAGCGCTGCCTCGGCAACTTGCGGAGCTACTTCTGACCGGGTCGAGCGGCGCGACCAAAGCGCATCCGCTCGAGAGCGCTAGCCAAGCACCCAAACCGAGCCGAAGCCACTTGTTCGTCATCCGCGCCCGCATTCAACAGTCTTCCGGATCACTGCCTGCGACGCAGATGCCGCTACCTTGCGGCTCGTCACAGCCGTTACCGGTCGCACAGTTCGCCTGCACAGGAAGCCAACAGTAGTCGCCAGGCTTCGCGAAGAACTTGCTCCACAACCTGTCGAAGGACGCGCAGGTCGTACCTTGCAAGCACGGAGCATTGGTAGTCCTGTCGCAACGCGGTGTGCACAGCCCGACGTCCCCATCGTCTTTGTGGGGGATGCGCTTGCAAGCGCCCTCGATGCAATCCGCATCGGACGCACAGATATTCACGCACATCCGTACGTTGAGGTCGCACGTCAGCCCTCGAGCGCATTCCTCGGCGTCCGAACACTCTGCATATAAGGGCTTATTGCCGGCTTTCGCGCAGATGCCCGTGAATGTCAGCACGTTGTCGTCACTCACGTCTGTTTCGATGGTTTGCAGGTCGCAGGTGAGGCCCGCTGCACAGCCGCATTGCTTGATGGGATCGCAGCTGGCGCCGCTGAGCGTGGGCGTGCAATTGCAGTCTTTGCTGTCCGTTCCATCCGCACACTGACCCGTGCCGCTCGAGTCGTCGCAAACGCCATCCGCTTCGCTCGGACAGGGATCGGAGGGCGCGACGCAGTACGCGCCGCTGCTGCCGTCCGGCGTGCGAACGCTGCGGCAGGTTGTACCGGCGGCGCAGGCATTTGCTTGTCCAGGCTGACACTGTTTCCAGCACACCTCGATGCCGCTCACAGCGTCAGGATCGGAGCTGGCGATTGCGAAGCAACGCCCACCCTCGCAATCCGAATCGCCTGCGCAATAGCTTCGGCAGCTGCCGCGATCGCAAGTCTGACCAGTTGGGCATTCGCTCGCCGACTGACAACGGCTCCACGGCGCATGGCTGCCCTTCTCGACACAGGTCGCGCGCAACAGGCTGGTGCGAGCCTGACAATGCTGAGTCGGCTCGCAGCCGCATTGACTGACGACATCACACTCCGCACCGTCAGGGACGAGACAGATCGGACCCACGTCTATCTGGGCACCGGTTTGGGCATCGGCCATCGCGTCGATCGCCGCGTCGAGCAGCGGTGGTGCGGCATCCATGCCGCTGACAGCCGCGTCCCGGATGGACGTGCCCTCGATGTCGAGCTTGTCGAGCGACGTCACGCTCTGGCACGCAGCGAACAGCACGGCCAGGCAGCTGAAGCAAAGCACTCGACTCACAGCGCGCCTCGCAGCGTGATGCGCACGCGCAGTGGATCGACTGACAATCGTATGCTCTTCGTAGCCATCCTCTGCTCCTGCACCGGGTACGGATGAGTCAGAATCTCGAACAAGCCGTAGCCCAGCCCGAGCACGCCTACAGGCACCGCGATGTTCGCGATGTTCGCCATGGTGTTGGCGAAGTCACGCCGGTCGCGTACTGATTCTGGACAGCTGTCGCCCTGGCACTGGTCGCGTATCGCGCCTGCCTCGAGCGCCGACCAGATGCCGCTCGCAGCGCCAGCCGCCAGCACCATGCCGCCGGCAGCGGCAGCGATGAAGCCGCGCGTGCGTGCGGCTGGATACGGCTGGACATCGCGCAAAACGTTCGCGCTGAGCGCTGGCAGCGGCGGCGCTCCGGAGTTGGCCTGCGCAACCGCGGGCTTCAGCTGCACGTGCAGCTCGGCGTGCTGCGCTTCCGCCAGCAGAATCTGCCTGGTTTCACTCGTGAACCCCGCGGCTTCGATCGACAGTACGTGCGTGCCAGGGTTGAGCTTCATCGGCACGGAGCTTGTGAAGCTCGGCTTGTCGATACCATCGACCAGCAGCCGTGTGAGCGCGGACCGCGGCTCTATGCTCAGCGTGATGTCCGGGACGCGATGCGCGAGCTCCTGCGCGAGTTGCGCAGCGTTCGCGCGAGCGACCGCAAATGGCTGAGGCTCTGGGTCTTGCACTCGCATATCCGCAACCGCCAACGCAGTAGCTTGCGCCTCTACCAGCTGCGAAATCTGAGCTTGTATGCGCGCGAGCTCGAACGCAGTCGTCGGCACATGCATGATGCCGTGGGCTTTTTGGAAGCGCTCGCGCGCGCCCCACAGGTCTCCGGAGCTGCGCCGGCGGTCGCCCTCGTTCATCAAGCTGCGCGCCTGCGCGCGCTCGCTGTCCGTGGGCTCGGCCGAGACTGTGCTGGCGGTTCCGAGGATCCACAGTGCGCAAGCCACAAAGCTGCGCCAGCTTGCCCGTATGCGTGCCTTTGTCCGGAATCCCATCACTCGATACCCATGCCTGACTGCGGATCTCCACCAACGCTAGAGCGGCGCTTTGAACTCGCGCTCGTCCCTGATCATTCAGCATCCAATGGCGGCGCCGCTTCACTAACTATCAGGACTAGTGATTCATGTCTGTCAGTCACGTGGCAGCGACGCGAGCTCGCTGCTTATCGCAAACCGTCGCGCGCTTCCAGCGCCGGGTCTGCAGAGCGCGAGATTTCTCGCGGCAAGCTCGCTGGGCTCGTGCGAGCAACCCGTCGCAACCTTTGAGTTATACGCCCGGTGCGCCATCGTCGTGTGACATAGATCACAGCGCGCTGGTACCGACATGGGCTGCCGCTTAGAGCTGCTGCCACCGCCGGCCACTGCGCGGGCTGCAACTGCCGCCCCGACGAACGCGTTCCCGAAGCAGCCAGCGCTCGCGGTATTCACAGCAGCCGCTCGGGGCACTGGCGAGCGTGGGCATCAAGCACAACCTAGTGCCCTAACAGTGCCTGCAGCATGACTGTAGCAAGGCCCAGGAAGCTGAGGAACGCTACGGTGTCCGTGATCGCTGTGAGTAAAATCGAGGAAGCTGTCGCCGGATCTCGACCTAGCGCTGTGAGCACGATCGGGATGACTACGCCGCTGACAGCAGCGATGGCCATCGACAGGACCATGGCCGCGAAGATCACGCCTGCCAGCACCATGCTCTTACTCCACAGGAAGACGCCGAGCGCGGTCACGACACCGATCGCGAGCCCACTGGTAGCTCCGACCAAAGCCTCCTTGCGGATCAGCCTCCACACATGCGTAGTCCGAATTTCACGGAGGGCTAACCCACGTTGTGTCACTGCCAATGCCTGCGCCCCAGTATTACCCGCCTCACCTGCAACGATCGGCATCAGCACAGCGAGCGCCGTAATCTTCGCGATAGTCTGATCGAACATCCCCACCACCGAAGACGCCACAAAAGCCGACGCCAAGTTGATCTGCAACCAAGGCAGACGACTCTTGATCGCCTCCCAAGGCGAAGACAACGCGCGCTCATGACGACTCACACCCACCATCGCCTGCGCGTCTGCAGCAGCGTCCTGTTGTGCCGCTCTCAGCAGCGCGTCGTAGCTGATCACGCCGATCAGCACGCGGTCCAGATCGACCACCGGCAAGCTCGAAAGGTGATGCTTCTCCAACAGCTCGACAACATCCTCGCTCGGCGTGGTGGACTGCACGAACACGGGCTCCCCCTTCGCGAGCGACCCAAGCGGCGTGGCGAGCTCGGCGCCCGCAGCGATATGCAGCGGCACGACCGCTTCGAGCCGACCATCGACATCGACCACCATCAAATCCGTGATGCGGCGGTTCGCGACGCGGCGCAGCCGCTCCAGCGCTTGCTCGACAGTCTCGTCCTTCAAGAAGCGCGTGGCCCGACTGTCCATCAGCTTGCCGGCGCTGCCCGCTGGAAACGTGAGGATCTGGTCCAGCTCCTTCGCGAGCGCGCGCGGCATACGCTCGAGCACCGCTGCGCGCGACTCGTCGCCCAACCGGCTCACCAAGTCCGCGACCAGCGTGGGCTCCATGAACGGCACGACGGCCGATGCGTGCTCTGGCGCGGCCTTGGCGAGCACATCCGCGGCATCATCCGGATTGAGCCGACGCAACAGCTCGGCCGCACTCTCGGGCGCTTGTGCGAACACCAGCTCCGTCAACTCTTCGCGCTCGATGCCTGCAAGCGCGCGCGCCGCATCGATCGGATGCCGTGCGATCAGCTCACGCACCAGGTTACGCGCGTAACGCTCCTGGTTTTGCTCTGCCACTACCTCGCTCATGAGCCCTCCCGCCTGCGTTTACTCGGAGCGAGCGCGGTCATCCACTCCACCATGCCGAGCGCGCCGATCGCGTACAGCTGACCAAGCGCGCCCGCAGTCTGGCTCATGTCACTTTGCTTCACCGCTTTGCCGAGCTCGCTCTCGATCCGGCGCGCTGTCTCGTGGCGGATCGCGCCGAGCAGCACACCTCGATCATCGATGACTGGCAGCGCGTGATGATCACGCCACGCGGGGTGCGCCGCGATCGCGAGCAGGCTCGCGCGCGCGCCGATCGCATCGGGTCGATCGGTCATCAAGCTCTGCACGGTCGTCTCGGGATCCGCGGCGAGCAGCTCCGTGAGCGTGACCACGCCGACCAAGAGCTGATCGCGATCCACGACGTACAGATAAAACAGCGCGTTCGTCGCGTGGCGCTTCGCTTGCAGCAAAGCTTCCGCGGCCGTCGCGTCGTCCGCGATGCTCAGCACCATCGCGTCCATCACCGAGCCGGCCGTGCGCGCGCCATGCACGAGCAAGCGCCGCACGGCCTCTGCTTCGCGCCCCTTCATCTGCTCCAGCAGCGCGCGCCGGGTGGCAGCATCGGCATGCGCCAGGATCAGCGCCGAGCGCGAAACGCCGGCTTCTGCGAGCAGCTGCGCCGCATGGTCGCGCTCGATCTTGGTCAACACCTCGGCCGCGCGCGTCGCGTTCATACGCGACAAGAGACGCGCCGCAGCAGGCCGCTCCATGCGCACGAGCAGCGGTGCGACTTCAGCGATCTCGCCGCGGTCAAGCAAGCGCGCGACGTCGTTCGGATGCTCGTGCGCAAAGACATCGAGCAGTGCAGCGATCGCAGTCATAGTTGGCCTCGCGATGCGACACGTGTGGACAGCACGGTCGCGAACAGTTGAGTCGGAACGGCCGTCTCGCCGTCTTGCGTGCTTAGAATCACGGCCGTCGCGGTCATACGCACGATGCGCCCCTCGAGGCCTTCGATGCGCACGGTGTTCCCGACCTCGTAGAGCTCGCGCACATAGTGCCCCGCGATGATGTTGGCGACCGCCGCGCGGCCACCGAGACCGAATGCGATCGCGCTCGCTGCAAAGAAGCCCACCAGCGCGATCGTCAGCACGTTCGTGAGAAAGCCCACGTCAATGCCCAGCTGCTGCACCGCGACCAGCACCGACACGCCGACCACGAGCATCTGCAGCACGCCACCGAGACGCGCCGGATCGATGTGATCCGTCGCGGGCAGCGTGCGCGTGAGCGCGCTGCGCCCGAGCGAGCCGATGATCAGCCCGGTCACGATGATCACCAAACACGTGAACACACGCGGCAAGTACGCGGCGACTACGCCCAGCCACGCGTTGATCACCGGCAAGCCCAAGCGCTCGGTCGCGAACATCAAAGTCAGCACGATCACGATCCAGAACGCCCCGCGCCCGAGCAGCACGTCGATGCGATGACGTGACAGCGTGCTGTCGACGTCGTCGTCCATGCGATTGCCGCTCGCCATCACCCGCGCGACCTCGCGCACAAAGCGCATGGTGAGCGAGCGCATCAGCAGCGCGAACAGCCAGCCGACGACCATCACCAAGGTCGCGAGCAGGGCGTTTCGCGGGAGCCCCGTGAAACGTGCTGCTAGCTCGATCATTTGTCTGAGTGTGTGCACGAGCGACCTCCCGTAGTCCGGGCAGAGCCGCATGATGCATCAGGCGCGTACCGTCAGGAACTTACATGCAAGCCGGCCGCCGGCTTCTGCCGCTTCCAGCATGGACGCCACAATCGCCCACGCCGATCATCCCAGAAATCGATCTACCCTTTACGCATGGACACACGTCATGGCGTACGGATGTTGTGGCTCGGCTTGCTGGTGGCCGCCTGTGGCGGAGACAACCCGGTGGTAGAGCAAACCAGTCAGACCTGCAACATCGCATCGGAGTGCTATCCGAGACTCGACGCAGCCACGCTGCACGGCGAGCCGATATGCCTCGATCGCGTGCCCGACGGCTATTGCACGCACTTGTGTGAACAGGACTCGGACTGCTGCGCGGTCAGCGGCGAATGCAGCACCGGCCATCCGCAAGTCTGCGCGCCGTTCGAGTCGACGGGCATGAAGTACTGCTTTTTGAGCTGTGAAGCTGAGGTCGTGGGCGAAGACAGCGCGTATTGCGCCAAATACGCGAACGAGAGCTTCGGCTGTAGATCGACCGGCGGCGGCAGCGAGAACCGTAAGGTCTGTATGCCGTAGCGCCGCCGGTCTGATCCGTCAGCGCAGTTACGGCGTCGCTGCGACGCGACACGCCTTGAGCTCCTGCGCGCAGCCGCGCGCAGGGTTTCCCGCCTCGATGCAGGCGCGCAGCGTGTCCACACACGCGCGCGCTTGGCTCTTTTCACGCGGACCTGCGTCTGCAGCGCCTTTGGACCGGGCAGCCGCGGACTTGCCGCGTTCGACTCCGGCGTCACCTTTCGGGCCTTTCCCCATGCCTGTGCCGTCATCGTCTATGGCAGCATCGGCATCGGCATCGTCTTTGTCCGCCTTCTTGTCGGGCACCACCGCAGCCGGGCTGGGCACCGAGTCCACGAGGCACATGCGCACCTGCTCGGCGCACAGGTTCGCGGGACCATCGGCCTTCACACACGGGTGAAGCTCATCCAAGCAATCGGCACGCGCGGCTTTGCGCGCGTCGTTCTCGATGCCGGCGTCGTCATCATCGTCACCATGCGGACGCGCGGCACGCACGCACACGCCCAGCTCGTCTTGGCAACTACCCGCTTCACCCTTGTCGGCCGTGCGCACGCACTCCTTGTGTGTCGCCGTGCAGCTCCGGGCGGCATGGGCGAGCGCGTCGACATTCTTCTTTCCCGCCTCTTCACGACAGCCGCTGAACGCGGCGCGACAGGCGTCGTTCGCCACATCGTCCGCCGCGGCATCGACACAGCTCTTCAGCTCTTTGGCGCAGCTCGCGATCTCTGAGACCAAGGCGGCGTACGCGGTGTCCACCGCATTTTCCGACGCGCTGGGCGCAGCGCTCTCGGCACAAGCGGCTAGGTAAGTGGCAGCCATCAAGCTAAGCGCGGGAACCCTGGAAATCGTCGACCACTGCATATGTTGCTCCTTGCCCACGACGTACGGAAAGGTCGTGCGCTTTCGTCCTGTATGGACGGCGCAGGGGTCGTACAGGTTGAAAGTTTCTGTGCGGCAGCGCTGACGCCCGCGGCGGCAGCGCTCGAGCCGTTAGAGCAGCGGGTAAATGCAGTAGCCGTCGCTGCAGGGGACCTCGGAGCAGCAATCACTGGTGTCCTCGCACTGTTGCCCGTAGACGGCGCAGCTCGGCTCTCCAGGGTCTCCGCCGCTGCCAGCCGCAGCGGAACCACCCGAGTTGCCTGTACCGCCTGTGCCGCCCGCGCCACCTGCGCCGCTCGAACCTGAGCCTGGTGGCTCGACCGCGCTGCACGTGCCGCGCGTGGTGCCGATCTCGGTGACGCACAGCGAGCCCCGGCAGCGCGGCAGTGTGTTCTCAGCGGCTCTTGTCACTCCGGACTGCAGCCCGGTTGATCGGGAGGGCAAGTTGGCGCGGGCGGCTTTTCTGGGGCTCCGGCGACACCTCCGGTCTTGAAGCACTCGGGTTCATCCGGCGCACAATCGGAGGGTCGGCCACCCACGCCACCTTGGCCCGTGCACTCCGGATCGTCGGGCCCGCAGTCGGACGCGCTGCCGCCCACGCCGCCCGTGCCTGCACATTTGGGATCGTCAGGCTGACAGAACGGTGGGGGACAATCCCCCGGCTCGACCTCTAGCGTGTCGTTTTCGGCTTTTGCTGGCGAGGCGTGCACAAACGAGATGTCAGCGCCGCCAAACGCCGCGCCGCCGAAAGCTGCAACGTCGATCCACGCCTCGTACACCACGCGGTAGTCCCAATCGGGCGCTTGCGGGTTCGGGGTGTAATCGCTGTCCGTAGCGGGCGAGTCCACGGTGTATTTCCCGTACCCGCGCTCGTTCAAATTGCGGCTGATCGACGTGTTCCACTGGACGATCCAGTCCGCGTTGCCGACCAGCATCGCTCCGTCACCGCCCTTGACGCCCAAGCTCCCGAAGCCGGACGGCGCGCTCGCCAGCTCGCTGACGTAGTCGAGCTTGAACTGCAGCGTCGGCGCTCCGCTGCTGCTTCTCACAGTGATCTCAGCGTGATCGCTCTTGGTGAGGTCTTTCACGAAGGTGTGGCCGCGCTTGCGGGGCCAGCCGATCGAGCCAGCGCCGAACGTGTTGTCGACGAAGCCTGGGTCGAAAGTCAGCCGCAGGTGAATGGTGTCCGTGCCGTCCACGCACTCCAAGACCTGCTCCAGGGTCGCAGCCAGATAGTCCGCCCCTTTGGCCTTCATACACTTAGTCGCGGGCGTTACGAGCTGCTGATGGCGCGTCTTGACCACGGCATCACAGACGTTTCCGCCGCTCAGAGCAGCACCGGCATTGCCCGTGCCGCTGCCCGGGAAGCGCGACGCTGGGGCATTCGTGCTCGGTCTGGCGCGGCCTCCAGCTTGCGTTGCCGCTTGTGCATCCACGGCAGTGGTGAACGCCCCCGCATCGCGAGCGGACGGTGTGGTGGTTCCCTGACCACATGCACAGCACCACAAAAGCAGGCCGCTGTAACGCACAGGTTTCCGAGCTCGCATCATGCTGACTCCTCAGGCTCATATACGGAGCGCAGCCCGTAGCGGCGACGCCCACACGCCCTAGAGACGCGCAAGGGCCACGGCCGGTTGAAAAAATTTCGAACACCGGTCAGTAAAGTCCGACCCCCACACACCCGTACAGTCGAAGCGCGCGCTGTGCCAGCAGCGTCCCCCAAGTGAGCGGCTTCATATCGCCCCAGCGCCAGCTGGCTTACTAACTTAACTCGCGACCTCCGCAAGCTAAGGACGCTGCCATGAATAACGTAACCAGTCGTCACGTGATGGGTGCCGGCGAAGTGCTGCTGTGGATCCCGATCAAGAGCGGATTCGTCGAGTACGACGAACAGATCATTTCCTACGCCGCCCGCTTGCAGCTGCTGCTGACTGCATTGTTCGAGATCCGCCGCATCAGCACCGAGCGTGATCTAGTCTACGGCGCGAGCCCGATCGAACGCTTGCAGACATTGCATCGTGTGCAATGGACCGTCGTCGAGAGTGAGTCGCGCTTGCTGGTCACGGCGAGCTTCGATCGAAGCTGGGAGGGTTACTTCCGGCTCTTGGCCGATCACACCGGCTCGTTGCTGGATACGATCTTCTATCACTGTGAAGATTACGAGGGGCGTAGCTGCACGCAAAATTTCGGGGCCTTCATGGACTGGGCGCGCAGCCATCAGAAGCCAGTGAACTTGTTCTTTGCGCACGAGCCCGATCTGACAGCTGACGATCTGCGATTGCTTCGTCAGATGGTGCACGAGGTCGACAAGAACGGCGCCGATGCGCTCGGCAACGTGCGGCTCACTGAGCTTGGGCAGCAAGGGGCGTTCGGCAAGCCAAATGCCGAGAAAAAGGATGTGCGCCGCTCGCTCGAGGTGTTGTTCGACATGCGGAAGTACTGGCCGCCGAGCAAGAACGCTCTGTCGGAGGAGGCTATCTACGACATGGCCATGAGCCAGCTCTATCTGAAGGAGCTCCCGAGACTGCAGGAGATAGAGGCGGAGCTGCGCGCTGCGATCGTGCAAACGGCGCCGCTCGACAAGCACGAACAGCGAAAGATCGAGCTGCACCGCTGGCTCACGACGCTCATGCAGCTCGAGAAGGAGCGCCTGTCCAAACTGGTGGTCGAGCAAAAGCCGGTCAAGCTCAGCAGAGAAGCCGAGTCTTCGATTCAAGCTGGCATTTTGCGCCCATACGCGGGGACCAATCACGGCGCAGTCGTGCTGGTGCAGTGCGAAGCCCGCGATGTGTGGAAGCCGTTCCTGAGCTTCATGGAGGAGGTCGTCAGCACCGAAGCCAAGCAACTGCGTAAGGGCCAGGACGTTTACGCGAACATCGGCCTGACGTTCGCAGGACTCGAGCGCATGGGCCTGAGTGACGCGACGCTAGAGAAGTTTCCGCGCGAGTTTCGCGAAGGCATGCTGGGACGCGCCGGATTGCTGGGTGACGTCGGCGATCGCCGTTACTTCGAAGAGCCCGGCGCTCCCGGCCAGACGCCCGAGAGTCCGCGCGTGCGACTCCACGCGGTCGACGCCGTCTTGATCTTACAGGTGGCCGACAACGAGCCCGCCACGGCAAAACTCAGCGAGCTTGCGAAGAAGTTGAAGGATTGGCTCGATGTGCTCACCAAGAGCGTGCCCGGCGTGCGAGTGTTGCATCAACAAGCGCTGTATCGGCACGCGAGCGACGACGGCCCGCGGCGCGAGCACTTCGGCTACGTGGAAGATGCCAGCGCGAAGAACTCAGGCTCGCAACCTGTGCCGAGCGCCCATTTGTCGGATGGCACGCTGCTCAGCCAAGACGCCGCTCCGAGCGACGTCGTGCCGCTCGGTGAGCTGCTACTGGGCTACAACAGCTCACGCGGCGCCTCCATCAGCTGCAACGACGGCGAGCTGGGACACGACTTGTTCAAAGACAGCTCGTTCCTCGTCGTGCGCAAGCTTCAACAAGACGTCAAAGCGTTCAACGACTACGTCGCAGCGCAGAAGGACCAGCTGGGCTCGCGACCAGACGCAGACAAGCACTTTCGTGCGCTGCTCATGGGCCGCTACCCGGACGGTGAGCCCGTCGAGCCGGTGCAAGACCCGCATCCCAACGAGCTCAAATTTTCGACGGGCGCATGCCCAGCGTTCGCACACATTCGCCGCGTCAACCCGCGAACCGAGTTGCTCGGCGGCATTCCTAGGATCCTGCGCCGTGGCTTCACGTACGGACCGAAGCTCTCGAAGGGAAACGAGTGCGCCGACCGCGGCTTGATGTTCATGGCTTACAACGCCAGCATCGCGGAGCAGTTCGAGGTGTTGCAGCGCTGGATCAACGGCGGCAACAGCACTGGCCTGCTCAGCTCGCAAAAAGACATCATCGCAGGACAAGGGCCGGTCATCAGCCCGATCAAATATCGCCTCTGCCCAGCGGACCACGAAACACAGCACGCCAAGCCGATCAGCTTTTCGCCGCCCACAAAAGCTCTCGTCACACTCGACTGGGGCTTGTATTTGTTTGTGCCAGCGCGCGAGACACTCAAAGCGCTGACTGGGCTGCACGAGCGAAGCGATACTGAAGCGGGGGTCTACGGATCGGAAAATGTCGATCCGAATCTCGTGGACGGTCGGGCCATCATCGCACGCATCCGCGCGCTCGAAGCGGTGGACCAAGCGCGCGCACGCGATCTCTGGAAGCACACGCTAGAAGGCTCGCCGAGTGACGCCGAGAAGCTGTGGAAGGCCGTGGGAGCCGAGCCTCGAGGCGTGCTCAGCACGCTGTACGGTGTGTTGGTCGCGGATCGCGCAGCAGCCAAAGAAGTGCTCGACGACGACGGCAAACGCTTCTCGGTATCCGAGTACGGCAACCGGCTGGCGCGCACAGTGGGAGAGCACTACCTCGGCATCGACACGCACAGCCCACACTACGATCGGCTCGCACGCGAGCCCAACAAGCTGATCCATGCGCTTCCAGCCGAAGGGGCCTACGCGCTGGCGCATCAGTACGCCAAAATGTTGCTCGACCTCGAAACTCCGGTGAAGGGGCGAAGAACGCTTCCGCTGCGCGAGCTGAGCGAATCGATCGTCTATCTCGTGTGCCAGGAGTGGTTCGGATTGTCCGACGCGAAGATACCGCCCCTGTCAGCGAAAAAGAAGCTGAACGCGATCGTGTTCAGCTCACGCTACGCCTTCCAGGTGCGCCCTGGGCCGTGGGTGCGCGACCGAATCTCAGACATGCGCGATGACCTGAGCCCGGACGTGGCTCCAACTACGACGGGCGTGCTGCGCCAGCAGCTGCTAGCTGCAGGCTACAACGAACGAGATCTGGAGCTCGCGCTCGATGGCGCGATGATCGGCTTTGCCGCGCCCGCGATCGCGACAATCGTCAGCGTGAGCGACACTTGGCTCGCGAGCGGCGACTTCTGGAGGTTGAGCGCGATCATGAATCAAGCGTCGGGCTTCGCTGCCGCACAAAAGACGCTGCTGCCGGAGCTGCTCTCGGCGCTGGCGAAGCGTCCCGTGCCATCCTTGCTCTACCGCTACGCTCCGGAAGGTGCGGTGCTCGCCGGCAACATCACGATCCCGCCGGGCGTCCCGGTCATCCTCGGCCTGAGCGCGCTCTACACCTCCGCCGTCGCAAAGGAAGAGCGCACGCCGGAAGCGTGGCTGTTCGGTGGCAGTCACCGCAGCGAAAACATCGGCAACAAGACCCAACACGGTTGCCCAGCGCGCAACGTCGCGCTCGCGGTTACAATGGGAGCGCTCGCCGCCGTGATGGCGCGCAACAAGGTTGAGATCGAGCGCAGGTTCGTGATCTCGTACGAGTGAGTGTCAGGCGAGCAGCCGGTCGGCGACCGCGACATAAAAAGCCATATCCATGCGCTGCAGGCTCTCACGCGCTTGCAGCGCAGCCTCACGCGCGAGCGATGGATTGTTCCACGCGGCCCATAACTCGGCAGCCAACAGCTGCGTAAGCGCGCGCTCACGCTCCGAGCTGCGGCGCTCGGCCGCCTCGTATGCACGCGTGACTTCAGCCAGCACTTCGGCTTCCGCTGCTCCGCCCGCCGCCAACAGCCGCGCGCGCACGCGATACGCGCTGGCATCCCCGAGCCGGTCGCCGGCGCTGGCACGCGCGAGCGCGGCCTCGGCACAACGCGCGGCTAGCTCGTGATCGCCGGCAACCCAAGCCGCTTCGGCCAGCTGACTGTGCAGCACAGACAGATATAGGCGAACACCGTGCGTCTCCAGCCAATCGATGGCTTTGGCCACGCTCGCAAGCGCGGTTGGATCGCGCTCCACGCGCCAGCGCGCGATCGCCTCGAAACCGCTCGCCATGGCAAAGCCGTACGACCCCGTCGTGCGCTCATCGATCGAGCGCGCGTGAGCCGCGATCTGCACGCAGTCCTCGTACCGCCCCTGCCAGAGCAGCGTGATGCACTCGAGCCCCAAGACTGAGCCCTCGATCGGATGGTTGAAGCCGCTGATCAGCGCCAGCGCTTCGCGCATGTCACGCGCGGACTCCGCGAGCTCGCCGACATCTGCGTGCGCGATCGCCTTGCAGCCGAGCTGGTACGCGAAGCCCTGCGCCAGCGTGTGGCTCAAGCTTCCGCGCGCCTGGCTGCGCTTCATCGCTAACCCTTTGTCCAAGCACTCGATCGCGCGCAGGTTGTCGCCGGCCGCACCGTGACTCGCGCCGAGCCCGCCCCACAGCTGCGCGGCGAGGCGCGTATCGTTCGCAGCCTCTGCCAGTGCGATCGCGCGCTGGTAATAGCTGATCGACGCAGGACAATCGCCGAGCACGTAGTGCAGAAACGCGAGCCAATGACCCGCTTGCCCCTGCGCGCTCAAGTCCCCCAGCTCCGCGGCATACTCGAGGGCACGCTCTAGAAGCGGCACGTTGCCGCGAGCCCACACGGGGCTGTACAAGAGCGGCAACGCCCACTTGGAGCTGAGCCGCAGCCAGCGCTGCTTCAGCGAGGCGTCGGCGTTCAGTTTGTCGAGATCCCAAAGCGCAGTGGCGTAGTGGAAGCACGCCCGATCGAGCGAGTAGCTTGCCATCGCCTTGTCGCCTGCGCGCTCGGCGAAGTGCGCTGCGCGCTCGTAGTCGGCGCTGTTGCGATAGTGGTAGGCCAAAGTCTCGGAGCGATCGACCAGCGTCGTACCGGTCTGCGCTCCGCGCTCGAGCGTCGCGGCGATCAAGCGATGCAGCGCGAGCCGGTCTTTCATCAACACAGACTCGTACACAGCTTCGCGGGTAATGCCGTGGTGAAAGCGATAAGTGCGCTCGGCGGCGGTCAGGTAGATCAGCCCGCATGCGCACAAAGCTTGCAGCGATGGCAACCACTCGGTCTGTTCGTCCAGCGCCCGCAACACATCGACTGAAAACTCCAGGCCGATCACTGCGGCCATCCACAATACGCGCACTTGTTGAGACGGCAGTGTGGCCACGCGGCTCTGGATCGCGACCTGCAGTGAGTGCGGCATACGCGGTGTCGCTGCTGCGTGGCTCTGCACCAACATGTAGCGACACAGCTCCTCGAGAAACAGAGGATGGCCACCCGAGCGATCGTGTAGCGCAGCCACCTGCCCCCAGTCGGCCTCGAAGTCGCGCGAGCGCACGTGCTCGACCAACATCTGCGACTCCGCAGGCGTGAATGGCTCGAGTGTGATGGTCGCAGCGGACTCGTCGAGCGCAGCATCGATCTCGCCAGGCCGCTGACTCACGACGATGCACACGCACTTGTCTGAGAGATCGCGCAGCAGCTGCGCCAGCACTTTGCGCGAAGCATCATCGGCCCACTGCCAGTCGTCGAGCATCAGCAAGAGTGGCGAGCGCTCGGCAAGCTCCGCAAGCACCACACTGATCGCCTCGAGCACGCCGGCCATGTTCGGCCGCTCGCCACGCTCGGCGAGCGGTGTGAGTGACAACAACTGCAAGAGCGACGTAGCGTGCGCGAGCGCCTCACCACCCCAGCGCTCGAGCACCGACTCGACGACTTGGATCGCGTCACCACCAGACATTCCGTGCTGCAGCCCGAACGCTTGTGCGACGATCTGAGCAAAAGGCTCGAGCGGCGCGATGCCACCGTAGCTGTCGCAAAAACCGACCAACGCGCGCATGCCAGCAGCGTCGGCCTCGACGCGCTCGCGAAACTCACGCAGCAAACGCGTCTTGCCGATGCCACCCAAGCCGTTGATCAACACCGCACGCAGCGAGCCGCGCAAGGCTGCACGATACGCAAGATCGAGCCGCGCAAGCTCCTCACTGCGGCCCACAAACGCAGTCAGCCCGGACCGCTCGCGCGCTTCGAAGCGTGTGCGCGCACCCGAGCGCCCGAACACGCGAAACGTCTCGAGCGCTTGGCTCTTACCCTTCAGCTCGAGCTTCGCGACCGGCTCCAGCACGTAGAAGCCTTCCACGCTGCGCTGCACAGCATCGCTGATCAGAACCTCGTCGTTTTGCGCGGCACCAGCGAGCCGGGCCGCCGTGTTGACGGTGTCGCCGATCAGCTCATAGCGCCCGTGCAGCTCATTTCCGGGCCGCGCGAGCACCAGCCCCGCGTGCACGCCGCTGTGCATCCGCACATCGAAGCTGCCCACGACGTCCGCGAACGACGTCTGCCGCACCGTCTCGTGCAGCTCGAGCGCGGCCTCCAGCGCGCGCCGCGTGTCGTTTTCGTGCGCCCCCGGATAGCCAAATACCGCTAACACACCGTCGCCGTAGATCTGGCTCACTGAGCCGCCGTGCTTATGAATGACGGCATGTGCGATCTCGGCGATGCGCGCTTTGAACGAATCGACGTCTTCCGGATCGACCAACTCACTGATCCGCGTATAGCCGCAGACATCCGCAAACAGCACGGTTACATGGCTTCGCGTGCTCTTACTGGCTTCCGTGTCGTTCGGTTCGACCATTCTGGCGACAGACGCTGGAAAGTGCAGAGGCTACACCGGAGCAGGGTCGGACCGCCAGCGCTGTCGGACGCGTGATCGGCGCGCTCTTGACGAGACAGTGCCGAGCAGTTTAACCGACTGTATATGTGTTGGATGCGGGGGATTGCGGTTCTGCTGGTTGTGCTTAGCGCTAACAGCTGCACGCCGATCGGCGACGTCAAGCGCAGCGAGCCTGATGGAGCGGATGCGCAGGCGCCACACGTTCCTGATCCGGATCAGCCAAAAGACAGCGTGCCCGAAGCGTCGGAAACATTGCCGCAGACCAAGGCACACATGGATTCGGGCGGCTGCAGCGCGGATGCCGGTACCTGCACACCGATGATGGCGCAGTGCGCAAGCGCCAGCGGCTGCACAGATTGTCGGCCAGGTTACATCGGCACCGGGCCGAAAGGCTGCACTCCACAGCTCACGGGTCTCAGCGTGTCGTGCGGAGCGAATGCTGCGCCCGCTCCGATTGCGCTGACAGAGGGCACCTACGAGTACAGCGTGAAGGTACCGGTGACATGCCAAAGCGTGACGCTGATGGCGGCGGTCCCGGTCGACGCGCAGCTCGTGATCGACGATGTGACAGTCCAGCCGGACAGCGCCTGGAACGCGCCGCAACTGCACATAGGTGATAACCCCGTGAAGCTCGTAGTGAGCACGGCGGAGTCGGGTCGAAGGAGCAGCTATCAGCTGCGGATCGAGCGCGCTGGCGCTCACCCCGATTTTCTCAAGGCGAGCAATGCAGACCACCATGATGGCTTCGGCTTTGCGATCGCCGCTGTGGGCGGCACACTCATCGTAGGTGCGCCTTTCGAATACGGCAACGGCAGCTCTCCGAGCGACAACAGCGCGGGCAACGCAGGCGCAGTCTATGTGTTCGAGCTCGCCAACGACAACTGGGCCGAGAAGCAATACCTCAAGGCACCGAGTCCACGCTCGGACGACTTCTTCGGAGCGACGCTCGCGGTCTCAGACGACCTGATCGTGGTGGGTGCTCCGCACTTCAATATCGGGCTCTTCAAGGTGGTCGCGCCCACAGACTCGGGCGCGGCGCACGTGTTTTCACGGCAAGGCTCGGTATGGACGCACGAGGCGGTGTTGCTCGCTGAGGCTGGATCTGGCGCCGACTTATTCGGTTTTCACGTAGCGATCCAGGGCGAGCGGGTGCTCGTCGGTGCCCCTTACGACAGCGCGGGCGGCACGCACGCGGGTGCGGTGTACAGCTTCGTGCGAAGCGGTGGCGCTTGGAAACAGGAACAGAAAGTGCTCGCGTCGAGCCCGATCGCAGACAGCTCGCTCGGTGTGTCGCTGGCGATCGAGGGCGAGCTGCTCGTGGCCGGTGCGCAGCAGGACTCGAGCACGAGCGAAGCGGCAGGCTCCGCGTATGTGTTTGCCCGCGAAGCAGACAGGTGGAAAGAGCAACAGCGCCTGCAGGCTCCGAAACCGCAGAGCCTCGCGACGTTCGGCGTGCGCGTCGCGCTCAACACGGGTCGCATCCTCGTCACGGCGCCTGGACTCGACTTGAAGCAGCGCGCGACGCCGGCTGGCGAAGCCTTTTTGTTTCAGCGCGCGTCCGCGTCGGCTCGGTGGGAGGTCACGGCTCAGCTTCGTGCGTCGGCGCCGCGTGCCGTCGATCTGTTCGGAGGGGCCGCCGCGCTGACCCCAACGACTATCGTGATCGGCGCCAATGGCGACGCGAGCTCTGCGCTCGGAATTGATGGCGACGCAGCACGCACCGATGCCGCTCTGAGCGGCGCGACCCATGTATTCGGCCTGCAGGGATCCGACTACGCGCGCTCCGCGTACATCAAGGCGTTCAACAGCGGTGCGGACGATTGCTACGGCCAATCAGTGGCCGTGACAGACGCGTTCCTCGCCGTCGGATCGCCGTACGAGGCGAGCAGCCAGCGAGGCATCAGCTCTGAAGACAACGCCAACGGCGCAGACAACTCCGCGCACGCAAGCGGCGCAGTGTACGTGTACCGCTGACGGCTACGCGCGAACGATCAGCCGCGTCTCGATCGCTGAATCGCCGACGTCGGTGACGATGCGCACGCGTCCACCTTTCGTCGTGAGCTTGATGGCATTGCTCAACATGTTCCACACCACTTGCTGCAGACGCGCCGGATCCCCGGTGATCGCAGAGCACAGGCACGAGCTCGACATTCCTCGCAGCCACCGCAGGCCGGTTCGTATCGAGCGCCGACTCGACGACGTTCGTCACGTTCACCGACTGGGAACGCTCGGCCGTCGCAGGAACCGACCGCGGCTGGACCAGAGCATCGGTCCGTGCGCGCGGCGACGCTGCCGCTCATGGCTGCAGGATGAATCACGCTCGCTGTTGGCTGCATCACGCACGCTGTTAGTGTTGTGTACGAAACGTACTGGGCCGCGGCGTAGCAGTCTCTGCAGCATCGCTAAGTGATCGCTCCCAAAGGCTAAGGATCGTCCGCGCCGCGCGTGCTGCGTAGAGCAGCGCAAACACACGTGGTACACGGCCGCAGACGCCAGCCCGTGTCGAAGTTTATAGCGAGGCCCGCGCGTCGAAAGGACCGATTCGATGCGACGGCTCGCAGTGGCTTGCTTGGTGCTCTTAGCTTGTTCGGACAACTCTCACCCGCTCGATTCTGACGAGCAGAGCGGTCAGTCCACGGGCGCTGCTATCGCGGGAAGTCCCGGGAGTGGCGGGGTACGTGCAGCCGTAGGCGGCGCCGGCGCTTCGGCGGCGGGCGCAGGTCGCGCTGGCTCTGCTGTGGCAGGCGCAGGTGGCGGCGGAAAAGACGCCGGTGGAACGTCGAGCGGCGCCGCCGGCATGCGCGGCAACGCGGGTGCAGGCGCAGGCGGATCAGCGGCGGGAGCAGGCGGTTCGTCTGCAGGCGCAGGCGGATCAGCGGCGGGAGCAGGCGGTTCGTCTGCAGGCGCAGGCGGATCAGCGGCGGGAGCAGGCGGTTCGTCTGCAGGCGC
>Ga0114940_10000121_pt1 | contig 49612 bp, 46 predicted proteins | sample ColdCreekSource_FD_87195 | JGI IMG/M metagenome (GOLD analysis project Ga0114940, IMG submission 87195) | Groundwater microbial communities from Cold Creek, Nevada to study Microbial Dark Matter (Phase II) - Cold Creek Source | ecosystem: Environmental > Aquatic > Deep subsurface > Groundwater ...
GGATTCTCTTATTATTAAGCATTAGTCTTATAATAGCAGAAAACTAATATTATATATGTATGCCAGGCACGGGCACATCGCCTAGGGCATTAATTTCAGCAACAATACAGTCAGCGGCAAATTTATGACCCTTGTCATTAAGATGTACTCCATCGGGGTGAAGCATTGTCGCTTTATTCCATACTCCTACTACTGAGGCGGGTGGCGCTTCCACGTCTACACAGTGGAGCGAAGGCCATACGGTTGTTTGGGTTTTAATCCACGTCTTAAAGGCTACAAGAGATACATCCGAACCTTGAAGCGGTGCAGACACTGTCCAGTTAATAGAACCCGGCAAGAGCCAGAATACGGGGACGGGATTGATAGAAGCTGTCGTAGCAAAGGCGCAGTCAACCTGCATAAGCCCTGCCGTGCACCGCATCTCAATAGTATCTCCCGTGTTTAAGCCAGTGAACGTTTCTACCGTTCGACACCATCCAGGACCACCTACTGTACCATCTTGGCTTTTATAGGTTACCGTGCGATCTAACACACCATTTTTGCGCCATTCAATAGTATGTGCAGTAGCAGTGCCAACCGCTTCTATATGTACAGTCGTAATTGTTGGCTCGATAGTAAAGGTTGCTGTCGCTCCAACTGTTGACGTAAATGAACGACTACCGGCAGATGAGGTTACGTCAGCATTAGCGTGTGTCCAGCCTGTAGCTGAATATGTCCATGCTGCATGAGTTTGTTCATAACGGTATCTGACAGTAGCAGCGGCCATGATAGCTTTGAAGGCGTTTTGGAAGTCCGTGAGAGCGGTCACTCCGTTTGCACAGTTGCCGTAACGGATATCGTTAATCATAGTATTGATCACAATAAATCGGTTCAAACTATAGTTATAGGCCGAACCGGAGTTACCAATAATAAGGTTTGCCGTATCAACCGACTTATTACCGGATACAGCTCGGTTGAAATACGTATTGAGCTGAGTACGACGCAATACTCGATATAAGAATCCCCCAGCTGTCGCTGCTGCCCCTTGTCCGTTCATGTTGGAATCACCGTAGCCGTGCATGTCAGCCTGTTCGACTGGCACCGCGCGTGGTGCAAACGTCCCGGCAAAGGCACTATCGGCCGCAATCTGTGCCGGCGTCATTGTGGCTGCACTGCCTAGTCCTAGGTTTGTCCGAGCGGTAGCGGGCGTAGCTAAGTCGCTTAGGTTACTAGCTGTGGAGAGCTTAGCGTTAAGTGCTGTTTGCGTGGCAGTCGATATGGGTTTAGCAGCATCGGATGTGTCATCGACATTCGCGAGGCCGACAGTGGTTTTAGTAATCGCTCCGGGGGCTATGGTATTGGCTGTGACTGAGTTGTCTTTAAGGAGGCCATCAGACTTAAGAGACTGAGATAAGAAGTCGTTGAGGATATCTCCCCAGTTACCGTTATCAGAGCCGGGGGTTGGGAGGCGGGACATTAACTAGTATGCCTATTAATCATTAGCCTAATTATAACAGAGTTAGAAATGCTACGCCTTGGCCAAGGAGTCAAGTGCACTATCAGTCAGCCTCTTGCGTGTATCATCGCGAATATAGTTAATGAGTGTCACAAGATCAGGATGATATACCGACATATTCCTATAGCCGCTCTGCTGGCTGTACCGCTCGCCCTGGTAACCTCCACCGCATATAGTGACTAAATCACATTGCTGGCACTCATCGATCAAAGCCGCCAGACCAAGCCGCCGCTGGACTGTCTTAGGATGCCGCATAGCCTCGTCGAAGCTATTCTTGAAGACGTCAAGGCCCAATGATGGCTCGCCTTCAGCGACCATCTTGAGGGCATCGACCTGCTGAATCTCGCCATTGGTTTCTACAACAATATTTGTCGGTTGCGACAACCCAAGATACTCTACATTGCTCGTCCTGCCCAATAGTAGTCTCGTAATACTATCAAACAGCCGTATCTTAGGTGTTGTTTCTTGGCGCCCATTTCTATATTCATTAAAGATTGGGATCAGCCAATCGGCATAAGGGGTACGCGTACGGTCATCAGTATAGCCCGGCGGCGGGCTGTCCCAATCAGCCAGCGGCAAATCGATCGCCTAACCATTATTACTTGTAGCTTTTAGGTCGTGGGGTTGCCGCCAGTCACACCATAATCTAACCGTCTGTTAAGTTTTTTGCAGGGTTAGTGTAGCCGATGGTACTGACCGTATTTATTGTTGCTGTGATTCGAAGCGGAACTCCGGCTCTTGCTCTGACTCCGGGCCAAAGCGGTATTCAGGATTATTAGTATCACAGCGCGTAGAGTCTACGCAGATATGGCTATCGCCAATGTCGAGATAGCCCTGGTGTTGGTCAACATAGTCGGCAAAGGTATGGCCGTAACCGACGCCAAGCATAATGAGCGCAGTCACCGCCAAGCCCCAGGCTAAACCAAAGCCTGTTTCGACCGCTACATTGGTGGCTTGTGGCCGTTCTTCACTACAACGATACAGCAGCCGGGCAATGCCAATTATCGGTATGGATACGGCAGCATAGACCGCCGTGACAGCTACCCACGAGTGCCAGCCGTTGAGCACGGCTAATTGGTCGCGGAAGTCGAGGTTGCCCATCATAAGTTGGCCTAAGACCAGTATCCAGACGGATGTAATAATGCCAAATATCGAATACAGTGCGATGCTCGTTATTTTCGCAGTTAGCCGCAAGACACGCATGGCCGCGTCAGAAAAGCGCTTGAGCGACTCGGAATCGGGCACTCGCTCGCGGGCCCGCTCGACAATATCTTGGGCGGTTACTGGCTTGCCGTAAGCTTCGGCCAATTCAGCTTCGGTCTTGGCGGATGGCAATATAACCCCCAGCAAAATGTACACCAAAATCCAGAAGCCACTCGTGACAAAGGTCAAGATGATAAATACTATCCGCACCAGGTTGGCGTCAACGCCTAAATATGCGCCAATACCCTGGGCCACACCAAGGATCATAGAGCCTTCGCGGACAACGAACAGCCGTTTGGTTGAACTTTCAGGCTCAGCCGATGCTTTGCCTTTCGTCTTGGCGGAGTCTTTTGCAGTATGCGCCTCATCGGCAGCCGCTTCGTTGCTATCCTCGACTTCACCCATTTGCTCAAGGATGTCGCTCAGCTGCTTGGTGGTAACCACGTTCTTGCCACGCTCCAAGACCCGCTCACACTTGTCGGCAATCGCCTGTTCAATATCAATCATAACTTCGGCTCTGTCGGGGTTGCCAGCCAGCGTTGCCTCGGCCTGGTGTAGGTAGGCTTGCAGCTTTTCGTATGCCGAGTCTTCGAGCTGATAGGCCCGGCCATTTAGGTTGACTGTCGTTACTTTACGCATGTCGTGCGCCTCCTAGTTCTTGTATAGTTGTCGTCAGTTTGGTGATGTAGTCTTGCGAGTCTTGTAGGCGCAGCTTTCCACCACTGGTCAGCTTGTAATATTTGCGTGGTGGTCCGGTAGTACTTTCTGCCCAGGAATAATCCAGTAGCTCGTCACGCTTCATCTTGGACAATAGCGGATAGAGAGTGCCTTCGGCAGTCTTGAATTCAGTATCGCTCAGTTGTTCTAGGATGTCGGCGGCATAAACCTCATGCGCGGAGATGATGCTGAGTACGGCAACTTCTAATAGTCCTTTGCGGAATTGGCTATAGTTATCTTGTGGGTCTCGTACCATATATTACAATTTCTAAGCTACCTTTCACTAACAAGGTACCAAATAAAAATATAGATGTCAAATTCCCTTGAGGTTATTTTTATAAATAGCACCCTACTTCCCTTATGACTACGTCATAAGCCGAGTAGCTGGATGCCACTTTTGAGTTGTATACGTATTTGCTATGCTTATGTTTTAATCAGCCACTTCCGTACTGTATTTTGATTCAAACTTTAACTTTTGTATCAAAATACACGCAGGGAGCAACTGCATTGATCTTAGCTCAAGTTTTAGATTCAGCCAGCAGACCCAAAAAATAAGCATAAGCGCAGCAAATATATATACGAGCGACAGGGCTAGCTAGGTGTTACACCGTCCCCGCCTTCAGACTTTTGCTGCCAGACCTCTTTGACCATATAGCGCAGCACTTTTTCATCAACATCAGACAGGTGCTTGATGTACATACAGCCCTTGCCGAGTTTGACTGGCCCTAGCTTTTTGACAAGCGCATCAAGCTGTTGCGGTTCATGGCAATCAAGCAACCCATAGAACACTGTGGCTGGCTTGCGTGGCGAAAAACCAACTATCATGGTGTCGCCCTCGCGACCGCTGGCGTACTTATAGTGGTATGTACCGAAACCGATCATGCTCGTGCCCCACATCTTGGGCAGCACGCCCGTTTCCTCATACATTAGCTTAATGAGATCTTTGGTGTCCTGCTGGCGACGCTCGTCTTCGATACCTTTAAGAAATACAGCGATTGGATGTTCTAGTGGTTCCATACTACGATTGTATCAGATGTCCCTGTCTATGCTTCGTTTAAGGTTTGAGCTTATCCATTATGGTAAAAGTTTAGCGGATACGATCACGCGTTTGTCGTAGCTCTTTTTCACCGCGTCATACCGTCCAGTACACGTAATAATATTGAGCTGACTGCTAATGCTTGGGTCTTGGTCGTACAAATATTTGGACGCCTCGTCTACTGCAACTGACCGGGCGGCAAAAACCTGATATTGCAGCCGGGTTTTATCGCCCATGGTTACCGTAACGCTGTCGCCCGAGACTACCTTTGTTAGATTGTGGAATATTCCCGGCTGACTTACGCCGTCTACATGGCCATCGATAATCGACAGGCCTTTGCGGCCAGGCAATACACTGTCTACAAACCACCCGGCTAGGTTAACATTGTTAGGTGCCGCAACTGCCTTGTTCTGATCAACACCAACTCTCTGGATATAACCGGCAATATCACGGCCGGTAATTTCGATCTTGAGCGGTTGGTCGTCAGGCACGGCATAGTCGACATTTACTTTAGCCTCAGATGGAGTCGGCTGACTATAGGTAATGGCGTCCGTTGGCTTACTCGGTGGTTTTGGGCCGTGGTTGCGCTGCAGGATGAGAGCCATGACTACAACACACAACACTACAGTAGTCGCCGTAAATACTACGCTTCGGAAACGTCGTATTATTTCTTGAGGAGAATATCTTGCCATGTACGGACACCAGTATTAGGCGTTCCTACGACATTGTCGGCAGGACCAGCTGGGTCAACGATAGTGCCATTCACCGTTCCATCAATATCAAGCGGGCCACCATCTTTTATCTGATACATGATTTTGGTTGCAGTTTGGCCAGCTACCGTAACCGTAGAGACAACTGAACCCGGAATTGTAAAGTACGCACGGGTGACCGGATTGTACTTACGGGTGACCAGATCACCTGAGGGGATGCCGTAGTAATACTGGGTGATAGTCGCCGTTATTCCAGGTGCGCCGCACGTTGTCGAAAAACTTAGCAAGCCAGCCGGGTAATCGTAACCGCTATCCTGCACTGCTTTGTTAGTTTCCCCGGCGACACTTACCTCGGAATTGTTACAGTCGTCGATGACTGCCAATGAGACATATTTATTCGTCACCGGGTTCACGAAGCTACTGACGTTAGTCTGCTCACTGTCAAGCATGCCGTCATTGTTTGCATCGCCGCTATTGGGCGCAGCTGCTTCAACAGCCGATGAAATGCCGTCCGCATCATCGACAGCGTCGTCATCGGGCGCATTTAAGCCGCTAAATGTCGGCCAGGTGTTACTATGGGCGACCCAAATGCTATTAAAGTTCCAGTCGGACATTGGGTTGTTGGCCTTTTTGAAGAAGTAGTCAGGCTGGCCATTCGATATATTGCGGGCGTTGCAACTGCCGGCAACCGCACCTGCCGTTCCAAAGCAGCTACTGAGTCCAGTGCGGCTTTGGTCAAAGTAATTTTCGCTCCACGTAACCGCCTCGCCATTGTCTTCGAACATACCGACTAACGCACCGGTAGAATCAGCATCAAGCGATGACACATGGCCAGCCGCAAAGCTCATGCTGACTTCGTCAATCACCTCATTGTTATTGGGCCCGCTAAAGTAGCCGATCAGTCCGCCAACATTGTTATCGCCTTCGACATCTCCACTGGCATAGGCGCGGCTAATAGTTGCGCGGGTTACAGCACCATCCTCATATATACGCATAGTGCCTACTAAGCCGCCGGCATTTCCACCACCGATGCCAGTACTGACATCTCCTTGGACGTAGACATCGTGGATATCAAGGATAGCATCCGTACTACAACAGCCTTCGGCGATAATTTCCCCGAACATGCCGCCAGCATTCGATCCGGAGGCGGTAACATTGCCTGTCGCGAATGTCTTTTCAATGATGATCGTTCCGTCACCGCCTCCCGACAATGTGCCGACTAAACCACCGACCGTATCGCTTCCGGTCGTCGTTCCTGTTGCCGAACTATTACGGATATAATTTTCTGGATTATCACTCTCGACATAGCCGATCAAACCGCCAACCGAGCTTCCTGGGGCAACAACTTCCATCGACGAGTGGACGTTATCGACTGAAGTGTTTACTGCATAGCCGATCAAACTACCAACACGTTCGTAGCCTGTCACAGTGCCACCCTCGATGGTCAGATCCTTGATAGTTGCGCCCTCAGTGTACATGAACAACCCAACCCAGCCGTATTCACTGTAACTGCCGTTAAGCGCGTCTATATTAAAGTTGCGGATTGTGTGGCCTTGGCCGTTAAATGTCCCGTTAAAGCCGTAGTAGGAGAATATAGGCTCAACCGTCGCACCCAGGCAGTCAATATCAGTCGTCAAGTTAATAACATCGCTATTCTTGCTCGAATCATTACTAAGGTCAGTCAAGTCCTGACAGCTACTAACGGTATGGGTTGGCGCAGTGACCGTCACATCGACGTTCTTCGTAGCGACCGTCGGCAGATCGCCCGGCCCACCAAACTCTACGACATAAGCTGGCAAATAATTGCCCGCACAGGGCAAGTCGTTCCATTCGCCAGTACCGCCCGACAAGAATTGTGTGCAGTCTTCATTGCCAGCGTTGTTCGGCTCACCATCACCCCAGTTTGAGTAGCGTCCGCTAACCGGACCGCCGGTTGAGTCTCCACTCCAGAACGATGTGTTATTCTCCGGGCCGCCAACCCACTTCCAGTCATCTTCAACTCCAGCGTCACTGGCACCCATCCAGCCGGCTTGGCCGAGTCGTGCAGAGACATAACTGTTCTCTTCTTCGGATGTGATGGTCGCCAGATAGCCAGTCAAGCCTTGGTAACTTTTGGTAACCGCCTGGTCGCGCGAGGTATCCCAATCTATACCATGGGCACCATCGCCAGGGTCCATGTCATATTCAATAACCTGGTAGATGTGGCCGTTGCCAGGGTAATACACCTGGCCTTCATCAACGGTCGATATTTCGATAGTATCACTGCCAGTGCTGGCTGTCGTGTATGTAAGATGAGCAAACGAAGCGCTGATATTGGCCACCGTGCCAGTGTATGACAGTGCACTCGAAGGATTTGAGCCATTGACTGTAACACCAGCCGTATTAGTTAGCTCGATTTGACCGTTCGATGCCCTAAGTTGGATTGACGTCGTACCGGTACCGCTTATTGTCAGCCCGTTCAAGCTTATTGGAACACCGCGTAGTCCTGATATATTAGCTGATCCTCCCAAGGTAACGGCCCCAGCAGCCTCCACAATCGCCGGCAATGTTACAGTTGCTATTGAAACCACAAACAGCATAGCTGTAGCGATTGTCATGGTCCGCACGTTGGTTCTTTTAAACATCACACCCTCTCAGTACTGTCTCTGTACTGTCAAAATCGTCTCACGTATTTTGTATTGCTTATGTTAAGAATACCACACTTTAGAGATGGATTAGTTGCAAATACAACACAGATTATTACTGTTTACTCACAAAAACCGGCCGTAATTTGACAATGGACGCTGTGACTATAAGTGGGATTGAACCGCATACATTGCTGGCGCGCCAACTATAAGCAATAGATCTTTACTACAATGCTTTTGTACCTATATCATATCTGACTTTCTTGCCGTCGAAGCGGATTTTCTCCATAGCCTCATAGCCAGAATCCAAGGCCGACTTTAAGGTTGCACCTACGGCAGTGACGCCTAGAACCCGACCGCCCGTAGTGAAATGCTCGCCATCTTGCTCGGCAGCACTAGCCAAAAATACTTTGATACCTTCCATACTGTCGGCGGCATCAATCCCTTTGATACGTTTGCCTTTTTCGTATGGCCCCGGGTACCCGCCTGAAGCAGCTACAATACATACCGCATAATCATCTGACCATTCCAACGGTACATCCCTCAAGCGGCGCGCCATGGTAGCCGTAATAACATCTAGGAAATCTGATTTTAGCCGGCGCATATAGACTTGGGTTTCGGGGTCACCAAAGCGTGCGTTGTATTCAAGTACAGTAGCGGTACCGTTTTGAACCATAACACCAGGGTACAAAAGTCCACTGAAGGTGTTACCATCGTTGCGCATGGCGGTTAATATCGGCTTCACAACTGTTAGCCCAGCTGCATTAACGTCCGCCTGGTCAAACCATGGCACTGATGAAATTGTTCCCATGCCGCCGGTATTCAGGCCAGTATCGCCATCGTCGGCTTTCTTGTGATCTTGTGACGACGGAAACATGCGGTATGTTTCGCCATCGGAAATTGCGTGGAGGGAAATTTCCCGGCCGTGCAAGTAATCCTCAATGACCACTTCGTTGCCAGCTTCGCCAAACTGTTTGCGGACAATAATATCATCGACCGCTTGGTGAGCAGCGTCGGCGGTCAAGCATTCTAACGCCCCTTTGCCTAGTGCTAAGCCGCCAGCCTTGACGTAAAGAGGTTGCTGTCTCATGTCGATGTATTCGTGGGCACGAGTCGGATCGCTAAAGATTTCAAACCCGGCGGTAGGTACCCCACTTTCATTCATGAGCCGTTTAGCGTAAGGTTTGGAAGATTCGATACGCGCCGCCTGTTGCGTCGGCCCAAAAGCCGGCACCCCAACACGCGACAGATCATCAACCATCCCGTTAGCTAGATCAGCATCAGATCCGACTATCACTAGGTCAATCGCATTATCCGGATCTTGCGCAATCTCTACAATATCCGGACCGCTCGATACGACTGATAGGCTACCAATTCTTTCGGATTGAGACAGCTTCCACGATAGCGCCTGCTCACGTGCCCCACTGCCAACAACCATGACATTGACGTGGTCTTGCTCCATTAGGTAGTCATAATTTACGGCCGCTTCAGACATCAGCATTCCCTCACTTAGTTGATGACCTAACAATAAAGCTATCTAGCAGTTGTGGCAATATCTGTTGCTACTTGGGCAGCCTTTCGACACTAAGTAGCGTCGTCCAAGTGGTGCCGTTGTCGGTCGTCTTCCAGACAAAGCCGTTAGAGCCAGTCATGTAGAATGTATTTTTGTCCGTTGGGTGAAAAACTATGTTCTGGATGCGAGTTTTCTTATCATTAAAGTCCTTTATCTCGCTTGGTAGTTTGCCGAATTCAGTCCAGATTTTGCCGTTGTCAGTACTTTGGAACAACACCTTGCCGGTTGTTGGGTTGGTACCCTGCCATTGGTGGCCGACTAGCTTGCCCGATGGGCCGTAGCGGAACACGTCCATAGCCTTACCTGTCTCGGTCCAGGTTTTGCCGCCGTCGCTACTGTAAAAGGCCTTATTCTTGCCCTCTGGGACAGTCGAGACATAATACATCTGGTCTGGGTTAACCGGGTTCGCCTCTAGTTGGAAGCTGGCCTCGTGACCCTTAGGTAAGTTGTCGATGCGTTTCCAGGTTTTGCCGCCGTCGAGGGTTTGGATGATACCCATTTGCTCGGCATTAATTGCGTTCGGGCCGTTGGCGTTGCGATTAACTGAGATCGTCGACGATGTGATCTTATTCGTATCGCGGGGATCGATTAGGATGCTTGTCAGGCGGGTCCCTTTAAGGAATCCAGTGGGTAATTCTTCCCAGTTCTTGCCATTGTCCGGTGTCTTGTAGATAAGGCCTGTCTTGATCCAAATTTTATTAGGGTCAGCCTCGGTATAGGATGCTGGACCTGACGATGTGCCATAGTAGAAGCTCTGCGGGTTCTTGGGGTCAAAGACCAATGCGTGGGTGGTGTAGCCGTTCATTTTGTCGGTGATTGTCTGATGCCACGATTCGGCGCCATCGGTAGTTTCGTAGACACCGCCACCGCGCATATTGAGGTCTTTGATAGTTCCGCCACCGCCACCACTAGTAGCTAACAGGATGCGCTTGTTGTTTGTCGGGTCCATGATTGCTACTGGGTATTCGCCGTAACATGGTTTGCCGTTGTTTTTGTCCTTGTGGTCAACAACTATTCCCTTTACCTTGAGATTCCAGGTCTTACCGCCGTCAGTCGTCTTGTATAAGCCCCTGCGCTCGACATTGACATACATAGTGTCAGTATTCTTATAATCAACTACAAAGGTATTGTCGGTACGGTACCATTGGTCTTCTGGCACATTGTCGAAGCAATCTAGCGGCATAGGCTCAAAGTTAGCCGCGCCAGATGCCGAGTTAGCAATCACACCCTTCTCTAGGCGCATACATTCGCTATTGGCGTTGGCAACGGACATACCGTACTTGTCCCGCATGTCGGCGTTACATTGCTGCATTGTCAGGAAGACGTAATCACTCGGAGCCCGTAGATTAGTGTCATCGTTGCCGTCGGTCAGGAGTTTGAAGCTGGCAAATCCCAAGAATAGTACTACCGGCACAAGCCCTATGAGCAATTTCTTCTTGTGTAGCTTTAATTTGTCCTTGAATGTACGCGCGTGTCCCTGGTCAGATGCTACGACCAGTGGTTTGTCTTTGATATCTTGAGGTGTCTCAGGTAGTTTTTGTCCGTCACTCGTCATTATTTGGAGTCCTACATTAGTTACCTTAAGCATAACCTTTTTTACTCATGGAACCAATACAACAACTTGACCAAAGATAGCTAATTTCTTTGTGTCTTTTACGCAATCGAGGCCTGGCTGATTCTGAATTATCTCAGATATGCTATATCTCAAACCTTAGCCTAGTATCAATCTGCTCACCTCTTCGGTTATATACACATTTACTACGCTTACGCTTAGTTTTTTATGAGGCTACCTTTATTTCAATTCACTCAGATCGATGCGAATTATGGCCTCAAACAGCCTAAATGCATACATATTAGATTACACTTCAAAATTAGACGTACATGCATCTGATTAAAACATAAGCATATCAAATACGCATACAAATCAACTTAGCAGAGCCACAGCACAAACACCCCCATCTTCTGTGATATAAAACCTTAAGTAAGTGTCTCGATCAGTAAAAATATCCTAAGAAAAAAGCCCCAACTTTCGTTGAGGCACTTTTCTTGGTTGCGGGACCAGGACTCGAACCTGGGACCTCGTGGTTATGAGCCACGCGAGCTGCCGCTGCTCCATCCCGCGTCATCGTTCACATTATTCACTATGTGCTAGTGATGTTAACTTAAACTATTTTAACTACAGGGGTCGCTTTTGTCAACTACTCGGCTAGTTCGACCTGGCTACGTCTAAAGCTATCGCTAATAAAATTTACATACTTAGAGTTGTAAGTTAGATTTGATCGGGAGCGGGTTGCCCACCGCGATATTAATTCATCATTGCCAGAACACCTAATTATCCCGTTAACTTCAGTAAGCTGTTCGCTAAATATTAGAGATTGTGGTGAGTCTGACGAGCTACTTAACTCTTCGGCATATGGTAACGACGGCCTTAGTAGTTGTTCGATGTCAAATTCGCCGTTTGCTCTACCTATGTAAAAAGCTTCGATTTCGGCTTCAGTGTACAACAACCACTGAGATAAAGACAGTGAAGGCTCCGCAACACCATTTACTTTTTCTACACGAGTCATCAAGAATATATTATGGCCAGTGGTATTTAGCACAGCCATCCCAACACCCGTGTCGCTTGGCTCATCTTGAGAAATATCATCTTGAATATCATCGTTTGACATAAACCATTTGATCGAGTCCATAGCAATACCACCAGCGAATGTTGCAACCATCAAACGAGCAGCTTTAGCCCTTGATTCACTTTGTAACGCCTTATAAGATATCACGCGCGCTACATGATCCCTGCTAAATATTACTCGATGTCCAATATCCTGGCCTGTCGAACTATCAGGAATATTTCCAGCAATTCTGCCGCCAGACTCAGGATATCTATACCAATCAATCGTGTCTTTATTATCGGCAGCCATTGCCGCCAAGCACGCCTCTATAGCTATGATCGACTCACGATCATACAAGTTAAGAGCAACCTCAGGCTCTGTGCCACCCCAATTGTGCACATCTTCCATACTAGGGATGATTTCCGAGCTCATATATTAATAATATAGCATCGTGTATTATTCAATGCCACGCTCATTAATCCCTATTTCAACTTCGGACCTACCATCTTCAATTATCCCTACGACACCCGGCATGTTTTCTATGCTCATATTACCGGACGTCCCCCTGACGGTGGAGGAAGAAGTCAATCCAAGCTTGGAAGTTGCGTTGATAAGCTGGGCGCTGACTTTCGGGATTGATAACTGGCTCCGTATTAGCTGGCTTAGTGACATATGACAGCGCCACCTCAGCCGGAACTAGTAGCAGTGTCTCGCCGGGCAAGCCTTTCCCGAAGTCTTGACGGGCCTTGAGGTCCAAGAACTGCTCCGTATTATAATACTGGTTCTGTAGACGTAGGTTATTATTCTCTAATTTGCTCACAGCATTCTGCTGGTCGAGATAAGAAATCTCTTTTTGTAATTCGTAATTACGCTGGATAACCTGGGCGCCGCTCCAGCTGACCATTAGTGCTACTGCCAGAAAAATAACCAGACCAATAGCCCGCACGTCTTGGAACTGCTTGAGCTTGGGGTGGTTGGGTAAATTTTGGATATTTTTTAGTTTTTCGAACATAGCCGTTACTTCATATTATATATGATAGAACAAATCTGATATACTCTGCTCTGTTAGCCACTTTTGCCGCTACACACATTTGGGGCTGTAGCTCAGTGGTTAGAGCAGTCGGCTCATAACCGATTGGTCGCTGGTTCAAGTCCAGCCAGCCCCACCAAACTTGAGTTTTTAACGTCTTTTTTCAATAAGTCCTTTATTAACAGATACGAGCTGTTGACTTTAACGGTTCCAAAACCTTGACCAAATGTATAGCTAAGTCCAGCAGGAAAAATTAAGTCCTGTAACTGCTTACGAACTTGTAACGACCCCAGATTCCAAAACTCGTCCGACCTTGCAAGCAACATGAGCGCAGCGTCAACTACTTGTTCTTTATCTGCCACTTCTTCCGTTGCCGATGTTTTCTTCAGTTCAAAGTCCGCTATTTCGTCATCCAGAGCGCTAAGTTTTGCTGTCTTTTGCTTATCGTCCAACTTGTTGTCTATGTATAGGTCAATTACTCGTGACTTTTTCGCTTTCAACGCAGATAGTTCGCCGTCTATGCGCTGTGCGTATTCGAGCGCTTCTTTATACTCATTCTGCCACCGCTTTAGAACTGCTTGCTTAAACAATTCCGCAACTTTAGGTGACGGTTTAATTTCTTTCAACAGTTCTTTAAAAGCCTGATGTACATCATCACGAGAGCTGCTTACCGAGAGCTTGTCTGGTGATACGCGACATCTCATACAAGCGTATTTAGGATACGATTTTGACCTACCTTTAGGTGCGCTACCTGTCAGCGGATGATTGCAGTATCCGCATTTTATAAAGCCACCACGAAGCGGCCATGACTCTTCGGCCTGACGGCTGTTCTTCTTGTACTTGCCGGATATGATCGCCTTAATCTTGTAGTGAGTAGTTGGTGTAATCAACGCCGTATGCAGCCCTTTCACATACTCACCATTCGTATAGGTTGAAGATACAAAACCGGCGTACAGGGGATTCTGTATAAGATTGATTATTGATTGCAGGACATATGTCTTACCGCCTCTAGTGAGTACACCCATTTCTTCAGCGAGGTCTTTAGTCTGCTTTATCGTGTATGCGCCGGTCGAAAACCGCTCTAACAGTTCTTTCATGATTGGCGCTGTCGTATCATCCGGCATAATACTACTCGCGCCGGATGGCATACGCGTCTTAATATAGCCATAAGGTGCAGCATGCGGCCAACCGCCCTGCTGCGTCCGCGCTCTCATACCGCTAGTTGTCCTGGCTGTGCGTATATCGTTATCAAATTGTGCGAACGAAGCGAGTATACCCTCCATGAGATTACCCATAGGGTCATCACCTATCGGTTCAGTCACCGACCTGAGCTTTATGCCGTATTTGAACAGGATAGCCCTGATTGCATGATGATATTCACTCTTACGAGCAAGTCGGTCAACTTTCCAAACTATGCAGTAGTCAATCTTGCCCTTGTTCTTCTTACAGAACTCAAGCATGTTTTGTAGCTGCGTTCGTTCAAGGAACTTAGCCGATTCGCCCTCTTCTCGAAAGATATTAGCTTTAGGCAGAACCAAGCCTTGCTCTGCGGCATATTTAACGCAAGCTTTGTATTGGCTCTCTAGGCTAGTGCCGTAGACCTGCTCTTCTGTTGAAACTCGAATGTATGCTACTGATTGCATTTGAACCTTTATTATTTCGACTTGCCCCTACTGTAGCCTAGTTTATTCAAAATATCCTCATCTTTTTGAACCATCTTAATGAATGCCTGAGCCAGTAAATCCACATCTTGAATCAATGCAGTCAACTCTTCATCGGTAAACGAGTCGCTCTCTGAACCTAAAATGCGCCTAGCGGCCTTGAGGGTAATGATAAGCTGCGGCGCTTGTTTATACTTTCGGTTCTTTGACATGCAAACAGTTATATCCAGCTGTGCGCTTGCTTAGAACCAGTTAAATGCCCTTACGCCGCCTTATCATCTTCTTATCTCTATGATGATATGTTTGTTTATTACAGCTTGTGCGAACTATTTATAAGTATCGACGAAAAACCTAAGCTCTTTTCTTGTCAGTACAAATGGGTCACGGTTGAATCGAATTGAGCCAGATGTAATCTGAACCATAGGCTTGAGCAACACGTCTTTTGATTGACACTTGATAAGTTGTCGAAACAGATCGACGAAAGAACTACTAACGGTAGCCCCGCCTAGGCCACCTGCTCTAAAGTCTCCTTTTCGAGCTATTCCATCCGGCCGTTTGATTGCAAACTCAAAGACAGCTTTTGGGCTGCCAGCCCTGAACGTGTAAATAGGGTATTGGCCGCCATCCTCACTTATTAGTAGTATCTTGGCGTTCTCGTAGTCGAAACGAGCTGTGATCTTCTCATTATCATTTAAGTACTCCGTGTTGAGCTGCGCAAATTGTAGCTGGCGCATTTCCTTGAGACTGTCGGTGAGCTCGACTAAGCTGTAGTGTAATAAGTCTGGCGGTAAAGCTTTCATACTTTTTGGCGGCTTAGCGTTTAAGAATCGTCCGGCGTAATACTGCTCTCGCATGTCGTACTGCAATATATCCAGCACTTTATTCTGCCAACGCCTAACAAGGTTTATGTGCTTTTGAGAGCTTACATAAAGACCGAAGTGACCGCCATCAGTAGTTCTTGGCACGTAATTAGCGTAATGCTCGTTCATAAGCTTTTGACCGCGCAAAAAGAGCCCATCGAGATCTTTGAGGTTTTTATCGCTTATTGCCATATGTTCATATTAGTTTGAACTAACCTACTACCAAAATATTTTGCGCACGCACCGAGTGCAGATTATGAATGTAAGAAAGGGGAGGTGGGGTAGCTGCTAATACACACCGGCTAACGCGCGGACACGTCGCACATGTTCTTGTACGACATGCATTAGCTACTATGGTCATCGCACATTATCTGACAATGTACGACGCCCTGGCAGAGCTGTGCCCTGGCCTAGAACTACAAGGGGGGTGGGGGGTAGGCTCATCGACGTAACCGCAGAGCAAGTGTTATAAGCCTCTACCCCTGTTGGCTGTTTAAAACTAATCTATCTTTTTCAATAAATCTGATAGCTTAACACGAAGTGCTTTAGCAAGTTTGGATAATGTATAAAGATTAGGCGAATACACTCCCTGCTCTATGAAGCCGATGTATGTCCTATGGAAGTCAGCTTTATCAGCGAGTTCTTCTTGGGTCAAGCCGGCCTTTAATCGGGCTTCTTGCATAATAGCGCCGACTTTCTTAGCAAAGCGCTCTTTGTCGTTCTTCTCTCTTGAGGTTAATACTTTATGTGCCATGTTACCTGCAATTACAAAGAATTGCAGAGTGAACATCTACAGAGTAAACATAGCATATTTGTAAATTATGTGTTATTATGTATCTGTAATGCTATGTTTACTATGAGTGAAGAGAATAACATAAGTAATGTCCAAAAGTTTATAGCCCTGTCAGTTGTCACAGGCTTGATGATATTAGGCGGCTTTTTACTTTACGCAGTATCTGGCGGCGACACTGCCAGCAGCGCAAGTAGCGCACCCCTAAGCTGTGAGACGAACTATAACCCGCAGTCCTGCCCTGAGCCGGATTATGAAAGCCAGAGCATTGAGGACTCTAAGAAGTACTCTGATGATATGCCAGGCGACGCACCTGATGCATGCGGCAACTACGATTGCGACACGCTTCGACAAGAGTTCGAACAGTACGAGCAGTAACGGTTAAAGCTTTAGCGGGTTACAATAAAGATAACAATGGAAAAACTAGTTAATACAGTTCATCCTAAGATACACGCATTTAGAACGTGGGCTAAACAACATAAGAAACTTGGGGTTGTTGCCTACATTATCGTTATCGGGTTGTTCTTGCCACTACTTATTGCTTATGGATGCATTTATCTTCTAACTAGGAAAGTTGGCGTTAATCCGTTCACTAAGGCGATAGCTTACTGTGTACTAGGCTTTGGCCTGTTATTAAATGTCGCTGTCGTAGCGGCTGCTATGACCGCTGACCAGCCAGCTAAGCAAACGCCTGTCGCACAGACCGCTAAAGCGACACCAGTCGCTTTAGCGGCGGCGCAACCAGCAAAGACCGCCGAGCAACCGGCGGCAGATTTATACAAGATTATTGAGGTCGTTGACGGCGACACGGTTAAAGCCGAAGGTAACGGCAAAGTTGAAACGATCCGGCTCATTGGTGTGGACACTCCAGAAACAGTTGACCCACGCAAGACAGTGCAATGCTTCGGCCAAGAGGCGTCGAGCTTCACCAAGACTGCACTTACTGGCAAATCCGTTAAGCTGGAAGCCGACGCCAGCCAAGGCAACCTAGATAAATATAATCGCCTGCTACGTTACGTGCTTCTTGAAGACGGCACGAACTTTAACAAGTCTTTGCTCTCTGAGGGCTACGCTTACGAATACACCTACAACATACCGTACAAGTATCAGGTGGATTTTAAGGCAGCACAAAAAGCCGCCGAGAACGGCGATAAAGGGCTTTGGGCTGCGTCAGCCTGCGACGGCAAGACTACGAAGCCACAAGTAGCAGCGCCACAGCCAGCGCCAGCACCGGCGACTACAACTGCACCGTCAGGCAATTGCAACCCCAACTACACTCCATGCGTACCTAATTCAGCAACCGACCTAGACTGCCCCGACATCGGATTTAAAGTTAAGGTCATCGGCACGGATGTCTACAGACTCGACGGCAAGGACAAAGACGGCTACGGCTGCGAGGCTTACTAGAGGTCAATTCCCATATTTAGCATAGCGCTCACAGAGTACCCTCATAGAGTACCCTCATAAATAAGCTTTATCGCTTTAGCTTGCTTTTTACAAGCTATTATGCTATACTATATCAGTTCCTTGTGACAATTTGGGACAGTTCCTACACAGAAGAGGTGACACGCAATGTCCACCACCAAGTTTTTCGTTGAACTTCACGCTGACGAGTACGGCAACACCTCCATGCAGAGGGCCGTGGTCGAAGCCGAGCTCACCGAGAAAGATGGTCACGACCACCTTACCCCCGTCGCACCGCAGCACTTCGTCGATGGCTGGCCCACCGGCTGGTACCGCGACAGCTACGGAGGATGGGCAGAGGTCAACGGACCGGCGCGCATGCTGAGCCACGAAGAGTACGACGAGATCGTCAACTCGCTCTCCGACGAAGCCAAGGCTGGAGCCAAGAGCGGACTCGTTCTGCTGCGCACCGGCGAGAAGCTTCCGCGATTCGTGGTTCAGGTGATGATGTACGCACTCAAGAGTCTGATGGAAAGCAATCCCATCGCGCTCTACGAAGCTGTCATGATCGCCCGCGACCACCGTCACAACCCCTTCGGGAACACCGGAGAGGAACTGCGTCGTCGCAACATCATCGAACGCGATGGCAACATGCACGACCTGACGCGTTCCGTCATTCTGGCTGCCGCCGAGGGAGAACTCATGGAGCTCAAGCTCGTGAACCCCATCGTTAGCGCAGCCTGACTACTACAAGGCAACAAGCTTTGCGAGTGACAAAGATCTGTGTACGCATCAGCGTATACATCACTCTGGTTCAGGAGTACCATCCACTCCTAGGGAGAGCAGCGCAATGTGTAGTCGCATCCGCGATTTTTTACCCAACACATCTCCGCCGCTCTTCCGTTCTACCCCCTAATTCGAGTCCAAGACTAGAGTTAAAGGGCAGAACGGAAGCCTCTTTGCTTAAGCTCTGGTCGTTTAAATTGGCCGTTGTTCCAACTCAATGATATAGTAGCTTTATGGATTTACAGGTGCTAATTGACAGAGGTGAAGAACTGCGGAATGAAAAGTGGGATTCTCCTGTCGTTGACATGTGGAAGAACGATGTTAAAGCAGCCGTTGTCAAGTACGGTGAGTCTACCGTGCGCGTACTAGACCGAGCCATGCGCTTCGGCTTTGCAATTCGATCAGACCAGCAGGCCTATCGGATGCACATTGAAAGAATCTCAAAAGTTCGGCAATTACTTGAGGAGCTGCTGAAGCGTAATCCCGCAGATACTCAAGCCCAGTCCCTGCTAATCAATCAAAAGCGAGAAGAGGCAAAAGCTACGCTTGGCATGAAGCTAGGCACTACGACTTTTAACGGCCCTGTGACTTTTGGGGACAACAGCCCTGCAAACAACGTACAGGTCGGCGAGTTAATGCTTGCTATCATCAGCGAAGCCGAAGAGACTCTACCCGAGGGCCCGGAAAAGCAAAAAATACTTAGCGGTCTACGCAATACATTGTCAAACCCCACTTTCGCGGCCATGGCAGGTGCGTCACTGCCTGAAATCATCAAACGTCTTGTTGGTGGAAGCTAGAGAAAACATAAAAGTGACCGGATAATAGCTCACAAGTTTTTACCATGCGTGCAGCGCTATAGTCTTGTGGTCATGTCTGGTTCAACACCAGCCCCTTAAGCTCGTCATGATAAACTTACCTGGAGTGCTTTAGCTATGTTCGACATGGCTATCAGTTCAGCTTTGATTTGATGCCAGTCCACTACACTCACTCCCACCAGTTTGGAATTTATTCAATGCAACTAATGACGCAAACGGCTCTTTCAAGGAGTGATGCGTCATTTTTGTTGGTCACAAATTCAGTAGAGCCTTAATCAGAGCTCGTTGATTTTGCTAAACGTAAGAAGATGTAGCCTAGCAGTGCGCTCGTTGCCGAGGCAATAAATATACCCATTTTCGCAGTAATTATAAAGGCTTGGTTGTCCAAAAAAGCCAACTCAGTAATAAAAATAGAGACCGTGAAACCGATGCCAGCAATAAACCCGATGCCTATGATATGTTTCCACGCAACACCCTCGGGTAACTGTGCGACCTTTAGCCTTACAAGTAGCCAAGAGGCTAGTGTAATGCCAATTACCTTGCCTGCAACGAGGCCGAAGAACACGCCCCACAGTATTGATTGGTTAGTCGTTAGGGCGTCGGCACTTATGGGGAAGCCGGCGTTTGCAAAAGCGAATACTGGGAGAATAAAGAAAGTTGTTACCGGCAATAGCAGTTTTTCTACCTTCTCGGAAACACCCACTTTCTCACCAGACACCGCCACAGGTGCTATGAGCCCCATCACCGCGCCCACAATGCTGGCGTGTATACCAGATAAATGCGTCACAACCCATAGTATTACACTCAGTAGACTGACCAGCAGCAACCGATAGGCAATTTGCTTCCTAAACAGATAGATGCCGATTGCCAGAATAAAAGAGGCTGCCAAATACCAGTAATTTATAATCTCTGCATAGAATAAGGCAATGACAAAAATAGCCCCTATGTCATCGGCTATCGCTAGGGTTAGGAGGAATATCTTTAGCGACACTGGTACTCGCTTGCTCAGTAGCGACAGTACGGCTACCGCAAACGCTATGTCCGTTGCAATCGGTATACCCCAACCGTGTATAGCGCCACTATCTAGGTTGAATGCCAGATACACCAGAGCAGGTACTAACATACCGCCAACTGCCGCACCTACAGGCAGAATTGCAGTCTTGATGTCTCTTAGCTCACCCTTTACCAACTCCCGCTTTATCTCTAGTCCGACCACCAAGAAAAAGAAAGCCATAAGACCCTCATTGACCCAATGCCGCAAATCAAGCGACAAGCTCCAACCACCTAGCCCAATTGAAAAAGGCAGATGCCAGAAGCGGCTAAACTCATCACTAAGCGGAGAATTTACAACAATTAAAGATAGTAAAGCGGCTACGAGAATTAACTTCCCACCGATTGTTTCATCTTTCAAAAAAGTATCAAAAAGACTTGCTACTCGCTTCGGATGTATTTTGCTAACTAGATTTTGTACTTTTTCTTTCACAGAAGTCCCCGCAGACAAATAGTATATGCTGACCAGACTTCCCAGCTCACCTTATCTGTATTTTAAAGGAATGTAGGCAGTATTACTAATAACCAGTTTAGGTTTGTTTTAAATGACCTCTTCGGAAGTCATTTTTATTTGTTATGATAAGGCATATATGTCACATACAGATTACACTGGCACATTCTTATTTCAGCCCCCTTCCCGCTTGGCGTCATCTTCCGACTTAACACACGCCGCCATACAAATTGCTGCGTTATCTGGCAGATTAGCACTCGAAGATCGGACACTGGTCAAGCACAAAGGCGGACGTGCTGAAAATGTTGCCGAACATTCGTGTATGCTCGCTATGGTAGCGCCCGTACTGGCAGAAGAATATTACCCAGATCTAGACGCTAATCTTGTAGCTAGGTTCGCCACCCTCCACGATGCAGTCGAAGCCTACGTCGGTGACACTCCAACGCACAATATAGATGCCGCTGGACAATTGGATAAGGAGGAACGCGAGAAAAAAGGCCTAGAACAATTACTAGATGATTACCGAGGGCTGCCAACATTCACAAAACTCATATCAGGCTACGAGGAACAACAAGTTCCGGAAGCTAGATTTGTGCGCGTAGTAGACAAATTGATGCCATTGCTCGTACATTTTATTGAGGGCGGCGGAGCCTTACGTGAGTATATTGATGTCCCAGGGTTGCTAAAAAATTCAGCACAAAAGGCACAGGCATTACGCGAAGAATACCCAGACTTCGAAAAACTTATTGCCGCCCGCGAAGAACTTGCCAAGCTAGCTGGCAAACATCTTTATTGATGCTGGTTTTTGATTTTATGATCTAGCAGGTCAACAACGGCCTCGGCCATCCGTCGGTACAGCGTTACTTTGCCACCTACGATGCTAATGAAATTGTCGATGCCCTGCTCGGCGTGGTCCAGCACTTTAAAGGAGCGGCTTATTGAGCGGCTCGAAGCTGCATCGGCCGTGCCTTTTTCTTGGAACAATGGCCGTACGCCAGCATAAGCAAACAGTACTTCCGCCTCACCCAAGGCTGGAATCATCGCTGCACCTTCTTGTTCGAGTAGGTCAATTTCTTCTTTTGTCGGTTCGTAGTCATTCAGGTCGGTTATGATCCGTGAGGTCGTGCCCATAATGCTCTGCCCGGCATGCGAAGCCAGCAGGTCGCCATCGGCTTCCGGTCGGCAGCGGTTAAGCACGGCCTTGCTGTATTCGTTGCCATACACAAGCATCGTACCCTTGTCATAAACCATATCAAGTTCCAAGCCAACCATGTCAGCGATCTCTCCGGCCCACACCCCAGAGGCGTTAATAACGTAGTCACACGGTATCTCTTGTAGGACGCCGCTAAGCGTATCGCGAACCGTAACCGCCGACAATGAGCCGCCAGTACGAGTAACGCCAGTAACGACATGGTTAGTTAAGAAGGTTGCTGGCACTTCTGCTTCTACGGCTGCCAGGCGGTTAAGCCTTAATACTTCGTGGCCACCGACAAAGCCGTCAGGCACCGTAAAAGCCACTTTTAAGTCGCGAGAAAGCTGTGGCTCCATGCGTAAGGCCTGCTCGGCATTGAGCAACTCCACCGGGATTCCGGCAACTTCACAGGCTTTGATAAGTATGCGCGAATGCGCGGCTTCTTCGTCGTTGAGGGCAACAAACAAACCGCCCGTTTCGCTAATTGCCGAGGGCACGATCTGCCGAAGTAGTTGGTTTTCCTGGTAACACTCAGCTGCAACCTGTGGGTCGTTAACTGCATAGCGTCCACCACTATGGAGGATGCCGTGGAAATTCCCGCTCGTGCCACTGCCAAGTTCGCCACGGTCGACGAGCACCACATCATACCCGCGGGCGGCAGCATCGCGGGCAATCCCGGTTCCCGTCGCACCACCACCAATGACTATTATCCGTGTTTGTGTATTACTATTTTTGTCTGTCGCTGTCATGGTCACAGTTTAGCATTGCCGTTTTACAAACTACCAGTAGCCAAAAACTTAGGATAGTGGCACCTTAATTGCTTTTTTATCATTTTTATACTAAAATATGCATTGCTTTGTTGAGCTTTTTAAGGCTCCGAAGTACTTTAACAACCTCTAGATCTTCTCTGCTTTTTGGCTAACAGCGCCGACACAACCGTCAGGCGTTTTTGTGTTTGTACTATTAGTCAAAACCTATCCAGAGAGGACAGAGAAAAACCTACGCAATTGTTATGCAGCACACTGCCAGAACCACCAGCATACCTCCGAAAGGACACCGCAATGTGCGTCACCAGTAAGCCCGCAGCCATCACCAACACCCAGGCATTCGTCTACTCCATGATGATGAACGGCGTCCTGCGACATGTCGTTGGATACCAGAACAAGGTTGAGTACAGTCGGTCCGGGAACTGCATGTTCCTGAACTTCGCCGGCAAGAACCTCGAACTGGTCCGCGGCGCCGAGAACACTGCCACCTTGATGGGGGACATCACCCGGGGCCTGCCCAGCCTGGTCCAGGAAGAGATGACGAGAGCAAGAGCCTCGCTCGGTGGCGGCCTGATGGGAGTCAGCGTCGAGAAGTACGGCGACTACACCGTCATCCTGGCCCAAGGCCCGGCCGACATCAGGAGCGCCCTGAACCAGGTCGAGCTCGAACGCCGTCCGGTCTGGGATGACAAGTTCGCTCAGATGATCGACTTCTACATGCGCTGGAACCCGACACACACATTCGCCCTGGCGTGCTTCGATGGATCAATCACACCTACCCACCCGATCTGTGTCAGCTACGAGCCGCACGACGCCAACGTTCTGACCATTCCCGGTCTGGACGGACACGATGGCAACATCCCCAAGCCGGATCAACTGATCTACCGGGACTTCACCATCGCGTTCGGCGCCGAAGGCGTGGATCTGCCGCACAAAGTGCTCTACAGCGACTTCCTTACCCGGCCGCCGCTGTGGCTGCCCACCAGTGTCGCCGGCTTCCGCGACAACCGTCGCAACGGCCCGAACGGTGACTACGTCATCCCGCTGTCTTCTCTCCTGAAAGGACTAACCGGCACCGAACTGGCGGCAACGCTGCTGTAACAAGCGCAGGTACGGGAAGGAGGGGCTTCGATGGCATCCGCCACCAACCAAATGAGTCCAACTCATCGAAGCCCCTCCAACCCAACCGCACTACTTTATTACATAGCCTTATCGAGACTGGCTAGACTAAATAGACCAGGTTAGTCATTTACGGTATGCTGGATATGTACGATCATTCATCTAACAAGTAAGGTGCTCTCATGAAACCTTCTGATACCAACGAATCAAAAACCGTCCCAGCACCGTCCGACCATAAGTCTTCCGAAGCACCAGCTGAGATTTATCCAGCCCCTGCTACGCCTGCAACCGATGAGCCGTCGACATCTATGACACCTCTAGCCGTCTCGGCCGGTGCCAACACAACCACCACACCCGAACAACGGCCACCAGTCAACGCCGGCATGGTCGTACTGCAATGGCTGACCTATGCCTTCTGGGGGTGGACCGTATTAGCATTGTCAGTGCTAACCTCGATGGTGGTTGCCAACTTCGTTACCGACACTGACATTGGCAGCGGCACCGCCTATGGCATCGCCGCCGTCCTGGTACTACTGCCAATCTCTTATATCTGCGATTACTTCTATTCCAAGAAAGAGCCAACTCACAAAGCTGGCGCCGAAACCATCGTCATGGTCATCCATGCAGTGCTATTTGCATTATTCGGTATTGGTGCCCTGGTCGTATCGGTATTTTCAGTCATTTCACTCATGATCAGCAGCACCGACAGTGACGCCACCTTAGTCACACTTATCTCTGGCCTCATAATAGCCGCCTATTACGGCCTGACATTCTTACGCACCCTCAATCCAGTTAGCTTTGGCTGGATCCAACGCTATTACAAGTACTTCATGCTAGCCACCATCAGCGTTATCGTCGTATTAGGTATTGTTGGTCCGGTTGCCAAAGAACGCAGCCTACGCGACGATAAACTCATCGTCAATTCCCTGCCATCAGTCAACGAATCAATCCAGACCTATAAGCGCACCAATGGCAAGCTGCCAACCAGTCTAAGCCAGCTAAATCTCGACGATGACAGTAAACAGCTTGTTGACCGCAAAATGGTAACCTACAAGCCGGGGTCACTCATAGACGAGTCGACCAGCAAGGACTACAAGTCACTGGATATTAGTGGACGCTCTAGCACCACTACAACCAAGGTCTTCTCTTACGAACTCTGCGTTACGTACAAAGAAAAAGAGAATAATGGGAATGGCGGCGGTTATGGTGATGTATCGGCAAACGCTGACGATGATGGTTACGCCACCTACCTATCAACTTATAATCACCCAGCTGGTGACGTCTGCTACAAACTCAAGACTTACGAATACTAAATAAAAAACCGCCCTTTGCTGGGCGGTTTTTTAGGTTATTCACCGTTTTTCATACCAATACGTTGGCGTAATTGCTGGAGTTCGTCGCGGTCGCGGTCACTCAAGCTGCCAGACTTTTCGCGGTGGAGTAGCATGTCGAGCCGCTCTTTCATGGCATCTTCCATGCTATTCATGCCACCACTCATAGTATTTTTAAAATTCTTAATCAATTCCATAGCTTCCTCCTTGTATTAGGTAGCATGGGTTACTATAGACCTGTCCTCGGATGAGTTCTGTGAATAAACTAACGGGGGCGTCGTGGATTATCTCTCAACAGAGGTGCCTTAGGCCGCATATCGTGTCGTACTTCCCGGGCTAAAGAAATCGCCCCGATACATAAGAGTAAGAAAGCGTATACCGCCAAGTTATCGGCCACCTCCTGGAATGGGGGGATGAGTGAAGCTACGATAATGCCGCCAAACATCACCAGTGCTAACATAAAGCTCTGCTGGCTTGGCACGCGCCGCCACAGGGCAACTATCGCGTAAATGGCCAAGGCTATCTGGCCGGCCAATACCGAGAACAGCGCCAGCCCGACAACAGCAGCACCAACTATCAGCCATAGCGTAGAGACACCTTCTTTTGGTGCTTTTTTAGTACTTTTGGACTTCGGCTGCGGTTCGTCTACCGTTTTTGCAGCCACAGAGGGCGTTGTAGTAGCTGGCGCAACCATTGTCGAGGCAGCGGTAGGATGACCCGAAGCCTGTGGCCGTGGACGGGGTGCAACGATATCTGGGCGTACTGCGGCTGGGGCTACTTGTGCTTGTGGCGCCTGGGGGGTTTGGGGTTTTTTGACATACTGCAAATGGAGCGAGGCTGCCGGACCGCGGTATGGCTGCGTTTTTGGCGCAGATACAGCTGGAACCACGCCGTCGATATTACGACTGCGCTTTTGGACGACCGGCGATGTTACCGCCGCTGGTGCTTGTGGAGAAAGCGGCGCAGCTACACTGGGACGGCGGGCCGGCCTAGAAGCTGCTACAAAGGGGTCTACTATTTGTCGTTCCATATTATTCTGCGGTCACGCTAGGTTTGTAATCTCGAACACGGTACAAACTAATCTCGTTATAGTCTGCAATCCGCTCCAGTCCCGTCTGACGGTCAAGGAAGCCGTATCGCTGGTAATCCGCCTCTTTGGTTAATACTACATATTGTATACCGAATTTCGCCAACGTCGCTGTAAAGTCTTTACTATCGCCGCTATTTTTCGCCCGCTTGATGGCCGTGTCTAGTTGTTTACTAGTAACGGTTGGATTATTATACGCCGCGCCTTCCAACTCCGGGTCGCCGCTGACAACCATTGGTACGTCAAAAAACTTAGGTGCCGGATTGGCAATGATCCGGCCGGCGAAATTGCTATGGGCATATAAATGCCACGGCAAAGAAAGTGTCTTACCCTGCACATCGGCCTCGACAAGGTTGCGGTTGACCGTATACCAGCTGGCTGGATAATCGGTAGCTTGCAACTGGCCATTGCCGCCCCATATATACGGTAGGGCAATCAGGAATGGCAAGGCTAGGCCAAACGGCAGTAAAGCACCAGAAACTACCTCTTGCTTGCGGCGGTCAGCATAGCGTAATACGGCGGCCAAGCCAATTGGAGCTAATAAGGCATATGCCAGCGCCACAAGCATGACAAACTTTTGCGGTTCTCGGTAGCCAGCCAACAACGGCAGCTGCGTCCACCAACTATTACCAATGCCAGCACCCAGCATAGCACCTATCGCCACTATGGCAGCGAGAATTATGGGCAACCCCCTACTACCCTGCCGCCATAACGCCACCAAGCCAATCCCCGCCAAACAAACCATCGTAGCCATGAGTAGCGCCCAAATAAGTAGCGGCAGGTGGTCTTGCGGCAGTACAAACATGCCATAGCGCTCCGGCCAGAAACCTTGCAAACGCATAACGTTAGCCAACTGCCCAGCAACACCATTGCCGCCCGTAGCAAAGGCCTGGTTGTCTTGCTGGCTAAAGCTGCCGATAAGCTCAGCCTGGCTGTTGTTGCCGGTTGCTAGCGGTACAAGCCAATAGGCGCTACTTACCAACCACAAGCCAACAACGACAGCACACCATTGTACCAACCTTATGGAACTCTGCCGCCTAGCGCGCATCCGCACCAACTGACGGCCAACAATAAGTAAAGCTAGCAGCGCCGCTGGAACAATACTGTGGATCGATATGACACTAATCAGCAAGGCCCAGCCAATGAGTTTGGCGGCCATCCGCCCCTCAGGTCGACTAGCCAGCTGCACAACCGCAGCCGCAAACCACGGCAGTAAAGCGTAGCCAAACAAAACGTTGTATTGGCCGGACATAAAGCGCTCATACGTAAATGGATTGACCATATACAGCAAACCGGCCGTATACAACAGCGGACCATCAACTAGCTTCCATTGCTGCGCTAACCGATGCGCACCAAGTCCAGTCAGTATCAATATAACTAGCAGCATTAGCTTTTGGATAAGGTCCGCCGGCAGCACCATATTTAGCCCGTGCAATAAGACATGCCACAGGTAGCTACTAGTAACTTCTGGCGGCATAGGTAGCTGGGGCGTAAAGACCATATCAAGTGTCAAAATATAACCTGGCAGCAATAATGGGCCGAGCAACAACAACACTACAGCGCCGTACACCAAAAAAGGTTTGCTAATAATCGTCTTCATATGTCCAGTATATTCCGTTTAATCATAAAGCGACTCCCCAGTTATTGTAAAACTAGGGAGTCGTGTGCACGAGCTATACGTATCCTACTTAGTTTCTTCTACTGTCTTACCAGTGGAAGAAGTTGTAGGCCCATGAGTGTGTGACGGTGCGGGTGATTGTTTCGGTCGTAGACTCGTAACCAAATCCGCTATAACCATGTCCGTTAGCATATGAGCTTACGCACTGGCCATAGTTGGGGAAACCCATTTGAGCACATTGTTCTTTTGTTGGCTTACCGGGTGTTGCAGCCTGTGACACGCTCACAGCTCCAACCGCGCCGAACAACGACAGAGCTACAACCGCCAAGGCGATTTGCTTCTTTGTCATGGTGCGAAGTTTAGATAACATATTTATCTCTCCTTCTCTTACGTTAATATTGAACTCTCATGGTAGCTTGGATCTTTCCGTAAGGTCAAATCACTTATGTCTACCACCCCTGGAGGCGGGGTAAATAGTACAGCACTTAGTTAATAAAATTATCTCACATTTGTAACCTCCTCCTCTGTAAGCGGCGCAATAAAATCATTTTCGTGACCGCCAGCCTTTAGTAGCATTCGCATGCCGCGCCCCGCTCTTCATCTTTCGTTCTAGCACTACATCAATTACTAAATATGAAGCAGCTCCCAACACAACTAGGCCAGCGATGACAGCCCCAATGTTTGCCCATTTCTGCGGCGTATAATCTAGCATAATTATGTAATCGCCGGCACTATCTTTAAATGAAGCTGGCATATCAGCTGGATCAATCCACCAGCTATTTGCAAAACCATTAGCCTGCATATGGCTAGCCGCTGGAATGACATAGCTTTTTGAATTTTTTGTATTATGCAGCGTGGCTTGCCAGTTGGGGTCAAAGGTTTCCGAAAACACTAGCAGCCGACCGCTGGTAAGGCCATTAACTTTCATAGAATGCCTTACATTAGATGATTCAAGGCTAGTTGTCTCTATCGGACGTGTCGGGGCTGAATTTGTTCTTGCATACGCTTCTGGGACAAAGGGAACTTCGTAGACCCTCATGTCATCAAACAGCACTTCGCTTTTTACACCTTCTTTAGTTGGCACATATAGATTAACGTTAATATCGTCTAAAAACTGACCGGGCTTTATTACTGTTTGGAATGTCAGCCACTCATTCTTTTTATCCGTCCTAAGTGATGTTTGACGCTTTGCAGGCTCTTCTCTGAATGGGTACAGAGCGACATAGGGTGCTTTGCCGCTAATATACTTATAGCTAAACGAAATCATGTAGTAAGCCTCTGAATTATAACGAGGTATCGTATTAAAGAAGCAGGCTATGTGTTTTTTAGCACTAACGCGTAAAGACTGCTTGCCTTCTATTGCATCTTTATCCGACACCGCACTTATGCCATTTGTCTGGAGGTTTGACTTGTCTGAGTTATTACAGTCACCAACTTTTACACTCTCTTTACTTTCAAAAGCTCCATTTCTATAGAGGTTTACTCCAGCAATAGCTTCGTCATTAACCTGTGCAACATCATTTTTCTTATAGGATTGTTCTACGAATTCTCTTTTCTGTGATTGCTGGTTAAGTGTATACAGCGTAAGATCGTTACTTTCTTGTGGATGGAAGTTACTTACCACTTTGCCCTTACTGACGTCTGAATACTTTGCTTGGAAAACAGTATGTTCCGTGTTATTAGTAGCGCGTGTCAAAGCGTCGATAACCTTATTGTTTTGATCTTTGAAGAGATATGCACTCGTCCTCGTTTTATCTATGCCCGAATAAGAAGATACTGATTCCGCAGCAATAGTATTCGTCGAGAAATACATATGTGGCTTTGGCTGACCAACGTTCCATATGCGGTATTTATTAACTGACTTTTGTTCCTTTAAATTCCATGCACTTATAAGGTTCTCATAGTGTGACGCTGGCTTATTATCGTAATGATGGAAGTTAGAATCAGCATCATCCGGTGGTACAACTACGTGTTGGACTCCTGCGAATTTTAGTAGTGTAGGAGCATTGGCTTCACCTAAGAAGGTGATTCCCTGCCCGGCAAAAGGATTGGCATACTTGTTCCAATACTTACTGCCGAAATCAGCCGCATCTACACTCGGTATAGAGTCCGCCATGTTAGCGAATTCAGGAGTACGAGACACCCATAGCGTTCTCGTTGGAGTTTGCGCGGCCTTATTTACAATTTGATTTACTTTCTGAATATCGGCCTGTATCGGCTCTTTCTTGTACGTCTTTATATAATTCCCTGTCAAGTACGGCGTGACGGGAGCTAGCACTATAAATACAATCAGAACTATGACGACTTTTCCAAACCGGGCCTCCTTTCTTTTGTGCAGCTCAATAAGTAGAAACCCGATCAATACGCTATAGCAAAATGAAGTAATAAAGAACATCTTAGACGACTCACGAAACATACTCATAAGCGGTAAGTTGTCATATATAAGTTTATATAGGCCTGCTAATAAGGAATTTTCTTGCATCAACAGTATGATTGAGGCAATTCCTATCAAACCATAGAACAGTAAGACCCTATTCATTCCATCCCAACTTTTGCGCGGCAACGCAAAAGGAGTAAATGCTAATATCGGTAACGCATACATATAAAATGGAGCCGGTGCAAACACAAAGTCTGTCACTCCTTCAGATGACCAGAATGGATGATGTATAGAAAAAGCATCCCGTGTAGATATCCAGTTTAAAGCCTGTTGGTCGAAAACATCTCGAGTAAACGGACCTCCTGCGGTGTAATGCATTGGCAGTATCCAGTAAAGACTAAAGATTCCCAGGCAAATAGCTCCAATAAACAGCTTTTTAGTTATTCCTCCAATGTCATTTTTATGACGTGCCTTGTGGAAGTACGCTATTATCGAACCGAATAGACCTATTACCAATGCCATGCGTATGTCGTAGACACTGATTATTGCTAAGAATATGTAAAACCAAAAGAATGATCTACGTCCCTTTTTTGCGGCAAAATAATATACAAATGGAGCAAGCGCATACGTTACACTGATGTGCATATGTCCGGCCTGGATAACGATGAAATATGTATTAAGAGAGTACACAAATGCGCCAATTACAGCCGCCACTTTATTACCCGTGATCTCTTTTACCGCTAAGTACGAGGCTAAGGGTGTGCATATTAGCACGGGCCAAAAAAATAACATCCTCGATATTAGCTCAAAATTAGCACCTAATTGAGCCAGCAAGCCATATATGGAGAACAGCAGTGTAAAATTTCCTTGAGATATTCCCCTTCCTAACCCGTCGTACGTAATCCATAGAGGATGCCAAGGAAACCATTCCTTCATTTGCGGTGTATAGAAATACGGCCAGTCAGCCGACTGGAGTGGTGCGAAAGAAAAAATCCAGTTCCAATGGATAATAACTAGCCCAACTACAAGTATGCCTAACAGCGGCCAAAAACCTGCAATTCGCAGACCGTGCTTCATATCTTCGTCAAAGCCTCTTCGCTTATACCGTCAAAAGGATCGACTATCGACGACTTAAGTCCCAGATCTCCCAAAAGTCCTTTTATTTTGTGCGACTTCGATAATGCAAACACTGGGGTGTCTAATCCTGTAGCCATAATGAGTGGGTGGAGCCGAGATGATATAACCATCCGAGCACTTTTCACATCAATCAAAAATTCATCCAACGTTTTGTAATGCACCATTTCCAAAGAATCAAATTTCAGCTTAAGTACATCACATAACTTATAGTCATTGTTCCAATCTTTACTTGTAACAGAGCTACCGATTTTCACGTGTTCATCGCGCTCAAGAAGACGCGTAATAATAACCGTAAGGTTACTAATATATGACTCTGTCTCCTGCTCATTTTTACAAATCGCCGCATTCGGAACTATCAAATAGTGACCTTTGGAGACAGGATCGTCCAACTCGTACTCATTTACTGCCGTATATGCCAGATCCTTAATTTGTGTGATTTTATTGGCTGGATATCCTAGTTCTAACAATAAATCGTAGGACCGTGAATCACGCACTTCTATCATTGCAAAACGATCTAAGACTTTTCGTGACATAGATCCGTACTTATATATCGGCCCTATGGAATGCCCTAGTAGTGTTATATCGCGGTTGAAACGACTTACGATAAGTTGTTCGAGAAAGGAGTCGATAAAGTGTGTCAGGCCATAATCTTGAGTAAAACTTTCTTGACCTTTTGAAAATACTTTCGAAGATTTGAGATATTCGTAACTTGATTCATCCATAAACGATCGTGGCGAGAGTAATAAGCCGGCTGCGTGCAATATTCTGTTATACTTTCCAGAACCTTCTATAATTGGCTTTTGGAATTTAACATCTAAGCTTGTCAACTCATCATAAAGCTTAAGATCTTCCGCCTGCAAATCTTGATAGCCAAATATAGTAATTTCTTCTGTTGGATATTGAGAGCGTAATTGATACACAGTACCCAGCATGATCGCACGTTCACCAAAGTTCGTTATCCCGCCTGGATTAATTATTGCGATGCTCATATGTTTTCCGTAACCTCCATAAGTGTCTTTAAAAAGTCTTCCCGATCACAAATCCTAGTTTCTTTGCTAGGATCCAAGCCTTCAATAGCCACTGGTGTGGCTATGATTGTCTTATTGTATTTGAGGTAGTCAAGCAGCTTTGTTTTTATGCCACTGCCTATCGTCATTGGTGCAATACAAACATCAGACATCATTACATAAGGATCAACCGAATCAACAAAATCGGTGTACGTAATATTATTCTTGGATATTAACTTTTTCGGATTATTGCCCACTAAGACATAGCTAATGTCGGGCGTATATGGAGCTAGTTTCTCTCGAATAAACTTTTCTGTCTCCACATTTTGAATAGCGCCTAAGTCACCAACAAAACATGCTATCTTCTTACCGCCACTTGAGTAGCGTTCTTTAAGTACGGCAGCTTCTTTCTCGTACTTATAAGCCGCAGCTGCATCAACTACATGAGGTACGACTATTATCTTTTCTAATGGAACATGATAATGCTTCATCATAAACTGTTTGTCTTGCTCGGAAATAGCAATTACTTTGTCAGCTTTTTTTAGTGAAGTATTTTCAATTACATGCCAAATTCCAGCACGGATAGTGCCCTGGAATTTATTCTGTTGCTTTAATTTTAAAGCAACATCTTTATTCATACAGTGGGTGTCGATAGTTATAGGTTTATGCAACTGCCTTACCAAGGCTATAGCATTAATTAGCATGCAGCTCTCTATATAAAATTCATCGTATGCTTGCAGTTCTTTTCTGAGTCTACGCAGTTTGATATAACCATCAAATGGAAAAAGCACCTCCCTTAACGGATTAAAGCCCACAAACTTTTCCAACCAACTTTCTTGTTGGTCTTCATGACTAACACGTACCGAATGGATCTCAATACCATCTCTAACAGTCACATCATCTTTATTACTAAATTGGAAAACAGTAACCTTATTGCCATCCTTGACCAATTTCTGCGCAAGCATCCAACAACGAATTACGTAACCATTTCGCGGCGCCTCAAGATTACCAAATGAGATCATGCATATATTGGTCATGTCCGCGCCTCCCGCCCCTTAGTCCGGCTAGCCACCATCCCAATCCCTCCGGCAGCATACTCTGCAGTCTTGAGTGTTAGCATGCCAACGCCAACTATCGGGTTGCGCAGTAGCTTGCCTGGCTTGGATAGGAATAATTTGTAGCGTTGTATTGGGCCGGACTGGTCGGTGAGTGCCGAGTTGGTCGGATTGTTGGCAAAATATTCGGCGGCGTGCTGGCCATAGTAATACATCTTTTTGACCGTCCGGGTAAACTTTGGCTGACCTTCGTTGTGGTAAATATAGGCAGCGATACGGCCATGTTTTCCAAGCTGCTTCATGCGCCGTGTCAGGTCCCAGTCTTCGCCGCCAGTCATAGACTCGTTATAGCCTCCAGCTTTTACGAACAAATCTTTGCGGAAAAAGCGCGCCGCTTCGATATTGTCCTGGCCAACATAATATGACCGTTCCAACTTTTTGCAGCTGGCCCAAAAACCCTCACCAAACGATTCCTCTGGGATAATAACCGCTGCAATAGTAAGGTCAGCTTCGGCCTTGGCAACGCACTCGCCAACAACCTCCAAGCTCAGCTCCATGTCAGAGTCAATAATTAAAACGTATTCGCCCGTAGCTTTGCTAACCGCATAGTTGCGCTGCGCAGAACGCTCGGGACCTTTATTGTAGACACGCTCCGTGAAGCGTCCGGCAATTTCTTGGGTATTGTCGCTAGAATTGTTATCAACGACAATCAGTTCAATATCCTTATAGAGCTGGTTGACGATGGTCTGCAAGCAAGCTGCCAGTGTCTCCTGGTTATTGCGGGTAGTTACGATAACTGATACTTTGGCACTCATTGCGACAATCCTACTACTTTTTTAAAATCTCTGTACGATGCATCGAAAATTAGATCCTTGCTCCATTTCCAGCCATTGAGCCGTAGTCTTTCATATTTCTCGGGCTTCTTAAGCAAGCCGATCGTTTCGGCCGCTAAGGAAGCCGGATTCACATCGGTAACTATTCCCGTTTCACCGTTACGTACGCTATCACGCAAACCGGAGACATTATAAACAACCGCCGGAGTCCCCTGCCCATTAGCTTCGCTGACAATCAGCCCCCAACCCTCTTCGACAGACGTTACTAAAATAACGTGACTTTTTTGCATCAGCTCAGATTTAAGCTCATCACTGACCTTTCCTAGTACTTCAATATCCTTTTTGTATCGGCTCTGGCTGATGTATTCTTGGACCTTTTTGCCATAGGGGCCACCAGTGCTACCACCGATTTTCATCTGTAGATCTGGCATTGATTGTTTAGCAATTTCAAAAGCTTTGACTTGGTCGATCGTCCGCTTCATAGCTCGCATCGCCCCAAAGCTGAGTATGGTCGGCCGTTTATACTTTTTGACGCCTTTAAGTGATTTCAAGCGATTAAAGTGTAGACCTTCGGATATAATATGCGACCGTTGCACTGGAAAGCCATAATGCGACAATGCCTGGCGGGTACTTTCGGAAACCGTAATAACCGGCGCCTTAGATAACGCAGCTAATTTAGTGGCTATTGGTGCCATTAACCAGTATCCGATATAACTGAATGGCTTGGGTACTTCGTACAGCCAGTTAACCCTAGCCAGTTGGTGGTAGAGCAAGAAGCGTGGTTTGCGCCGTTCTAAATACGAAATAAAATACGGCGCACAGCCTTGAACCTCTTCGACCACCACATCATAAGTGCCCCGCATATGCTGTGCATAGTAAGCTAGCGCCTGAACGGGGTGCAGATAACGGCTAGAGCCCACCCTTACATATTGAATACCGTCTTCGCTCTCCAGATGCGTTGCGCCTGGGTAGCCACAGGTCAAGATCGTCACTTCGTGGCCCTCAGCTGCCAGACGCTGGGTTAACTCACGAGCTACGACTTCGGCACCGCCAGCTTGCGGGTGCTTATGGTCTTTCCAGGTTGCCCAAAGTATCTTACTCATGACGCCTCCCCCTTCAGCAGCTGCTCCTCCTCAAGATCGACATCTTGTTCGCCGTCGATATCGTGACGGACGACATACAGCGGACGGTTTTTGACCTCGGAGTGGATATGGGCGATATACAGCGAAATCAATCCCAGGCAGGACAATACAACGCCAATTAAGAATAGCGTCAGCATTGCCAGCATTGTCGTGCCGTCAACACCCCAATGCATCGGGTCATTCATCACATATTGAGCAAACAAGAAGATGCCCAAAGGTATGCTTACAACTAGCAATACGATACCTAAGATACCGGCTAGTTTAAGTGGCAGCATGCTGTACGAGGTAAAGCTATTGATAGCCAGGCCGAAGAGTTTGCTGATGCTGTAGGTTGGCGCACCATCTTCGCGCGGCAGTTGCTTAAAGTAAATATAGCTCCGACGGAAGCCAAGCCAGTCAATTAGACCGCGGGTCATGCGGTCGCGCTCAGAAAGTTGACGGAATACACGGACTACTTTGCGGTCTATGAGTCGGAAGTCAGTAGCATTCGGCTTGATAGTGGTGTGGGCGATCCGTCCCATAATCGTGTAATAAAAGCGGGCGCCCGTACGACGGAACCAGCTCATGCTGCGGCCGGAAAATACGCCAACAACAATCTCAGAACCGTTTTCCCACTTTTCGATAAACTTACCAATGAGGCTTGGCGGCATTTGCATGTCGGCGTCGATCATCATGGCGGCGTGGCCGGTCGCCCGGTGCAGCCCAGCGCTAGTGGCAATTTCTTTGCCAAAGTTACGCGACAATTCTACGAAGCGAATGCGCTTGTCTTGCTTAAGGAAGCTGCGGATAACCATCGCCGAGTCATCTTTGCTACCGTCATCAACGAAAATATATTCAAATTTGTATGGCAAATTTTTGGTGTGCTTTTTGAGCTCTTCGAACAAACGCGGCAGGTTCTTTGCCTCGTTGTATACCGGAATTACTATCGATATTGTTTTGCTCATGGGTTAATACCAACACTCCTATTAATTTTAAATTTTACAACAACCATCCAACCGGCCAGCAAAGCGGCCAATGCCAACGCACCGTATAACATGCTGTTGACCACCGCCAGCAAGCTGCCGTGGTTGGCGACAACCAGGCCACATGTAATGGCCAATCCTGCGGCTGCAATAAAGGCAATGGCGTACTGGCGCAACGCCATAAAGTACAGCAACATCAAGTTAAGGATGGAGGCAATAAACAGCACCAAGCCCAGGCGTGGCAGCAGGCTGGCGTACTCATCGTATTGCTCGCCCATCAGCAAGTTGATGATGAATGTTGGCATCAGCCAAAATGCTAGTAGTGCCGCACCACCGATGGCCAGCGTCAGATAAATCGACTTGCGTAATACGGCCTGGTTTTGACCGTCAGGATTGCTGATTTTGACCGATGGTAACAAGACTTGGGCAATCGAAGCGGTTAAAAAGAAAATGATCCGAGCGACAGTCGAAATACCGGCATACAAACCAGCAGTGTGGGCATCAAAGTAATGTTTGACGGCAATGATATCGATACTGTACAAGGCAGTGACCGTCAGTGAACAAAACAACACTAGTCCGGCATAACGCAGTTCTGGGATTATCAGACTAAAGTCGGGCTTTTTGAACAAACCCCTGCCCAATGATTGGTCAAAACCAAGCTGCCGGGCCTTAACAGCGGCATAGGCAAACGAGGTTAATTGCGCCAAGACCAGGCCAACGATTGCGCCAACCGTACCAAAGCCCATCCAAATAAGTATTGCCGAGAACAGCAGCTTGGAAGCGGCGGCAACTAGCCCTGCCAGCGCAGTCAGTCCAAAGTATTTTTTGCCACGCAAATAAGAGCTACGGAATGTAGAAGGTACCGACACAACAATCGCCAGTGCCAAAATAATAAATGGCACAAACGATTCGAAGTTAAAGAAACGCTGCAGCAACGGCGCGGCCAGCACGGCCACCACCAACCCAATAAGACTAATTAATAAAGCCAGTTTTTCCAGTTCAAACATCGTCCGGCGGGCAATTGGCTCATCGCCATGGTTAGTTACGATATTAACCGTCAGATTACCTAAAACATTAAGGAATATTGCAAGCTGTAAAAATAACGACACCAAGGTTTGGACCTCACCAAATGGAGTCGGTGAAAGGAGTCGGCCGAGTACTGGGTAATACGCATAGTTGAGCACGCCGATAGCTACAGAGCCAGCAAAAAAAATTGCGTTATGACGCAAAAATTCACTCTTCCGTATCTGTAAGATCAGTCTATTCATACGCCCTTATTGACCTGCTTATGCTCACGTTTGTGCTCACCAAGTTTCCAATGGTAGCACACATACTCAAACACCTACTGTGAGGTTTCCGCTTGACTAACTTTTAACAACGCTTGGTCGGTGAGGAATTTAATCCATCTCGACAAAGAAAGTATGGAGCGTGCTGGCAATCTGCCTATGAATTAAGGCCAAATCCCGCTGCGCATTACGCAGTTTTAGCCTATTTGACCGGCCATTGGCCAACGCATCGTATGGCACATCTATGGTTACTGGCAACCGGGACTGTTCCGCAGGCACCCCTGCCCTTAGTTGTTGGCGCTTCCATATGTCATATGCAATCTCAAGTGTTTCGCCAGCGTATGTCCGGCGAAACCAGCCTTCCCCGGCAAGCAAGGCGTCAAATTCCTGCATTGAACGGTGCCGGTCGTGGTCGTGGGCGGTGGCGACCTGGCCAACCGCCACCCGGATACGCGTAATTGGCGTGCCCGTGCGCTCGATAGCCTCAAACATTTTGTACCGTGGTATATGATAGCCATCGTTATAATGCGCGCCGCGCGCAATTGCATGGGTGTCAATTACCAAGCCGTTGACGCCGCGGTCATTGAGCGACTTGTGGACTTGTTCAAAGATAGCGCTCGGCGCGACTGTCAGTACCAGCTCTGGTGTCAGCGGCGCTTCGCACTTAGTGAGGTTATAGTGGTTGAAATTAAATAACCGGCTATCGTAAGGGTTGCGCTGGGCGGCATTGACAATAGTCGGCACCTCGCCCAATTCAATGCCCTTTACACCCAGCATATCCAACGTCCGCTCCGATACTGCTGGCATGGTAGCGGCCATCCCCAGCTCATGCATAAGCCGTGCCTTCGGCAAGCCCCCGTGCAGGATATCGCCAACAGTGAGAGGCTGCGGTTGCCGTACTGCCCCAGCCCTTAGCCAGCTAAAATGCCCATCAACTAACAAACGTCGGGTAGGTGTAACCTCAATTCCATCCCGCACAAATAGCGGCTCTTCGCTATCGCGCAGTGCATCAAGCGTATGGTTAAGCCGCCGAAAGCCCGACCGGGTAATCTCCCAAGTTGGCAAGTTAAGGTTCGAAAAATACACGTCAACCGGCGATATTGGCACTTCTTCTCCGTAAGCCTCAAACGAGCCTGGAGTGCGCGACTGGTTGGTCATAGCTTAAATGTAGCATAACAGCCTCAAATATAAGCCTAGGCCTTTGTGTCCATTATTTTGCCGTTGATCGGAACCATTGCAAAGTGTACATCGCCGCAACGATAAAGATTGGTAGATATAAGAATATATATCTCGAACGCCCCTCGAACAATAGCAAGAATAATAAGATGCCAGCAATCATCAGCCGTGGCAGGACAGCATAGGCGTTAGCCCGGCTGGCCTTATGCATAATATGGATTATCAGCTGTACGGCGATCAACAATAATAATGCTACCCAGAAAACTTGTAGGACGTTACTAAAGAAGACGTAACGTTTGCCTTCGACATACATAAAGCCTCGTACGTGTTTGCTGATTTGGTCTTGAGCGGTGAATTTCACTGCCTCATTTGAACCTTCGCCATAGGCATAAAAAGTTCCGTCAGACAGTATCCAGTTGGTCTTGTGCGCTAAGAACTTGCTGTAGCCAACCGACCCGTGTTCATTAAGGCGCTGCTTGATGAGCATGACCGAATAATCTGTTTTTGCCTGTTTACCCTGTAGCTTGACAGTGTTGTCCGCATCAGCTTGGTTGAAGCCACCGTAGCTGACGGTATTGCCATAGTCAACGGTCTTAAGCCCCATTGCGGCAAAATGCAGGAGCGGCTTACTGGTTTCGGCGGTCTTGGTCACCGAGAATGGTACGGCATACAAGTGGTCGGCCACAATCGGGTACGACTTATAGACCAGCCCCATGGCAGCTACACAGCATACGACACAGGATAGTGCCACAATTAGCCGCTGGCGTAATTTTTCGGAGCGCCAGTCGGCCATGAACCCCAATACGGCTACCAGGCCAATCGCCACCAGGGCGATAATAACAGTTGGTTTTATCAGGAAACCAACGACAGCCAGAAGACCGATTATAGTTGACAGCAGTATCTTAAGCCAAGGGTTACCGGTTCGTGCAACATGGATAGTGAGATATAACATCGTTATAGGAAACAGAATGGACAGTGTATCGGTATACGATATCTGCGCATACATTGTCAACGTAATAAGCGCAAACGAAAAGATCATCGACACTGCAGCGACCATCCGCCCATACAACAGCTTTACGGTTAAGAACGTGGTTAGCTGCGTTATAAGTAGGACAACCACGTTGAGGGCGACGGCAGCAGTCAGGTAATCATTAATGCCGATTGCTTTTGCGGCTTTAAAAAACGAACCCAAGATCAGTAGAATTGGAATGTTATTAGGGTTGATCGCAAAGTAACTTACCAGCTCAGGGTTGATCGCGCCAGTATTGGCGTAACTGACAGCCTGTTCAAAGACAATATTGCTATCCCATGTATAGCCGGATGATTTCAAGGCGTAGGCCACGCCGATTTGAACCATAATCGTGCCAACAAAACCTAACGCCACAAATGCCCAGTAAAAACGGGATAGCACCTTGTGGGCAGCACTTTTTTGGTCAACGAGCCACGCTACGCCCACCACCAAAGCGGCGGCGGCCACAAAGACCGGGATTGGGGCTTCATATAGCTTGAACTTGTGCTGCGATGGGTCTAAGCCTACGTATACAACAGCGACCAAGAATACCGCCAGAAACACATAGCTGAACAAGCTCAATAACTTAGCTGCCAAGCGTGGCGGAAATGAGGAGATTTTCATAGGAGACTACGCATATTACTCATACACACGCACATAATCAACAAGCATTGTAGCCGATGCTGGGGTGGTTGCATCGGGTTGGCCAGGAAGTTGCCCACCTACTGCAAGATTTAAGATAATTTGCATCGGCACACTTGATACGTTCTTACTTTCTACGTGCTTGATTTTCTTGCCATCGACGTACCAGTCGATAGTTCCCTCCCGCCAGTCAACAGCATAGGTGTGCCAATCATCGGTAAGACTTTTGCCGTAGTCGTATTGGGACGAATCTTTGGCGGCATTACCACTGCTATCTTTCCAAAAGTATGTCGCTATCGACTCGTTTGGCTTGTCACCGAGTAACTCCATGATGTCAATCTCTGGAGGCCATTCGGTACTAACCGGCAACAGCCAAAAAGCCGGCCAGATAGCCTTGCCCTCTGGTACTTTGATCCTTGCCTCATACAGCCCATACGTGGTACTCCATTTTTCGGGTGTGCCCTTCTGGTAGCGGCCAGAGGATACCATGCCGGAAATATAGTCGTACGACCGGTAGTTCCCTTCGCCGTCGGTGCCGCCAATTTGCTGCTTTTTAGACTGGAGTACAAGGTTCCCGCCAGTAACCGTCACCTGGGATGCCTGGTACCACTGACTTTCTTGGTTGCCGTGGTTACTACAACCTTTATAGTCGATCGAGTAGTTGTCATAGCAGGTGTTCCATTTGCGCTGCGACAAGCTGTCGCCATCAAACTCGTCACTGAACTGCAATTTCCGGTCGGCGGGAGTATCGGTCGCTGTATCAATCGAAGAGATTGCTCCAGTCGCCGGTGCTTGGGTAAGTTTAAAGTAGCCAAAAGCTATCCCGCCGATAGTCACAATGACAAGACCGATTGTTACATACTTATGAATGGTTCGTTTGGTGATATTTGTTACGCCTGTTAAAGTGACTAAAGTCACAGAAGTGTCATTATAGCTTATTTGATATGAACCAAAAACAGAAAATTCAGTTTGCCGTCCTAGTATTGGCCGGTCTGCTAGCACTATACGCCTATTCCATCTTGTGGTTCAGCATTTCGAGCATTCCCAAGAATTTTAACGGTTATGGGCATATTTTTGACGTATTCCTCTACCTTGTAGTGACCTACGTACTATGGTTGCCGATCTTTATGAAAGTCCTCACCTGGTCCGTCGCGTCTAATATCCGACCATCCGTCGTTAGCCCTGTGCCAGAAGTTGGCAAAAAAGTCGCCTTTATCACTACCTTCGTACCTGGCGCCGAGTCAGCAGCTTTATTACATCGTATTCTGCCGAGCTTAATACGTGTCAAGTACCCCCATGACACTTGGCTCCTAGATGAAGGGAACGATCCGGAAGCGATTGCCATCTGCAAACAATACGGCGTCAAACATTACAGCCGCCATGGCAAGATACACTACAACACCGATGAAGGCACCTTTGCACGCAAGACTAAAGGTGGCAACCATAACGCCTGGTATCATGAGGTTGGCTATGCCTACGATTATGTCGCGCAGATTGATACCGATTTCATCGTACATCCCCAATTCCTAAATAGGACACTTGGTTTTTTCAAAGACCCGACCATCGCCTTTGTTGGCACACCTCAGGTCTACGGAAACACCGCCAATTCATTGATTGCACGTGGTGCATCCCAGCAAACTCTCAATTTTTATGGCCCGCTTCTACGCGGTATGGATGGCATGGACACCTCCATGCTTATTGGAGCTAACCATGTAGTACGAGTAGCGGCCCTTAAATCGGTTGATTATTATAGTGCCCATATTACAGAAGATCTGTTGACGGGCATGAAGCTCCATGCCAAAGGTTGGAAGAGCCTGTATGTACCGCATATGCTAGCCATAGGCGAAGGACCAACGACCTGGAAAGCATATTTTAACCAGCAGAACCGCTGGGCATACGGCTGTATGCACATCCTATTCAACTACAGCCCTAGACTAACCAGGGGAATGTCGCTACGCCGAGCAATCTATTACCTTTGCATCCAGCAATATTACTTTAGCGGTATCGCTATGTTACTAGGCGTCATGTGCTTACTGGTCTATTTCTTCTTTGGCATACGCACCATTAGCATTGATTTCATGAGCTTCATAGGCTCGTATGTGTCTTTGATAGTTATAACCAGCATCATCGATCTATGGCTACAGCGCTTTAACATTCGGCCAAAAGTAGAAAAAGGGATTATGTGGTCGGGCATGTATATCTGCCTAAGTGTCTGGCCCGTGTTCCTGATGGCATTTATACGGCTATTCAAGCGCAGCCATATGGTCTTCAAAGTGACTCCTAAAGGTCAAAAAGCAAAAAAGAGGCCACCAATATTGCGTCTATTCATACCGCATATTGTTATCGGCAGCTTGGCCTTAGGTGGCTTTGCTTCATCATTTTACACCTCCCGCCACGAGCCTATCATGCTCTTCTGGGCTTTTCTTAGCGGTTCTGTGCTGTTATTAACCCCACTCGTACCCTTACTCTTCAGATTCCGGTCCAAAGCCGCTAAACACACCACTTCTTAACGGTATGAAGAAGTTAGTTGCTATGCAGAAAGCACTGCTCAAGTTCATCAATCACTATCGAGTGTTTGAGTTTAGCACTATAGACAGAGGTATACTGCCCACACCCCCGACTATCAATGAACGATACCTCTATGCGCAGCGGCATATTAACTTTTTCATGGTAGCTTCAACTATTAGTTTTGTCTGCGTAACTATCAGTATGATGAACTTTGTCTTTAACCATCCATTCCTATGGGTCCTACTGCTGTTCCTTGGTCTTAATATTATATATTTCATTGTTTCGTTTATTGTTAATTACAGAACTGACGACTTTGATCTTGAACACCACCGATGGAATGTGCGGAATTGGCGCCCCAGCAGCTACCCTACGATTGATGTTTTCTTACCTACTGCAGGAGAAGACGTACGTGTCATAGAGAATACCTGGAAAGGCGTCCAGGCTATGGCCACAGCCTACAAAGGGGTTGTGACCGTGTACGCGTTAGACGATGGCGACTCGGCCGAATTAAGACAGCTCGCCAAGCGGTACGGCTATAACTACGAGGTAAGGCCAGATAGGGGCTACTACAAAAAAGCTGGCAACCTACGTCACGGTTTTTCGGTCTCAAAGTCAGACTTCATAGTTATCTTTGATGCAGACTTCACGCCAACAAAAGATTTCTTGTATGAAACTTTGCCCTATTTTAGACAGAAATCTGTCGGTATAGTACAAACGCCCCAATATTTTAGCGTCAACCTTAGTCAAAACTGGTTGGAGCGAGGCGCCGGGGCAGTACAAGAGTTATTCTACCGCTTTTCACAAGTTTCGCGTCAGAGCAATGATGCTTCAATCTGCGTTGGCAGTAATGCGGTCTATAGGCGCGAGGCGCTGAACTCAACGGGTGGCACTGCACTCATCGAACATTCGGAAGATGTACATACCGGCTTCAATATCAGAATGCATGGCTGGAAAGTGCTCTACATACCAATTATTTTGGCAACCGGCCTATGCCCCTCAACCATGCAAGCATTCTTCAAGCAACAATATCGGTGGTGCCTGGGCTCTATGAGCTTATTGTCATCGGCAAAGTTTTGGCAGATGAAGCTAAGACACAAAACCCGCATGTCCTACATGTCCGGCTTTCTTTACTACATCCACACCGGCCTTATGTCGATCTACGTGCCAGTCGTACCTCTTATCTTATTGATTTTCTTACATGAAAAAATTGTAATTATGAATTATTTGCTCGTTCTTCCTGCCTTTATCTTTTCTCAGATCATATACCCGCTATGGCATAAATCCCTCTACGGCGTAGAGGCCTGGGCGACAAAAACCGTGTATAGCTGGGCTCATTTGTTTGCCATTACCGACCACATAATTGGTCGGCCAATGGGTTGGCAATCGACCGGCAGCAAGACGCGCAAAAACTATCGGTATACTATGTTTCGACTATTCCAGGCCTTGTTCAATTTTGTACCCGGCGTACTCTGGGTGGTATTAGCCGCCTCCCACCTGATAAGCACCGATAATATCGGCTACGCTCCAATGTTAGTTTCGGGTATCTATTACCTATTGATTGCCGCTAAAATAACCTTCCACTATGAGCGCTCTATGCCACAAGTAAAACTAAAGCCCCATCTTGTAGTAGCTACATGATATTCGTATTGCATAGCCGTCAAATTATGATATTAATGTATACTCATCAGATATGACAAGCGCGAAGAAGACAATTTCCATACTAGTACCTGCTTATAATGAAGAAGGTGCATTGCCCTTATTATACGAGCGACTTACTGCCTTAGCTTCGATCACTATTGATTACAGCTTTGAGTTTCTATTCATTAACGACGGCAGCACCGACGGAACGCTGCACCTTATCAAGCAATTGGCCCATACCGACGGCCGTGTTTCGTTCGTCAACCTGTCCCGTAACTTTGGCAAGGAGATTGCCATGGTCGCCGGCTTAGACAACGCCCGTGGTGACGCAGTCGTTATCCTCGATGCTGACCTACAAGACCCGCCAGAACTGATCCCAAAAATGATCCACTTTTGGGAAAAGGGCTACGATGATGTCTATGCCCGACGGCGTAGCCGGGTAGGTGAGTCATGGGTCAAAACCATAACTTCTAAATGGTTTTACAAGATATTGCAACGGTCTACCCGTATCAAGATCCAGCGAGACACCGGTGATTTTAGACTTCTCGACCGCCGCTGTGTCGAAGCCCTCAAATCCCTACGCGAAAGCCAACGTTATACAAAAGGTATGTTTAGTTGGATCGGCTTTAACAAAAAAGAAATAACCTACGAACGCGATGCCCGGGCCGCCGGCAAAACGAAGTGGAACTACTTCCAGCTAGTTGACCTAGCCATCGAAGGTCTTACGTCATTTACGACGATTCCTTTGCGCTGGTCATCAATGCTCGGCATTACCATATCGTTTTTGTCATTCCTGTACATCATCGTTATCCTGTCACGAACACTGTTTGACGGCGTAGAAGTCGCTGGCTACGCCTCGTTGATGGCGGTCGTATTGTTTTTGGGTGGCATCCAATTACTGTCGCTGGGCATTATCGGCGAGTACGTAGGCCGGATATTTAACGAGACCAAACAACGTCCTTTATACCTAACCGATGAAATCCATCACGGCAAACAGCATGACCCTACACTTAAGTAGCCGCATCCGCTTCCTAATGGTTGGCGCCGCCAATACTTCAATCGACTTTGGAATATTTTTATTTCTTACTGCCGACGGCGTGCCACCAATCATTGCCAATTATGCTTCTACAAGTGCGGCAATCTGCTTCAGCTATGTAGCCAACCAGCGCTTCACTTTCCGTTCCGTATCCAAAATACCCGTCAGCCGCAAGCGCAGACTGTTCAATCTAGCCCTCTTCTTAGGCGTCACGCTAACCGGCCTTTGGCTGCTGCAACCACTCGTCATATTGGCCGGCCATCATGTTCTTGGGGACATCGTACACAATGACCAGATAGTCAATATCGTTAGCAAGACAGCTGCCACCGGCGTCACACTGGTCTGGAATTATATCCTATACAAACGCGTGGTCTTCAAAGAACCCACTTAAAAAACTTAACATGCTTAGTATTATGGCTGGACTTGGATGTTTGCTCAGAACATCCAACACTGCGGCGAGCGTCAGCTCGCTACTGTGCCTGGTGCCCAATCGCCAGCTGACAATCTGTCCGGTTCGTAGATCAAGCACCATTGCAAGGTAATGCTCCTCACTCTGCAATTGCAAACAGGCTCCTTTTACTAAACAAGGCTGACGCGCTGTTTGGTTTTATGTTAACAGATTAGCCCCAACCGGTTCAGGCTTGGTGTTGATTATATGGGGAGCCTGACAATTCTCAGGACACTTACATTAACAGATCGAGCACCGTATCTTTGGTAATGATCTCAGCCGGTATGCCGTAGGCATTGGTGAAGCTTTTGGTGCCACGAGTAGCATTTTGCTTTGACCACTTCATTTCATAAGCTTTGAACGTGTCAGTTCCGCGTATAACGAGATCGACCTCGGCACCATCTGTTTTACGCCAGAAATATATATCGTTTTTGCTACCACTCATCAGGTTTTGTTTGGCGACTTCACCGACAACCCAGGTCTCAAACAAGGAGCCAATGTCGCTACGCAATGGAGACAACGAGAACTCTTTTAATAGAGCGTTACGCACGCCGGTGTCCCAAAAGAATATCTTGCGATCGCTGCCGATCTCATTACGCAAGTTAGTACTGAACGACCCGACACGGAAAATGACATATGAGCGCTCTAGTAACTCTAGATAGTTCTCAACAGTTGGCCGTGCAATGCCGAGAGTGCCCGATAGCTCACTCACGTTTACTTTGCTGCCTGTCTGGTGTGCAAGCAACGAGAGTAGCTGCTTAATCGGTTCGGGAGACTTTACGAGACCACTCTGCAGCACATCACGCAGCAAATAGTCAGAGGTGATATTAAGCAAATACTTCTCTTTGTCGCCGGTCGTTACGACCTCTGGGTAGCCACCATACACAATATGCTGCATGAGCAGCGTCTGCACTTGTTCTGCGAACTGGTTCTGTAGGTGCTCCTTCGTGAACTGCGGTGAATACCATGACTGGTTACGCAACACCTCGGTAAAGAGTAGAGGAGTAAGGTGGATCTTCTCGTTACGGCCGGTCAATGGCTCAGCTGTTTGGTCGAGCAAGTTGAGGCTCGATGAGCCAAGTAGCACGATCTTGGTAGTAACACGGGCATCATACCAGCCTTTGACAATGCGCCCTATCTCCGGCAAGTTTTGCGCTTCGTCAATGACAAGTAAACGTGGACTGCCAAGCGACCGCATAGCGTCTTGCGGCGTGAGCGTACTTGCGGCAAGTATTCGTGCCTTGTCTACCTCAATGTCGCAGTTCAGTAGCAAGCCACCCTCGCGGCGTACAAATGGCTCGATCATGGTCGTTTTGCCAACCTGACGCGCTCCTAGTAGCATGATAATTTTACTATCATCTAGGAGCTTTGCTACTTCAGCCTCAATGTCTCTATCTATATACATGGTAAGTGTAGTATACAGAATATCTATGTAATTTGTAAAGTACACCTTACAAATTACGACTGTGACATTTGCGACTGGAGTATGGAATACGGCTTACTCCGCCGAATAAATACTATGCCTATCGAGCCAGACATCGCGCAATTTATCGAGCTCGCCGGCTTCGGACAGTGACAAAATCGCCCGGTTAAACGGCTCACGCCACGGCGAATCTTTTGGCAGGGCAATGCCGTAATACTCAGGATGGAAGACGCTGCCGACTGTCACGAAATCACCCTTACCTTTGTTGTCAGCGTAGTGCTGCAAGACCGGGGCGTCGTATACGATAGCATCACCTTCGCCTGATTTGAGCATCCTATATGCATCCTCGATATCATTCGTAGTTTTAATCTCACTTAAGTGGGCGCGCTGCCGGTCGAGATAGGCGTAAGAAGTTGAATTTCGCACAGTTATAACAGTTTGGCCCTCCAGGCTCTGCGGTCCACGGTTAGGGTCGTCGATCCGCTGCAAGGTTAGTTCCGAAGCGAATGAGGCCGTAAAGATTGACACAAATAACACACCAAAGACCATCAGGCCAATAGCTACCATCCGGCTGCGGCCAGACCGTGGGTGCGACTCCTCCTGGCCGACCAGCGTTGTTATTGACCACCAGGCGGTTTCGAATACCCCCGACAAATAACGCTCTTTGTACCATGGGCTCTTGGGGTGTCGTCGCTCAAATAGATACACCATATTGGCTACCAACAAAATGAACGCCGTGGCAATCAGCAGTAGTACATGCATCTCATGCCGCTGCAAGATAGCGCCAAAAGCAGTAAAGATATTAGGGCCGGGCGCGTCATCTTTGAGGCGCATGGTTTGGAGAGCCGAATTAAAAATTGGCATACTATAGTCGATGCGGCCCTCACGGTTGTTATTAATAGAGATATTGGCAATCGCGGCATGGGCTTGCCCATCCTCAATATATTTGATGAGCCCCTCGGCAGTCGGCTCGTCGACAGTATGCATAGAGAGTGGCTTGCTGATCGCTTCTTTTTGGGCGCTCGTTAGCCCGTATGCGTCACCGTTCTTGGTAAGGTCATACTGTATGAGGTCGATCAAATCTTTACTATAGCCAGTAAACGCCGGGACATTGTCCTTGGTCTCATCAACGATAAATGGTGCGACCACCCGAGTGACAATCGTCAGTGGCTCACTGTCCTGCGGGTCGGTACTGACCTCGCCGACCGGCGGCGTTGTAGTGAAGGTGGTAGGAGTATAGTTAGCCGGCGATAAAAAGCTCGCTTGGGCAGGCTGGGTTGCCAAAAATAATCCAATAGCTACAACGAACAGCACTCCAAGAGTTGATGCCCACAGATGTCTTCGGTCGATACGCATTATCTGCATAATAGCAAACTGCGGCAACCGTCACAATTAACTGCAGTACATAATTCATGCGTCGGTTAATATTGCCAGCAATTCGTCGGCGGAATTAGCAGCCATCAATTCTTCACGTAATTCTTTGGCACCGTCAAAGCCGTTGACGTAAATTTTGCAAAACTTGTTGAGGGTGACAATTGGCCGCTCATAGTCTGCCTGGCCATCGTCGCCAACCGTATGCCAGGTTTCGGCAAATAGCCGGATGTGCCGTTCGAATAGTTCTAGGCGTTGGGCACGGTCAATGGTCGACCATGGGCTGTTGGTAGCGAAAGCATACGGGTCATGGAACAGGCCACGGCCAATCATAATCCCATCGAGTCCGTATTGTGCGGCAAGCAGTTGGCCGTGGGCGTGGTTTTCGACATCACCGTTACCAACAATTAACGTGTTAAGTTTCATATCATCACGCAGTTGGCGGACGTTGCCAATCTCGTCCCAATGCGCTGGCACTTTGCTCATCTCTTTTCTAGTACGGCCGTGGACGACCAGCATATCAAGGCCGTGCTCCAACAAGAACTCGTGCCATGTTAGGTCTATCGCACTAAAACCTAAGCGGGTTTTGACACTCACCGGTACGCGGCCAGCAACGCCTTCTTTGACTGCTTCGATA
>Ga0114940_10000123_pt1 | contig 49301 bp, 49 predicted proteins | sample ColdCreekSource_FD_87195 | JGI IMG/M metagenome (GOLD analysis project Ga0114940, IMG submission 87195) | Groundwater microbial communities from Cold Creek, Nevada to study Microbial Dark Matter (Phase II) - Cold Creek Source | ecosystem: Environmental > Aquatic > Deep subsurface > Groundwater ...
AAAAAGCGATCGCATCTTGGAGTTTCTTCGGATGGCGATCTTCGCTTTTTTGGTATTTTAAAGACTATATAGACCGTAAGTTTATGAAGCGTTTTGAAAATCTACAATAACCAACCAGCTAAACCTTCTTTAGAAGCGTGAAGAGAAAAAAGCCTAGTGTTCTGTCCATTAATTAACCAGGGATAAATTACTGGTAAACAACATAGGTATTTAATTATTGCTTGATTCTCAATCTCGATATTCTGGCGTCGGCTCAGGCAACTGCTGCCAGTGCCTCTTGTCCATGCTGGCGCAACAGATCCATTAATTCATCGCGATAGTCGTGAAAGAGGGAATGACGTTTAATCATTTGCGTCCGTTCGGGCAAGTTAACCCTAATTTCTTTTCTAACAGTGCCAGGACGCGCACCTAAAGCATAAATCCGATTGGCAAGAAAAACGGCTTCTTCGACATCGTGAGTAATCATAAATACAGTAAGACCAGTGCGCTGCCAGAGGTCAAGCATAAATTCGTGCATCGACTCTTTAGTGTGAACATCTAAAGCACCGAAAGGTTCGTCCATTAGCAACACTTTGGGTTCAGAAGCCAGCGCGCGAGCGATCGCAACTCGTTGTTTCATCCCGCCCGATAATTCTTTAGGTAACGAACGAGCAAACCCACTCAAGCCGACTACGCTTAAATAATAACTAGCTTGTTCCCGCCGCTTTTTTCGTGGTACGCCTTGTAACTTAAGTCCAAATTCCGTATTTTCTTGGACACTCATCCAAGGATATAGCGTACAGTGTTGAAAAACCATACCGCGATCGGGACCCGGAGAGGTAACGGGCTTACCGTCAATTTTAACTTGCCCACTAGTCGGACTATCCAATCCAGCAATTTGTCGTAGCAGCGTCGATTTACCAGAACCCGATGTACCTACGGCACAGATAAATTCACCTTTTGCGATCGCCATATTAATTTCTTTAAGCACTACTAAAGTACCGTTTTTGGTCGAGAAATGTTTATTAAGGCGATTAATTTCTAAAAACATGATTAGGCATAACTTTAAATCGACAGTTTTAATATAGTTATCAATTACCCAACTATGTGCTGTGCGATCAAACACACTTTTAAGATCTAGACTTAAAATTACTCAATTAATATCAAAATTTATATCAATTACTGTTTAGTTTTTAAGCGATCGCTGCTTAGGATTTAAGTAACTACAATTTTTCAAGGATCGAGAGGACTTCTAACTCCCTTACCACCTCGATTAAGAACATGAGTATAAATCATAGTTGTTTTTACATCTTTATGTCCTAATAATTCCTGTACAGTCCGAATATCATAGCCATTTTGTAGTCAATGCGTGGCAAAACTATGATGAAATCTATGACAGCCTATCTTTTTTTGAATACCTGCCTGGCGAACTGCTTGCTTCAGAGTTTTTTGTAAACCACTATTTGGTATGATATCCAGAAAATTTCCGTATAATAAATAGTCAGGCTGCAAATCTTTGATAGAGGCTTGGTTGTGAAATCTTAGTGAGTTATTAGGGTTAACGTTGTTGAAGTAGTTTTTATGAGTGTGGACAGGAGAATTCTTGAGAGGATTGTATGTTGCAACTTTTGTGGTAACATAGGGATTAACAGCAATCCACTAAGGAGGAGATCATGCTTCTAAGCGTAAAAAAACGAGGTAATTCACTCAGCGTCATTGTTCCAAAAGAAATGGCGGCTAGTATGAGTGTTGATGATGGCGATAACCTCTTTGCCACAAAAACCCCATCAGGTTATGAGATATCAGCATATGACCCTAATTTCGTAAAAAAAATCGAAGCTGCCCGACAAGGCATGAGAAAGTATCGGAATGCTCTGGTTGAGTTGGCTAAATGATGGAGCCTCTTTGGCTGGACAGTCGTGATGTTTGCGCCATACAAGGTGAAATTCTCGCGGAGTCAGGGGGTGCCTCTGGAATCTTGAGCAAGGGTGCTCTTGAGTCAACCTTAAACAAGCCCAAAAACCTGAATCACTATGGTGATGATGTAACCTTATACGAATTGGCTGCATCTTACGGCTATGGGCTTGTGAAAAATCATTGTTTTACAGATGGTAATAAGAGAGTTGCTCTGATTTCCGTCTATACATTTTTATCAATTAATGGAATTGAGCTTACAGCTTCGGAAGTTGACGCAGCAAGTTTTTTCCTAGACTTGGCTGCAAGTCTTGAAACGCAGGAAGAAGATATGAATAAATTAGCGAATTGGTTACAAACTAATAGCAAATTGATCCCCGATGAAATCTGAACAGTAAGGGTTACAAATTAAAATTAATGCGAGTTGCGTGAAGCCCGTGCCGTTAAAAATATTTTTCATGTTTACTTTCTTTTGCTAAGGTCTTTATCTTTTTTGACTTGCCCACTTACAACTCACCCTTAAAAAATATTGAAAGAGTAAATCGAAAATCAGTCCGATAATCCCGATTACAATTAAGCCAACAAAAATTTCATCTGTTTTTAAAAATCTGCCAGCGACGCTAATCCTACGCCCTAATCCTTCAGTAGCAGCAATTAGTTCCGAGACAATTACGAGTTGCCAAGCTGCTGCTAAATTAATTCGGCAAGCATCAATAATTCCTGGTAAAACATAAGGCAAAATTACTTGTTTTAAAACTTCCCAGCGATCGCCACCCAACATATAAGTAGCTTCAATTAATTCTTTAGGCACAAACTTAACTGTATCCATCACCATCAGCGAGTTAAAGAAAAACACACCGATAAAAATCAGCATAATTTTTGGTTCTTCACCGATACCCAGATACAAAATTAACAAAGGAATAAAAGCTGGAGCTGGCATGTAGCGCATCAAGCCGAAGAGGGGTTCGAGCAGAGCGCGGATACTTGCAAAACTGCCCATCAGCACACCAATGGGAATCGCCAAAACTAAGGCTAGCAAAAAGCCCACGCCGACTCGCCATAAACTAGCTACAGTGTCTTTAAGCAGTTCTCCCGTACTCGATAAGCGGATAAAGGCTGACCACACATTGGCGGGAGAGGGTAAAAACTTGGGATCAATATTACCGAATGTTGTTACTAACCACCAGACAACTAGCGGTAAAGCGATTGAAGTAATAACCAACGAGGTGTTAAGAGGTTGAGGAATATCTTCTGCCAGTCGCCAAAAAACCGTTGGACGCATAGTTTTGGGCTTAATCAACGATTGAATCGATCGCTGCTTATTATGGTGAGTCATAGTTCAATTATTTAATTAAGAACTTTTCTGTTTTGCTGCATGAGCTTTGACAAAGCGATCGTCAAATAGATTACTCAGATCGGGAGCTTGTTGTGCTAAACCAGCTTTGACTAAAAAGTCGCTAATTTTCTGGGCTGAAAATTGTAACGAGGCGACATCTTGCCCTGGTTTAAAAGCTTTAAGATTGTCTTGCACTGAAAAGATGGTTGTACCATCGGCATAATTTTGATATTCGGCGATGGTTACATTTGCCCGTTTTGCCATGATTTTATTGGCTTGTGCTTTATTTTGCTCGATGCGATCGAGGGTGGCAAACCAAGAATCGACTACAGCTTGCACCTGTTCGGGATTTTCAGCAATAAACTGACGAGAAAAGACTAAATGATCGGAAATTGCTCCAGGAAAATCCTTGGAACTAAATAATTCTTTGCTGCCAGGTCGTTTTAGGGCTTGAGTGGTAAAAGGAGCAAATACGGCAACGGCATCAACTTGACCACCAACAAAAGCTGTAGCTGCTTGACCTGTTTCTAGGGGTACAAACTCAATATCTGCTGCGGATAAGCCTTCTTTTTCTAGCCCTAATAATAATAAATAATGATCGACTGTGCCTTCTTCAGCAGCAATCTTTTTCCCTTTGAGATCGGCAACACTATTAATTTCTTCACTAACAATGATTTTGTCGTTACCGGTGGAGTTGTCGTTAACCAAAACTATCGCCAGCTCTGCACCGCCTGAAACACTACTAATTGTATCGTTTAAAGTTTGACTGTTAGCATCAATTTGTCCTGTAGTTAAAGCACTGATCGATTCTAAATAACCATCAAACCATTTAAGCTCTACCGAGGCATTATTAGCTTTAAAAATTCCTGATTCTTGAGCAATTTGCCAAGGAAACCAACCAGGCCAGGCACTATACCCCAAAGTGAGTGCAGCCTCACTAGTAGCAGTGGGAGAATCGGAGTCAGTAGTTGTTTTAATCGAAGTAGCTGGATTACAACCAACAACAACACTTGCACTAAGGACAAAAATAATAAAATAAGTTAAAAATGAACGAATTTTCATAACAAATTAAGTACGATTATTAGGTCTTGGTTTAGGGAATAGCTTACCAGTGTGTTCGTTATTAAAAAATAAATTTGATTTGATCAATTAACATTTAGATCTTGAGCTTTGTGTGTTTGCGATCGCACCCAATCTAACCAAGTTTGTAATCCCTCTCCTGTCTTGGCAGAAACAGGAATAATTATTACTTTAGAATTCATCTGCCGTACATTAGCTTTAATGCGCTCAAGATCAATATCTAAATAGGGTACAAGGTCGGTTTTAGTAATTAATAGGCAATCTGCCTGCTGAAACATCACAGGATATTTTAAAGGCTTATCTTCTCCCTCAGTAACGCTAAGTAGAGCAACCTTGGCATGTTCGCCTACTTCAAATTCGGCGGGACAAACTAAATTACCCACGTTTTCTACTAATACTAAATCAATATTATGAGGATTATATTGATGTTCTAAAATATGAATTCCACCCGCTACCATTTTGGAATCTAAATGACAGGAACGTCCCGTATTAATGGGGATTACAGGAACATTATATTTACGAAGGCGATCAGCATCTAATTCTGTGGTCATATCTCCTTCGATTACGGCGATGTTTAATTTATCTTTTAAAGCCGCTAAAGTTTGTTCCAACAGAACGGTTTTTCCCGCTCCAGGACTACTCATAATATTGAGGCAAGTAATACCCCATTTATCGAAATGTTCGCGGTTATGGTTGGCGCCTTCTTGGTTGAGATGCAGTAAGTTGATTTCTAAAGCAGCGTCGAAAGTTTGATGCATGATTAATTATTAATTTCTTAATTAATTGGTTGAATATTCCAAGCGATCAATTTTTAATTCTCGACCCGAGCGAATGTCATCCATCGGAGAATTACAGTCGGGACAACTATATTGCAAGCCGATGGTTGGTCGATATTCTTGTTGACAGGAATGACAAAAAGCAATTAAAGGAATTTCTTTGATTACTAGTTCGACATTTTCTAGAAAAGTATTGCGAGTTTTAGCTACAAAAGCAAATTGCAAACTAACAGGTTCGACACAAGTAAATTGACCAACAATTAAGTGAATTTTAGTGACTTTTGGCGGTTCTAATTGTAATTCGTACCAATCTTTAACTGTTAAAATTAAAGCCTTGGTCATATCTGTTTCGTGCATGGCTTTTAATAATTACAAATCTGTAATTAAAATATGTCTGGGTTGGGCTTGGATTCGTTCGAGCCAAGCTAAAATAGCTGGGAATTTGGCTAGATTAAATCCTCCTTCTTCAGCTACATGGGTATAGGCATAAAGACCAATATCAGCGATCGTGTATTGATTTGCTACTAAAAAGTTATGGTTTTTAAGATGCTGCTCCATAATATTTAAAGCAGCATAACCCAGTTTTCGCTTTTGTTCGATCTGTTCTCGATATTTATCAGCTTGTTGGAGTTCAACGAGCCAAAACCGAGGTGTAGCAATGTTAGGTTCGTGACTATATTGCTCAAAAAACAACCATTGCATTACTTGTGCTTGCTCATAAGTATCTTGAGGAAAATATTCTGTTTCTTGACTTAGATAATATAAAATTGCGTTGGATTCAGAAAGAAACTTGTCAGGAGCAATTTCTAGTAAAGGAATTTTGCCATTAGGATTTTTAGCTAAAAACTCAGAAGTTCTAGTTTCCCCATTGAGAATATTTAGCTTAATTAATTCAAAAGGAATCTGCAATTGAGTCAACAATAAACGAACTTTATAGCCATTACCAGAAGGAAGAAAGTCGTATAATTTGTACATAACTATGTTCTCTAATTTTTACTGACTAACGGCGAAGCCAAATAAACACTGGTGTTGTATTGTAAATAAACTAGACCTCGCTCATCACAATAGTTTTGGTGCAAGTCCGTTAAATTGTTAACCAGTTGCTGATGTGCTTTGCCTATCTTGGGTATGTAAGAAGCACTCATAGCCAGACCAATAAGACCATCTTTAGTCAAGGCTTGTTGATAGGAAAAAATATAGTGATTTACCACAGGAAAAAGAGAATTGATAAATAAGTCGCTTTTGCCATCTAAACGAGAATGAATTGGACTATTATTAGACGCTTGCATAATAATATGATCGTGTTGGCAAGTGAAACTATCGCTTCGATCAACATTCCTATCGTTCCAAATTAAACCAATTTTTCCTCCTGGCTTGAGAATACGAGCAAATTCTTTTAGAGTTGGTTTAAGATTAAACCAGTGAAAGGATTGAAAACAAGTAACCAAATCTACTGATTTGTCAGGTAATTTTGTCTCCTCGGCATTACTATCGCGAAATTCTACCAAAGGATGCGGTTGAGCTACTTGTCTCATTGCTGAATTAGGCTCGATCGCAATCACTTTAACTCCTTTTTCGGCTAATAAACGAGAAGCAATACCAGTTCCCGCACCAATATCGGCAGCAATTAAGCGAGATGATTCGCTTAATCCGTCTAAAATACAGTTGATCGCTTCAGACGGATAACTGGGTCGATATTTGGCATAATCCTCGGCGCGATCGCTAAATCGCTTTTGAGGATTCATTTGGTAAAGTAGATCATTAGTCATTAGTTATTTGTCTTTTGCTACATTAATAATTTAGTTAACTCCAAGGCTCATCGACTTCTTGAGCTTCAGTATGAATGTATGACGGTACTTCTTTTCTTGGTAATTGTCCCGAAACAACTAAATGTGCCATCGTATCGCAGATGACGCGAGTTGCCATTAGTGAAGTCATATCGCTGACGTCGTAAGGAGGCGAAACTTCAACAACTTCTAAGCCGCAAACAGTAGTATTTTGAACTATTTTTTTGAGTAAATACAGTGCCTCTCGAGGTAGTAACCCGCCAGGTTCTGGCCACCCCGTACCTGGAACGAATCCCGCATCGATACAATCAATATCAAAACTGATGTAAACACAATCTGTCCCGTCAGTAGCCTTGGCAATGGCAAAGTCTGCCGCCGCATCCAGACCCATTTCGGTAATATCGGTAACTGTGAGAATATTTGTCGCCCTTTCACGACAAACTTTGACTCCTGGGCGTGGTACTTGCCAACCACCGATGCCTAACTGCACTAGATTTTTGGCAGGAGCATTAGCCATATTAGTAGCGTGAAACCAAGGACAAGTATGCATTCTCTCGTCTAAATCGGTTTCTTGGGTATCTACGTGACGATCAAAATGAATGATCCCGATTTTTTTATCTCCTAAATGCCGACAAACGCCTCTGACTGTCGGAAAGCCAATCGAATGATCTCCTCCGAGAATGATCGGAAATGCACCCGAACTAAAGACATGGGAGACTCCTTTTGAAATTTGATCAAAAGACTTTTCGTTATTGGCTGGTATGGTAAAAACGTCTCCCACATCGCACAGTTTAATTTGTTCGCGTAAATCTACCCCCAGTTCAAAATTATAGGGAGTATACAAAGCCGAAATACGCCTAATCCCTTGAGGGCCAAAACGGGTACCAGGACGATAGGTAGTACCAGAGTCATGAGGAACTCCGATAATTGCTACATCGTATTCTCCTACTTTACGCACATCCTCCAAATAGGGGGCTTTCATAAAGGTATTGATACCTGCATAGTGGGGTAATTCGCCACGGGAGAAGGTAGAAATAGTGCGATCACGGATGCTTGAGGCTGCTTCCAAACCGAATTCTAAACCTTGATCGACTTCTTGTTGCCAACCAGTTAAAGGCAATCGCGATTCTTTGCTTAAAGCTTTTTGTGCTTCGGAATCGTTATTATCGGGCCACTGAAATGTCGGTTGTTCGGTCATGATGTTATGGTTATTCAAATTATTTATGCCAATAAACACAAAGCCCAGGAGACTTAATAACATCAAAACATGTCATTAAAATCTCCCGGGCTTTTATCCCGCCGTGTAGCCAGCCCAAAATTATTGGCATTTTTGAGCTTGGCTTGCTTCTCTCGGACCAGACATTTAAAAATTAAAAATTAGTCGAACAATTATAAATTTAGAAAGTTATTTAAATCGGAACCCTAGAAGCTGTTAGTAACTTTGGCAATTGTTATGTATTTGTACGGCTAACTTATCAGACTGAGGCGAACAAAAAAGTAACAAAGCGCACAAAATAACTGGGAAATTAATAATTCACTTCATTTCAATTGGCGATCGCGCTTTTGGGCGATCGCAGCTGTCTAATAATCAATTTGTTGCGTTAATTCTGATCAAAGGCGGAAAGTGAGTGACGTAATCGCCACAATATTCCTAAAGTAATCTGTTTCATTAACCAATAAGTTACAGTCAAAACAATAAAAGTAATTGCTATAACTAACAAAGGCTTTTTAGTAGTCAAATCATCTATTGTTGAGGTCAATAAAATATCGGGCTTGGTGACAAAGTCCCAACTATTAAAGCGGCGAAATCTTCCTAAATAAATACCAATCGAACACAAAGCATGAGTAATTAATTCACTTGCTAAAATAAATTTTCTCGCTCCCTGTTTCCTCAGATAATAACCTTGATTGATTAAAGAAATAACGTAAGCTTCCCAACCAAGCCAAATCGCCAATAGGTGTAAAGGAATGAAAACAAGGGTGGTAATCCAAATAGAATAGCCAGCCCGAATTGCTTCAATTAAATGAATAATATCGGTCAATAAATAAGGAGCATTAGGTAAAAAAGTGATAAAAATAATAAAACCTAGCCACCAGAAAAGCGATCGCTTTTTACTGCGTCTGAGAAATAACCACAGGCTAATTATCAGAGGAATAAACGCCAGGAATAAATTCCAAAGAATCCAGCCACTATATTTATTAAACGCTCCTAAAGCATCAGCAAGTATTGATTCCATTCGTTCATTTTAAAAGAAAAAATCAACAAATTAATTTTTTTTATGCCTCTAATATTGCTTGTAAACGACTGCGAAATTCGCCTTTGGGATGACCGCCTTTCACTTCTCCCAGAATAGTAAAATCACCTTCTGGAGAGTCGCAAACAATATATGTCGGCCATCCCATACCTTCTTTATCGGGATATTGTGCCATCAGAATTTTACGATACTTGCGGTAGGTAGCAGTATCTTGCATTTTTACATCAATAAATTCTAAATCTAGTTCTTTGGCTACTTTCTGGTCGTAGAAAGACATTTTATGGCAAACGCCACAATCTTCCGAGGAAAATTTGACAATAGCTTGAGTCATAAGTTTAAAACAATAATAATAATATTGATAATTATTTTATTGGTATTTCTCCGCTAAATCACGAGCAAAATAAAAATCTGTTCTAAATATCAACCTAAATTAACTGCAAAAAAATTATAGGGGCGTTAAGCTTAACGCCCCTACCGCTGGTGCAAGATGATTGTTTTAGCTTAACTTCCGCCACGTTTATCTCGACCTTGACGACGACGATCACGCCACTGAACTACAGAAAGGTAGAAAATTCCGATGCTAACTACCCCTAATAATCCTAAGGCAACGAGAAATAAAGTGTTTAGTAAATTACTTGTTTCCACAATCTAGAATCCGTTACGACCCCATACCACCATTGCGATCGACCAAGTGAATAAAGCTAGTATACTAACCCAACCTAATGTCAAAATATCCATATTAGTATTTGTTTTTTGAAATACGCATTTAATTTGGCAACTATAAACCCTATCATACTTCTAAGTGGTATTTTGTGGTGTAGATTGTGCCGAGTTTAGTGGCTGAAAGAATCGAATCTGTGAAAGCTGGAGTGGTTGGTGCTGGCTCTTTTGTTCTGGCTGAACTAGGAGTTGTTTTATTCAAGACTCTAGTATTTCCCTCTCTACAGGAGCAATCTAGTCAAACGACCGTTGCTTTAAATCTAGAATGGTTGTTGCCGATAGCTATTGGTGCAGTTAGCGGCTTTTTGTTTGGCGTTACCTATCGCTATATTATTCGTGATGATCACAATTCTCATCTTAATGATGGTGCAGTTTTAGCATTCGGATTAGTTAGAGGACTTGCTTTAATAGAAGGGAAACCAGTTTTATCAGAGTTGTTATTGTTAAGTTTTTTAATTTTTCAAAGTATTATTTATTTTGCGATCGCTCGATCAGTACTCGATCTAGCGATCGCTCGTAAATTAATTAAACCTTTTTTGTGAATTATGCGTTACTATCTATGTTTACTCTCTATATATGGCGAGTCCTTGACCAATATCGTTTTGACAGTATCCCAAATATAATGTAAATCCTTGGAAAAAGAATAAGTTTCCAGGTATTCTAAATTAATTCGTACTTTATCTGGAAAAATTACCTTTTTGTTGTATTCGATTGGATCATCAATCCTCGCCATAATTTCTTCTTCCTTGTTGTAAATTAGGGTAGCTGGGCCAGTAATTCCAGGGCGCAAACTGAGTAATCTGGAATCATCGCCTTGTAGCTTATCTGCATAGCCAGGAACGTCAGGTCTAGGACCAATCAGGCTCATCTCGCCGACGAGTACATTCCAAAATTGAGGTAGTTCATCTAACTTCCATCGTCGTAAGTAAACACCAATGGGAGTCACTCGTGAATCCCCAGCCACTGTAATTGCACTATCTTCTACTGAACGAACAACCATTGTCCGAAACTTTTTGATAGAGAATATCTTTCCATTCTTGCCAACTCTCGCCTGAAGGAAAAAGATAGGACGACCCGATGTGATCCAAATTGCTAGAGCAATCACACTAATTGGTAAAGATAAAACTAGCAAAGCTAAAAAGGCTATGATCACGTCGAACAAACGCTTACCAAATAGCAAGTATAAGCTTTTGTCTATATATTGAATTATTTGTTTCTGGAATCTTATAATATTATCTGTCACCATGCACTTACTATTTATTACTCAAAACCTACAAAATAATGATTGTTTAATAATATAAAGCTTTAGCATACAGATTTTCATGAAGTTTCAGAATGTTCTGTAGATCGTAAACAGACATATGCTCACGTCCTCTGTTTCCCATCATCTTAGATTCTTGGGGATGATCCAAAATCCAGGTCATGGCGGCGGCAATTGCCTCAATGTCTCCTACCTGAACTAGTAAACCACGATCTTCTGCCAACAAGTCCCTAATTCCTCGAATATCTGTACCAATCACAGGAGTGTCCAGACAAAAGGATTCCATTATACATCTGGGAAGTCCTTCCCGTTCTGAAACCAGTAAAGTGGCAACTGAAGCACAGATCAAAGTGGGAATATCTTGGCGATAACCCAGCAAATGAACCTGTTTTTCCACTCCTAGTTCAATAGCTAACTCTTTTGTCGCATCCATTAAGGGCTTTGGTCCATATCCGGCAATAACTAAGTGAATTTCAGGTCTTCCTAAGTGAGCTAACGCACTCACCATGTCTCTATGACGTTTGTTGAGTGTAAATTCCGCTATTGCCAAAAATATAGTGTTATTCGGTGTTAATCCTAGTTCTTGACGCAACTGTAATATATCGGCTTCTGAAATTTTGTTTCGATTATAGTAATTGGGTTCGACTCCTATTCCTGGCATATAACAAATGCGTTCTGGTGGAATTACTCCAAAACGTTCGGCTGCCTGTTCATCGTCATGATTAATAACTACTAAATAGTCAGTCCAAGGACCGGCTAGTTTTTCTAGATTAAGGAATAGTGCATTTTTTACAGTACTTCCTCCTGAGTAGAAGTGAAAACCGTGGGCAGTATAGATTACTTTAGTTTTGTTTTGCTTCCTCAAATCATTAAGGGTATATCTAGTAACAAAAGCAGCAATGGGAGTATGCACATGAACTATATCATATTGCTCTTTCGCTACTACCTCTCGGATTATTTGCGGAGCAAGAAATAGATTTTTTAAATCTAGAGGATTGCGTGAAAACTCGACATCCCAAACTCGATCAAAAGTCTTTATGCATCGAGGGCAAGCTGAAATTTTAGAAGCCATTGCATCTACTTCCCAGCCTTGACTACGAAAGTGATGGGCAAAGGGAAAAAGAAAGTCCCTAAAAACACTTGACACTGTCGCGACCATTAAAAGTCTCTTCATATTCTTTATCTTACTTGCTGTTAAATTAGATATTTAATATAGATATTTAATATACTTAGTTGCTTGGGTATACACTCGTCTAAAAGTTATGTTGACAATTATTTTGTCTTAGAGTGATTGCTCATGATAATTTAAGACTGTCTTCATTTCTTTAGTTATCTTACAATTATCTTACAATAAAAGTAAAGCAGCATGGCACGTAGCTCATTACAGTTAAATAGTGAATGGATATCGAGAGTAGAGGAATCTTTCGCAACTAAGCAATTAACTCAGCGCACAATTGCCGAACGCTTGGACATATCCCGCTCATCAGTTTCTAAGTTTATCAACGGCAAGCCTATAGCTTTAAACACCTTTATTCGGTTGTGTAAAGAACTTAATTTAGACTGGAATGGTGCTTCACAACCCGAACGAGACTGGAATGATGAGATAGAAAACTTTAAATTTAAAAATAGTAACTTCAAAGCCAACCCAGGAGGACAAATTGCTCCAGAAGAAGTTATTGGCAGAGATCAGCTAATTTACCATCTATGGGAGCGACTTGAACAACAAAGCTTTATCTTCAGTGGTGAAAGACGCATCGGCAAAAGCACCATCTTAAAAAAAATGAAAGCTGAAGCTCCTTCGGGTATGCTACCTATTTATCGAGATTTAGAAGGAATCAGAACGCCAATCGAGTTTGTTGAAGGAGTTTGGCAAGATACAGAAACATATTTAAGGGAAGCGGGACAAGCCAGACGAGTTAGAGATTTTCTCAGTCAATTAATTGGTACTCAATTCAGCGATTTTAGTTTTCCTGAAATTGCCGAGTCACATTGGAAAACTTTACTGACAAAAACCATCGAAGATTTAGTTACAATCCAAAACAGTCAAGTAGTTTTTATTTGGGATGAGATTCCCCATATGCTGGGAAATTTTAGCGACGAAGCGGCAATGGAAATGCTTGACACATTGCGATCGCTGCGTCAAACTTATCCTGATGTTAGGATGGTATTTTCTGGCTCAATTGGCTTGCATCACATTGTCAAAAATCTCCAAAAAGCTGGCTATAGCAATGATCCGACCAATGATATGTATCCAATGGATGGTCAGCCTTTATCTTTAGAAGATGCCACAGAGTTAACGGTTAATTTACTCGAAGGCGAAGATATCTCAACTCCTAATCTACAAACTACTGCGGCAGAAATTGCTCAAGCAGTAGACTGCATTCCTTTTTATATTCATCATCTAGTTAACCAACTTAAAAGTTTAGATGCTCAAATTACCCGCAATACGATTACAGCAACAGTTGATGATTCACTGCGCAATCCTTTAAATCCTTGGAAAATGGATCATTATCGCGAAAGAATTGATAACTATTACACTGAAGTGCAAAAACCTTATGCTCTAAATATCTTAGATATCTTAGCCATCAATCCACCAACATCCTTTCAAAGATTGTGGCAATATCTTCAGAGTGAGCCTGACACCAGAGATAAGGAAACAGCAAGAACTGTTTTAAGATTGTTGCTGAAAGATTACTATCTGGTTCAAATAGATAATATCTCAGGTAGTATGTATGGTTTTCGTTATCAGCTAGTTCAGAAATATTGGCGACTTTCTAGAGGTTTATAATCTTATTAGTTAAAGTAATTAACCTAAAAAACAACTATGAAAAAAACAAAAACATTTATAGATTTATTTGCTGGTGCAGGGGGAATGTCCTGTGGCTTAGAAATGGCTGGGATGAAATGTTTGCTGGGTATAGATCAAGATAAAGTTGCTATGCAGACTTTTCAAACTAATCACCAAGATGCTAGAACAATTACAGAAGACCTTAGCAATATATCTGTAGAAAAAATTAAAAAGAGTTTAGTCGATGGTGATCAAAAAATAGACCTTATTTGTGGAGGACCACCATGTCAAGGATTTTCTACAATCGGTCAAAATAACAATAAAGACAAAAGAAATTTTTTATTTCTCGAATTCATAAGAATAGTAGAAGCTTTTCAACCAGACTATATTGTTATGGAAAATGTAACAGGTCTTCTAGCTAGAAAAAATGAAAATACACTTAAAAATATAATTACGAGCTTTACAAAATTAGGATATACAGTTGATGTCAAAGTCTTATCTGCACATCATTATGGAGTTCCTGAAAAGAGAAGAAGAACTATTTTCCTGGCTAATAAATTTGGAATAGCCAACATATATCCTCAACAATTATTCGATGAATTATCTGCGAAATTACCGTTGCCGAGAACAGTTGACTGGGCTTTTAATAATTTAATTAATTATAGTAACCAAAGTTTTAATCACAATCTTGAAAAAGCAAGTATAGCTAATCCAATTGAAAAGGAAAGAATTAGTTATATACCTGAAGGAAAAAGCGTGAGATACGAAAAAGATCAACTAGCATATCTCCCTCAATCGCTATGGTTTGATGTTGATTGGAAAAAGCTTCATGAAGCAAGATTTAGAGAAGCAAAATTAAATAGACTAGATAGAAATAAATGTGCAAACACTATCAATACTAGTAGGACAACATATTATCACCCTACAGAAAATCGTTATTTAACAGCGAGAGAAGCAGCCGCTATTCAATCTTTTCCTCCTAACTATATCTTTTGCGGCACCATTACTCAACAATGGAAACAAATTGGTAATGCAGTCCCTCCAATTTTAGCCAAAGCCATTGGAGAGTCAATATTAGAACTGGATCATAAAAGAAAATGGATGAAATCAGCAACATCAATAGAAGATATTAATATTATTCGAGCCACTGCATTTTCTTATCATCAAAAAACTACCAAAACAGTAAAAAATATTCCTCAATATAGTCAGCTTGAGTTATTTTAAATTGCTAAGGCATTATCGGCGGAAAAGATCGACTATCTTTTTCTTCAAGATCATATTTGGATTTCTGGGGAGCGTCACGAGTTTTCAAAACTTTTAAAACAGCATAAAACCCATAGTTATAGACAGGTTGGCTATGAATTGTTTTAGCTCTTAATCTTAATCGCATTTGACAGATAAATTGAGGTGTACCCAAACTTAATATATCTTGTTGGAGATGATAAAAACCATACCCTCCTACCTGAATATAGTAACAATTTTTATTAGCATAAAAGTCATATAAAGCATTGATATCAATATCAATACTATCTTCAAAAACTTGTTGATCCTTTTGCTTATCAGCCGTTGTTATTTGTTTTTTGGGTATGGTGAATCGATTGGGAACAATTTTTTTACGATTAATCTTGTTAAGAAGATCAAGACTTGTATAAAATTCAGTTACTGAATCAGTTTTGCACCAACTCCATAGTTCTTCATCATTCCACTTCAACATTTTTTGCCCATAGTCGGCTTTTAAATCCAGTTTCACTTCCAAATTACATTCTTGAGATTTATGCAGGAATTTTATATCTGCTCCTCCACCAGCACCTGCCCTAGTAGAATCTTTGCTTAATATTTTTTTGGTTTGTAAGATTAGAAAAATAGTATGCTCATAAATATCTCCCTTGTTATAACCCACGAATACCTCTTAATAGATAGGTTGATTTATAAGGGCCAAGATAAACCAACACATCAAATTATGCCACTATTGAAATTTACTCTAATACGGCTAAAACTGCTTTGGGAGTTAGTTTATTCTTAAACCAAATTAGTCGATTAGGAAGCTCGGTAAACTTTACTCCAGCCTTCTCTAAATTCAGCCTTTCAGAAACAGCTAAGATTAAATTACCAGTATCCCCATTTCGTACTTGATAAAATTTCTTTTTTAAATATTCTGGTCGCCAATAACCGACAATTTCTAATAAGAAATCTCTGCCGTCGGGATGCACTAGGCGGAAATCAGGAATCATCACGCTACCAGGCAAGGGAATTAAATCGACTTCCCTTTCTAATCGCCATTCGGTTTTAGTTTTTGACCAGCTTTTGGCAAAAGAAGCTTCCAGCATACTATCATAGGCTTTCCCTGGAGGATAATGAGAAACCAAATCACAGCGATCGCTATCTAAGCTGAATTTACCTGTTTTAATATTACCTGAATATTGATCGCGGTTTTGTAACTTGGCTTGTAGACTCCATTTACTGACATGAAGTAAGGCTGGGATCATCTTAGCTAGAGCTAAACCGTAGCGGGTACTAGCTTTGAATAGGCTAGCTGGGCCATCCATTGTTAAGGTAAAGCCTGTATCGGCATCTCCTTCGATGTATGCCATCAGTTGAAATAATTTAATATAGCGAAACAGTAATTTATATTCCCCAGGATCGTTACGATGGGCATTAATAACTACATTACTAGCGCGATAGAAAATTCCCTGTACCTGAGATAGATTGTAGCGGTGTAAAAGGGATTCAGGTAGCGGCGGCTCGAACTGGGTCAAGATGTGGTTTTCCTGTAAATCTGCATATAGACCGATTTCAATTTCTGCACGGGATACCCTATGTTTCAACTCATCCGTTAGACTATGAGCGATCGCCTCAATAGTTGTGCTACGATTGCGTGGTAGGGTTGCAACTCTCGCCGCTTCAGAAAATACTCGTTGTCTCAGAATTTGTGGTTCAACAGGACTTATAATTTCAAAAGTAGAGAAACTATTGCGTAATAAATGAGCTAATCCTCTTTTAACTCGATAATCTGGGCTATCTCCTTCTAGTTCTAATAATCGGCGATCTAGTTCTCCTTGGGTTTTACCCAAACAGTCTTGAAAACAATCAATTGCTTCGGTTGCCAAACTAATAGTTCTGTGATCAATTCCTAACTTTTTCGGTACTATTGTTTCGCCATTTCGCCTATAAATTAATAAGTCGCTTTTTAACATAAGAATTCAACAATTAACATTCAAGATCAAGATGATGTATCGACCTTTAGAAACTCGTCCAGACAGTTATCAAGAATGGTATCAGCAAGGGAACACTTTGCACGCAGAAGGATATTATCAACAAGCTCTAGCTAGTTATGATCGCGCTTTAGAATATCATCCCCGTGACTATTGGTCATGGTATCGCAAAGGCGTAGTCTTAGAAGATTTAGGTTACTACTCAGAAGCGATTAATAGTTATGCCCAAGCAACAGCGATTAAACCTGATAATTACTATTCTTGGTATGATCAAGGCTGTATTTATCTCAAAGAACTAGAGCAATATCGTCAAGCCATTGCCTGTTTTGCTCAGGCTTTAGTTGCTCATCCTCAAGATTATTGGTCAATTTATCGCACAGGCTTCTCTTGGTGCAAATTAGCAGAATACGAACAAGCAATTGCTTATTATAATCAAGCTTTAGAATTGCGCCCCCGAGATTTTTGGGCTTTCTATCGACGAGGGGAAGCTCTACAAAAATGGGGGAAGTTAGAGTTGGCTTTACAAAGCTATGATATTGCTTTAACTATTAAAGCCGATGATTACTATTCTTGGTATCAAAAAGGAACAATCTTACAAGAATTAGACCAATTATTAGCCGCTATTAGCTGTTATGATCGCGCTTTAGGTATAGATTCAAAATCTGACGATGCTTGGTATGAACAAGCCTGTTGTTATGCCCTACTAAATAAAAATAACTGGGCAATTACTAGTTTAGAAAAAGCGATCGATCTTTATCCCGAAAAATATCTAGAATTGGCTGCCAATGAAGTAATCTGGCAGGAATTTCGTCAACAGTCTGGTTTCCAATCTTTAATTACTAATAAAAGTAAAAAATATCTAACGGTTTCTGATTAGTTGAAGTGCAACAAACACTTTGATTTTTTGTTAATCGTTAATCATTATTGCGACACTACGTGGAAGTCGATCTTTTTCGTTAGCTGCTATCGAAGTTTTATTCGTCTTGATTCCCATTTAGGGATGGGAGCTAAGTTGACAATTATTTGACCATTAGAAGCAAAGCAAAATCTGGTTGAAGAGAGCAGCGATTGCCATTAAAGCAGTGAATTTGGGGAAATAATCGGATTCTTCATGAGAAGTTCCTCATGTTTTTTTCACGACACATTCATAAAGATTAGGTTAAATAAGGTTTAAGTCAAGGTTAATAATTCAGATCTTTATGGTAGAACAAATGGAGCTAGCATTAGAACACTACGCTACGAGGATCGCTGCGGATTTGGGTATTGATGTGAGAGAAATGTCTGGTAGTGGTGCTTCTGGTGGTTTGGGAACTGGTTTACACGCCCTGATTGGAGCAAAATTATATCCCCGCTACGAAATTATCATGCAATATTTGGAATTCGATAAATTGATGCCAGAAGTCGATTTAGTGATTACGGCTGAGGGTTGTATCGATTATCAAACGCCACGGGGTAAGATTCCTGCCGAAGTTGCCAAGCGAGCCAAACTTTATGATTTGCCTGTAATTGCTTTGGTAGGAACAATTGGCGAAGGTGCAGACCTTAATTTAAATCACGGCATCGATCAGTATACAAGTATTATGAGTTATCCTTGTCAACTAAATGAAGCGATCGCCGAAACTGAAACTCTGCTTACTAATGCTGCCGAACAAATTGCCCGTTTGCTATTGGTAGGACGACAAATTCGCCGTGCTACTTTCGCTGGATGGTAGCTATATTTACGTCGTTCATAGCCTTTATCCGACATTCCTAAGTCTAAATTAACAAAGAAGATAATTTAGACTTAGGAAACTACGTTGAAAATATCAAAAATGCGATCGCGATTGTCGTAATTAGGGGAGATGAGCCAAACTTGTGAGAACAAACTAAATCTCTGACTAAAGGAATAGATATCATGATTATTTTTAAAAATTCAAACCCAATCGAGGTTAACGAAGATGATGGCCAGATTATCCTAGAAATTGACCCTACGGCTTCAAATATTACTCAACAAACAGCGGTACAAATATCTACTATTGATGAGACTGCTATTTCTACTTCGTTTAATGAAAATACCCCAGGAGTAGACTTCAGCAAAATTGATAATTTTGCTGACACTATTAATCCTAATATACAGAATACCTTAATTTTTGCGATCAACATTACTGATGATGCGATCGCAGAATCTGAGGAACAGTTTCAATTCCGTATCGACGCGACAGAAGACGAAAGCTTAAGTGGAGTTGCTACCGTAATTATTAAGGACAATGATAGTACAGAAGTTCCAGATATTGTGGTTGATGGAATTTCACCTGCAATTTCGATTAATGATCTCGAGTTTGCAGAAGGTGATGCTGGGAATACCAACTTTGACTTTACCGTTAGTTTATCTCAAGCCAGTGATGAACTGATAACCGTCGATTACTCAACCGCAAATGGTACTGGTGAATCTGAAGACATAGTAGCAGTAGGTACGGACAGTAATCTAGACCCAGCCGACTATTGGAGTTCACTTCTATACTGCTGATGAAACCGAAAGAACTTTTGTGACAGAAAACTTGTCTAATTACAATTTTGAAGGCATTGCCTACTATGCATTACCTGTAGAAGCAAGGGAATTCTAAAATTCAACTCAATTGGACATAGATTTGGTTTCCTAATCAGGTAGAATGCTTGATGGCGGATGGTTTTAACTTAATTAATTAGCATTTGGAGGATTTTATGGATTTATCACTCATTCCAGCTCAACCCAAACCTGGCATTATTAATGTCTTAATTGAAATTGCTGGCGGTAGCAAAAATAAATACGAATTTGATAAAGACATGAACGCTTTCGCTCTAGATCGCGTTTTATTTGCTTCGGTAAAATACCCTTACGACTATGGTTTTGTGCCAAATACCCTAGCTGACGATGGCGATCCCTTAGATGGTATGGTAATTATGGATGAACCTACGTTCCCTGGTTGTGTAATTGCTGCTAGACCGATTGGAATGTTAGAAATGATCGATGGTGGCGATCGCGACGAGAAAATTCTTTGTGTTCCTGCTGAAGACCCACGCTATAATGGGGTAAACTCTCTTAAAGATATTGCACCCCATCGTTTAGAAGAAATTGCTGAATTTTTTAGAACTTATAAAAATCTAGAAAAGAAAGTAACTGAAATTCAAGGTTGGAAAGATGTAGATGCAGTTAAACCTTTGGTAGAAGAGTGCATTAAAGCTTATAAATAATTAATAGAAAAGCTCTTAGTTTTTAGCTCTTAGCTTATTGATAATTGGTAGGTTGAAGTTTTGATCTCGTTCTTCCTACCTCACTTCCAATTAGTAGTATCGAGAAAAATATTAGTATGCTAGTTAAATCAACTACCCGCCACGTTCGCATTTATAGCGCAGAAGTTAAACATAATGAGTTAATTCCTAGCGATCAAGTTTTAACTTTAGATATTGATCCAGATAACGAATTTAACTGGAGTGAAGACTCTCTGCAAAAGGTTTATCATAAATTCGATGAATTAGTAGAGGCAAGCAATGGCGAAGATTTGAGTGAATATAATCTGCGTCGTATTGGCTCGGATTTAGAACATTTTATTCGTACTTTACTGACCAAAGGCGAAATCAACTATAATTTAGGCTCAAGAGTTCGCAACTACAGCATGGGTTTACCACGCATGGAAAGTCCAGATACCGAAGGAAGATATCTTTAAGTAACCAGCGGAAGCAGGAGCGAAGAGCCGTTTGCTCCTGCACTTATACAGCCTAGATCATTGAATAATATCGAGAAAAATTCTGGATATTACCCCACACAGGGTGATTATACAGAAAGTTTCCTTATAAATAAATAGTTAAGCCCGCATCTATTCAAATGCCTGCTTCAATGCCTTAATTGGGTACTATTCTCATGAGTATGGATAAATATACAGGAGATTAAGTAGTGAGTGAAGCAGATAAGAATTATGAACTAGAGATGCTGAAGATGGTAGTCAATAAATACTTGGACGAAAGCATATCAGTTACGGAGAAAAGCCTGAACGAACTTGAAACTAAGCGTGACCAAGTTGTGTGGGATTTAGCAACGAAAATTTATAGTCAGAGTGGACATAAAGTTGAATTAAGCAAAGTGCGGGATGTAGTTAATTCTCGAATTAGAACTATGAGGAATGCATAGTTAGGAACTTTGTAGAACTCATCTGTAAAAAAGTATTAGATTAGAACTATAGCCATAACAAGAGAAATGGGAAAAGGTGGACTTGGGTTTTCAAAAAGCTGACCAGCTTAGTCTTAAAATTAGGAAAAAATTCCTTGGTCTTTTATAGAGGTATTGAATAATTAAAGAGTCAAGTCCTATGACAATTCGAGAAACTGCAACTAATAAATTAAATCAACTTCCTGAATTCCTTATTCAAGAAGTAAGCGACTTCATTGATTTTGTCGCTCACAAACATCAATCCAAAATTATTGATAGTCAACTTGAAGTAGCACTTGTGGAAACTTGGTCACAATGGTTTAAGGCTCTCGATGACTTGGATGTTACTCCATCCGAACCAGACAACACTTACTCAGAACTTCTGCTCAACAAGTATCGGCAACAAGGACTCGACCTATGATCCTGTGCGATGCAGGGGTTTTGCTTTGTCTCGTTGACCGAACTCAAACCCAGCACAAAAAATACAAAAGTGCAGTCATGAGTTTGGCAAAACCACTTGTTACCACTTGGTTATGAGTTTGGTTGAGAAAATCAAGAAAGAAGAGGATGCCAAATTTTAAACCACATCCTTTTACAGATATTTCATTCCTTGAAAAATTAACAAAATAGAAGTTATTTAATCGCCTTTAATCATAGCCGCACGATGTTCAATCAAAGAATCAGGTTTAATTACGCCCTTTTCGGTAATAATCGCTGTAATTAGGTTGGCTGGGGTAACATCAAAAGCTGGATTATAAAATTCTGCCCCTGGGGAACAAATAGCTGTATTGTTGATCTCGTATATTTCCGCAGCGTCCCGCTCTTCAATCGGGATTTGGCTACCATCAGTTAAATCAAAATCGATAGTTGAAAACGGAGCAGCAACATAAAAGGGAATGTTGTGCGCTTGAGCAACTATTGCTAGAGAATAAGTGCCAATTTTATTAGCTGCATCACCATTGGCAGCAATGCGATCTGCCCCGACAACTACTAAATCAATCATTTTTCGCTGCATACAGTGAGCCGCCATACTGTCTGTGATCACTGTAACGGGAATTTTTTCCTGTATGCATTCCCAGGCAGTTAATCTTGCTCCTTGTAACCGAGGTCGAGTTTCATCAGCGTATACTCTTGCCAAACGTTGTTCACCCCATGCCGAACGAATTACCCCTAAAGCCGTGCCATAACCAGCGGTGGCTAAAGAACCTGCATTACAATGTGTTAAGATTCTTAATTTTTCAGGTACAGTAGGTAATATACTTAAACCATGATCTCCGATCGCCTGACAAGTTTCTAAATCTTCGACTTGTATTATCTGCGCCGTTGTTAATAAAGTTTTTTTGATCTCTTCTAGATCATCAATTTCTTCATAAGCTGTTCTCAACATCCGCGCGATCGCCCAGAATAGATTAACCGCTGTTGGGCGAGTTTGGCGTAACAATGCAGCTACTTTTTCTAGATGCAGTAAAAATTCCTGGCGATCTCTAGTCTCGATTTCTCTCGCGCCTAAATACATTCCATAAGCCGCAGCGACTCCTATAGCCGGCGCACCTCTAACAATCATAGTTCTAATTGCCTGTGCCATATCTTCACTACGGCTAATTTCAACAATACTATATTCTGCTGGTAGGCGGGTTTGATCGATTAGTAATACTTTATCTTCTTGCCAAATGACAGGATAAATCTGATTAGATGATGAACTCATAAATGTATTCGGATACTATCTCGTAAACTTATTATGTTATACGAATAAATAATTATGGTCTTATTTTCAAGATGCCCAGCTTTTATATTTCCTTCAGAGGTTTAATTCCTGCCATATCTAAAATTTCTGGGATCAAGTCTTCTCGCTTAACTGCCATCAAATGAACCCCTTGACACATTGTCTGAGCTAATTTAACCTGCTCAGCAGCTATTTTTACGCCTTCTTGTAATGGTTGTTCTGATGCTGCTAAACGTTCGATGATCGAATCAGGAATATTAACCCCAGGGACATAGTTATTGATAAATTTGGCATTTTTAGCTGATTTCAACAAAAATATTCCCGCTAAGATCGGTTTATCGCTAACACAGGCGATTTGACTCATAAATTTATCGAGCTTATCAAAATCAGTGATCATCTGACTTTGGAAAAATTCTGCTCCAGCTTCGAGTTTCTTCTCAAACCTTTTTTGTAAACTAGACCAACTTTTAAGTTGCGGATCGACAGCAGCCCCAGTAAACAAATCCAGAGCCTCATCTGGCAAAGATTTATCGTTAAAATCGACACCACTGTTTAACTTGCCAATCAATTTTAATAATCTGATTGCTTCTAATTCAAAAACAGCTTTAGATTTCTGATGATCTCCAGCTTGTATCGGGTCCCCTGTAAGTGCCAGGATATTGCGAATTCCTAAACCGTAAGCACCCATTAAATCGGCCTGCAAACCGATACAATTGCGATCGCGACAGGCTATTTGACAAATTGGCTCAAAGCCATGCTGTGATAAGATTACAGAGGCGGCTACTGAAGACATTCGCAATACAGCGCGGCTACCATCAGTAACATTAACTCCATGAACTCTTCCTTTTAGTTTGGCTGCTACTTCCAACATTCTGGCTGGATTTCCACCTTTGGGAGGAGCAACTTCAGCCGTAACTAAAAATTGTTTTTCTGTTACAGCACTACGAAAACTATTCGCCATTATGATTGCCAATTATTGATTTTTTCAAGATTGTACTTCCTGCACTTTAAAGAGGAGGTAAAAAACCTAACGCATTTTTAACCCTCGTCAAAGTTTGGTTGGCTACAAAGCTAGCCTTTTCCGCCCCTTCTCGCAATACCGAGTTGAGATAATCTTGGTTATCCATTAACTCATGATACTTGTCTTGAATCGGCTTGAGAGCTTCAATGGTAGTTTCCGTTAGTAGCGGTTTAAATTCTCCCCAACCCATATCCTGACATTCTGCTGCAACTTCGGCTTTAGTCTTGTTACCTAGAAGTTGATATAAGCTAAGTAAATTATGGCATTCCGGACGTTCTGGATCATCGAAAGTCAATCCTTTGACGGGATCGGTTTTACACTTTTTGATTTTTTTGTTGATTGCCTCTGGCGGATCGAGAAGATCAATGCGACTCAATTCCGAGGGATCGGATTTGGACATCTTTTTAGTCCCATCTGTCAAACTCATTACCCTGGCACCTTCAGAGCGAATTAGAGGTTCCGGTATTTTCAATACTGCTTCTTTTTTCTTGCCAAACTTATCGTTAACTCTGCTGGCAATATTTCTAGTTAATTCTAAATGTTGTTTTTGATCTTCTCCCACAGGTACTTGATCAGCGTCATAGAGTAGAATATCTGCTGCCATTAATACAGGATAGTCTAACAAGCCAACGCTGACATTTTCTCCTTGCTTAACTGCTTTTTCTTTAAACTGAATCATTCTCTCTAACCAGTTTAGAGGCGTAATACAGTTAAGTAGCCAAGTAAGCTCGCTGTGTGCGCTGATGTGGGACTGCACAAAAATAGTGGAATATTCTAAATCAATACCGCAAGCTAAATAGACTGCGGCGAGATTATAAGTATTGGCAGCAAGAACTTGGGGATCGTGGGGTACAGTAATGGCGTGCAAGTCGGCGAAAAAAAAGAAATTATCGTAGTCTTGTTGTATTTCTACCCAGTTGCGAATTGCCCCTAAATAGTTGCCTAGATGTAAATTACCAGTAGTTTGAATTCCAGATAAGACTCGCTTTTTACTCATTTACTCTAAAATGTTGGTCAAATGAAATATCCCTTACTTTCATGCCAAAAACCAGGGATTTTCCTTATAAAAGTTAGTATTACATTATTTTGAATTGTTAACTGAAGCAATAAAAATCCTCTACTGATATCCCCGCCCGCTCCGTTCAAAACTAAATAATCTTTTGAACGTGATAATTAGAATAATTTTGTTTTAGAAGTTAGCATAGAATACTGCTACTAAACAGGGCTTAAATTAAGTCATTTTCCAATTAATCAAGAGCATTTCTTTGATTTGCAATACCGTCTTATTGTAAAAGCAGAAAATTTCTTTAATCAAATTCTTCTTAAATTGATTAACAATACTCCTTAAATAAGCATCACCCTTAAACATCTATCAATTATCAATAATAAGCCTAGTTTGGGCGATTTTCCCGTCCCTGATAGACCCTTAAGATAATAACTTCCTCTTCAATGACTGTGTAGTGAATCACGTAGCCGTACTTGCCAAAGGAAACGAGTAATTTTCGGAGTCCTGCTTTTTGTTGAACAATTGTTCCTCGATAGGGACTTTGCGCTAAACTACCACCCGTTTTGATAATTTCCCGCACAACTTTCGCGGCGACGGTAGCATCTCGTGTTAAAAGAAAATTGTAATGTCTATCAATATCTCGCGATGCCGTAGGCGACCAAATTACCTGGGGCATGGTAACTCGTCATCAGTGCCTAAACTAGCCGCCCAGTTTTCCATCGCTTGTTGAGAAACACCGTGACTAGATTGTTGATACTCATTTAGTGCTTCTAAGCTTTGTGTAATCATTTCCTCTTCGGTGAGGGCTGTAAAATCGAGGTTGGTATCAATCGCACCATAAATCATTTGTTCTTGGTTGCTTTCGGGTTCTAGAGATAAGTTTTGCTTCAAATCCCCAATATCACCTTTTTCAGTACCCAGCCATTTTAAAACAGCGGTTTTAACCTTTTCTGCTGGTAAATCCTGAAGAAGGGCGGCTAATTCTTGCCGAATGTTGGTTTCTTCTCTCACGGAGGGCGACTTTAGTATTGAGCTATAAGTTTATATAATAATTTTAGCTGAAGCTGATTATTTAACCAAACCCTTGCCTGGATAAAGCATCCGAAGAAATTTTTGCTCAAGAGATAATTGAATTATTAGCAGAAAAAGAGAAAATATGACGTTGCCAGAAACTTTGAAGGTTTTATCGAATCAGACTGCTCAGCAGCTATACGATGAATTCATCGAGGGACTGATTAGATTATCTCAACAACAAATCACCCCAGATATTGAAAAACTCCTCTATCGCTATCTAAATATGAGCAACTCCTCAAAATTTCAACAAATAGATCGGCTTAAAAGTTGGTTAGATAGCTTTCGCCCTCTTTCGCCAATTATTGTAGCGGAATTGAAAAAATTATATGACGTTCAATTTACCTACAATTCTAACGCGATCGAAGGCAATACACTTACTCAAAGCGAAACTGAATTAGTGTTGTCAACAGGCATTACCATCGGTGGCAAAACCCTACAAGAACATTTAGAAGTCATCGGACATAAAGATGCCATTGATTATATTGAAACTTTAGCGCAGCAAGATAGCCCGATTGGCGAATGGGAGATTAAGCAAATTCATAATTTAATTATAAGAGCGATCTCGCCAGAGGAAGCAGGAAAATATCGGCAACTCGATGTAAAAGCAGCAGGAACTAATTATCTTTATCCAGCACATTATTTACTGCCGCAATTGATGACAGAATTTATTGACTGGCTTAATTCAGAACAAGCTCAAACTTTACACCCAATTGAGTATGCAACTAACGCTCATTTTCGTTTTGTTTCGATTCATCCATTTCGAGATGGCAATGGAAGAACTGCAAGACTACTGATGAATCTGCTTTTACTCCGTGGGGGATATCCGATTGTGATTATTTCTAATTCAGTTCGCAATGATTATATCAATGCAGTTGCTTACGGACAGCAAAATCAAGACGATATTAATCAGCTTTTGACGCTAATTCTCGATGCTACCAAAAGTTCATTGATTGAAACTTTGAGACTTTTGGCAACTGCCGCAGATAGTCGAGGAAAAGGGATGCCTTTTTATGAAGAAATGATTACTTTTTTAACCAGGATATCGCGGACTTTTTAATGAACAGGAAAGATTAGCATAAAAAAAAAGCTCAACTATAATCAGTTAAGTCTCTACATACTTAAATTTCAGTTTAATAGCTGGTTTTAACTACGCAACGTTACATCAAACTTCTTAACTAAAGTATCGCGAACTTTCTGGTGGACGGGATCGACATCCTTGTCAGTTAAAGTGCGATCTTATTCCTGATTAGCACTACTTTTCTTAATTCAGACTAGACGTATTAATTACTAGATGAATTATTGTCTTCAGTAATCACTTTTAAACGTACAATACGATCGCCTTCTTCATCAAGAGGAACTTCGATGATATCGTTAGTGAGGGTTTCTAAACAAGTTAAAAGCGATCGCAAGTGGGGATTAGATGCTCCAGTTTCTACATACAGACGATCGGCAACATTTCCCAGACGTTTCCAGGTAGTATAAAGTTTGCCAACAGTTTGTTCTAGTGTGGTGGCTTGCTTGACCAAGTCAGCAGCCGTATTAATACAGTCTAAGCGGAGGGCTTCTTCTAATGCCATCTCCATATCCACAGCCTTATCCCGTAGGGTTTGCACTTGGGCGGCGGCATCGAGATATTTAGCCAAATTTTTCGCTTCGGTGGTCATCGTTTTGACCGTATCAATATCAGGACTTTCGGCAATTTCGCGTTTAATTTCTGCTAAATGAGAATCTGGCAACTTTTCCATTTCCCTAACTAGAGGAGCAAGATGACGAGCGGGTAATGAACCATCGGCAGCTTTTTCCTTGATTTCATCGGGGAGCAATTCCGAACTCATTGCTGTCCATTCATCGGATAGTTGTTTAACTTCACGACGAGTAATGCGATCGCCTTTTTGAGCTGCTTCACTGACTAATTGTTGTATTTCTGGCGCGGCTTTGGCAGTTTCGACAAAAGCCCTTTTACTGAAATTATTAATGCTTTCGGGGTCTAACTGTCCATCTGCCAACAACGTATCGGCACTGTTTGCCAGTTGAATCAAGGCATAGGCTTGAGACTTAGTGATTTCCCGATCTTTCAACCAGTTAATAAAACCAGCACCTCTACCCTCACCGCCTTGCTTTTCCCGATCTCGCACTGAGCGCAAAATACGCCCACGCCAAATATCAGTCTGAAGATCAAAGCGATCGCAAATCTTCCAAATTGTATCTAATTGGTGCTGAAAATCCGATTCCTGTATTTCTTCATCTTCTGGATCAGGCAGAGCGAAATTAAAATCGGCAGGAATCTCTAAAGCAGCAACGATATCTTCTTGAGATACACCATTTCCATTAGATACAGCGGTCATGTCATCCATGTGGGGCAGTAAGTTTGTGTAAGAACAGCTTACTTATGATCCCACGATTTAGACAAAATCGATATACTCTGCTGCCAAATTAAGGTCAGTCTGGTTAGCCACAAATGCGATCGCTTCGCTGTCAACGTAGGCATCGTTATAGATGTAAGTACCTGACATCGAACTATCTCCAAGGTCAAAAGTAGCAACTTTTAACGAGTAGTCTTGAACGTCTCCATTTAGTTGAATTCTATCTTCTTGGGAATTGAAATCAGCAATCATTGCTAAATCGTTCTGTTGACCAACTTGATAAAAAGTTTCATAAGCACTACCCAGGACAAATTTATCTTGTCCATCTCCTCCAGTGAAACTATCGATATTGCTTTGTTCAGGATGAGCAAAGTCATTGTAGCCAAATAGGTGATCGTTGCCGCTACCACCGTCGAGGAAATCGTTATCTTGATTTCCCTGTAAGTTATCATTACCATTTTCGCCTAACAGATTATCTGTTCCTCGACTACCTTTTAGGCGGTCATCACTATTGCGACCTAGCAAAAGATCATTTCCTGCATAACCCAAAAGCAAGTCTTCCCCATTACCGCCGACTACTAAATCGTCGAGAATAGTTCCGACTAGAAGATCACTATCATTACCACCGTCTAGAAAATTGTCATACTGAGAAGTTTTTAATTCTTGATCAACTTGATCGAGCAAACTTTCCCCACCATAGACGATATCGTCTCCAGCACCACCATGAATTGTATCTGAACCATAGCCTCCAGAAAGCCAATCATCTGCGCCGTGACCTCTAATCAGATCGCCTTCTAAAGTGCCATTAATTCTGTCCGAGCCTTGAGTGCCGTAGTCGTTAGAGGATGTCATGTTTTAGTTGGTTTAATGTAATTTAATCAATCACATTAAAATCGACAAGCTAAAATAATGACCTGAGTAAAATCAACCAAATACAGAATATATCCGAATTAAACCGCAACAAAAGTTAGTAGAATTACGTATTTTCTTCCGCAATTCTACTTTCGACTTTGATTTAATCTCCCAGGCAAATACCTAAGCCCCTCGCGGTTTTAACTAGAGTATCTTCTGGGTTGACGGCGCGATAGTTTTTAATTGCCTCAGCAATGGGGACACTAAGCACTTGTCGATCCTGCCAAGTAACCATGTGATCATATTTTTCTTGAGCGATTAAATCTACTGCCGCTACACCAAAAGCCGATGCCAAGATGCGGTCTAAAGGTGAAGAAATGCCGCCCCGTTGAGTATGTCCCAGTACGGTGACTCTGGTTTCGGCACCACTGTTTTTAGTGATCTGTTCTGCCAAATACTGACCAATTCCCCCTAAACGACAATCAGCAAAATGTCCTTGTTCTAGAACTTCTCCAGATTCGGTGCAAACGGCTTCAGAAACGACTGCGATCGAGTAATCTTGACCTCTAGTTTGTCTTTTCTGAATATGCTGACAGATATTTTCTAGCTTATAAGGAATTTCAGGGATCATAATAATGTTTGCCCCTCCTGCAATACCTGCATTGAGAGCAATATGTCCTGCATCCCTGCCCATCACTTCTAAAATCATGACTCGATTGTGGCTAGCCGCAGTAAAATGGAGTCGATCCATCGCTTCTGTGGCAATATTAACCGCCGTATCAAAGCCGATAGAGCGCTCGGTAATACCCACATCATTATCAATGGTTTTGGGAATTCCGATCAGATTAATTCCCCCTTGTTGCGCTAGTTTTCGCAAAATAGCGAGACTGCCATCTCCCCCAATTCCAATTAGGGCATCTAAATCTAATTGCTTGTAACCTTCAATAATTTCTGATGAACGATCTGCTAATGTGCCGTCTGGCATTGGAAAAGCAAATGGATCACCCTTATTGGTAGTACCCAAGATTGTTCCTCCCATAGTTAACAAGCGATCAACTTGAGTAACATCTAAAGGCATTGATTCAGGAGGACGACTCATTAACCCGTGAGTTGCCTTACAAATTCCCAAGACTTCCCAACCATAAACATCGACTGCGCAACGAGTAACCGCTCTGATTACTGCATTTAAGCCTGCACAGTCGCCGCCACTGGTTAAAATACCAATCCGTTTTCTTTCTGGCATCTCTACCTTTGATTTATTGTCCGTTCTTATTTTTCTGCTTAGTGGTCACAAAAGTACAGACGTTAAACAAATTTATATAAATCAGAGTTCAATAGCTCTCAGCTCCAAGTTCTACAGAAATAGCGATTAATACTTTAACTGCTAAAGATATTGCGATCCTGGTGCGGTTTGGTTGCCTACTTTGTGTCTCAAACCTGCAACTAATTACTTAACTTGGAAAAGTATTCTATCAGGCGATGATTCTAATAATTTAATTGTTAAAAAGAAACCCAATAAATTTATTCAAAATTAAATCCTCAACCTACTATTGGTATTTGGTTTAAACTAACACCCCACTCTAACTGGCGATCGCTATTTATGCCTCTTCCTATTTAGTAGGATGATTGGATACAGCTAGAATTTGCCTGTCATCAAGGAGAAAACTTTAAAATAAAACTGAATTTAGCAGGGATTACTGTTGTTGAGAATTTCTCTATTTAGGCTAATTATCGACCGTTAAAATCTTTGGTTTTAACGGTCGATAATACAAATAGCTTATAGCTTTTTAACAAAAATGCTTTAAGCTGAATTACGGTGCTTGCAAACTGACAAAACTGTTTTCTGGTAAGTAGCTACGGAATTCACCGCGATCGCAAAATATAGCGAGTATTTCTAGCGGAAAATCGGGTTCAATGTGTAAATCTGCCCAAGGAACAGCTATTTCTAGACATTTATCGAAAACTGCTTCAGCACGACAGGCACGAATATGCCACTGATAGTGTTCTTGAGCTTCTTGTAGCCAGACTGATTCAGTAATTAGGTTAATGCCCAAATGGTGATGATAGTGGTAGTTTAAAGGTGCTTCATCAGGCAATCCCGCTATGTGTGCAGGACTGTTGTGCATGGTTTGATTAGGATAATACCACAATAAATGTAGTTCGCTTGGGATGTCTTTACCTGGCTGCATACCTGCTTTAAAATCCATACGTAGATAAAAACTACGGTGGTCTAAACCATAAAACAGTCTTTGTACCGTACTGCTGCGGTGCATTGTTCCTCTAGACCTCCCAATTTCGATTCTACCTGCTTTATCCCAGTCTTGTTCGTCACCCACACCATTAATCATTGGATGGATAAAGCTTTGGGGAGCATGATCGCCTTTTACTTCGTGTTTATCCACTGATTGATGAAGATTCGGTGGAATTGGTTCGTTTAAAGCACGATAAATGGCACCAATATGTTCACGAAATAGTTGATCAAACATTTCATCTTGATTGGAAGAATGACCTTCTCCAAACCACCAAAACCAGTCTGATCCCTCGGCTGCATATAAAGCTTCCCAAACTTCAGGATTATTTTCTTCTGTAGCTTCGGGATGTTGGGCTAACATTTGTCTAGCATCACTCAGCAAATTCCAGGCGCGATTTTTGACAGGATCGCCAATCCAGGTGGTAAAGCTACCATCCACCCATGAACCACTGTGTAACTGCTGGGCAGGAATAATATCGGTGGGCGGAAATTGTTCGATAAATTCATTGACCGTTACTAGTTTAATATCTTCATCTCTGCTCAATCTTTCGTATAAGGCTTCAAGGAAGGGCAAACCGTCACGAGGATAATATTCCCAGCAATTTTCCCCGTCTAGGGCAATTGTCACCAGCCAAGGACGCTCTAAGGCTGCGTCTGGATTGTCCTGGTGAGACTTGAGAGAACGAGCAATGGCTTCTAAGTGTCCGATTAAGTCCGAAGCAGCATGACGAGGATTCATGCCGCTATAGGTAAAGCCAATCAAATCTGAGAGGCGGTGATCACGAAAGACAATTGCTAAATCGCCATGTTCGGTTTCTAAGCGATAAGGACGATAAAGTAGTTCTGGTTCATAAACATTCCCTGCTTCGTCACGATGGAAAAAGTGTTTGATACTCCAACCCAATACCGCTTCATCGGAACAAATCCACTTGAATCCCTGTTTAGTAATGTAGGGCAAAATAGTCGGGCTGACGGACTGTTCAGATGGCCATAACCCACGAGGTGCTTGCTCAAATCTGTCTAGATACATTTCCCAGGCAATACTCAAATGACGAGGAATATCTTCTGACCACTGAAAACGCTGATCTGGTAGCACCATATTGGGGACAGCAACACGACCAGCATTAGTATCAGCCAACAGGGGCAATATGGGATGGGTGTAGGGAGTGGTCATGATTTCTAGTTGTCCGCGATCCTGCATCTCCTTGTGTTGCGGAATGATGCGGCTGATAATTTCTCGCTGTTTAGAATAGATCCTCTGGCGATCGCTCAAAGTGAAGTTTTTGCCTTGTTTTAACCAGACCGCAATTTCTGAATCGTCCCAAAATAAGGGGTCAATCCAAGCTAAATTATGCCAAGCCAGCAAATCGCTATAATCTTGTAACGTCCAGTTTTCTAGACACCATAACGCGCCTTGATCTTGTCGCTGGTGATATAGCTGGGCATAACGAGGATGGGGTTCAACTAAGGTGTGGTAATAACCATCAAAGAAATGTTTAATTATATATTGTTTATCTTTTAACTTTAATTGTGCTTCTGGAGTTAAAGCTAAAGCTAAATAAGGATCCATCGCTTCTCCTGCGGCATAATCTTCTAATTGCAAGATTAGAGAAGGGACGAGATTGACGGTTTGATGCAATTTAGGATAGCGATCTAACATTAATACTAAATCGAGATAATCTTTCGTACCATGCAGGCGTACCCAAGGTAAGCGATATTGTCCCCAAGAATCTGAGGCGGCTTCTCTCGATCTATATAAAGGTTGATGTTGATGCCAAACAAAAGCGACGTAGAGAGGGTGAGACATAAGGCAGTAAGAAGTAAGCAGTAAAGATTTCTAGAGTTATCAATCAAGGGCGCGATAAGGCGATCTCCTTTGATCGCACTCTTGATTAACTAACCAGCACAAAATTAATATATAGCACTCAAATAATATATAGCACTCAAAACTGTTTTGACCTATCTGCGCTCTCCCATTTTGAGCACAAATTTATCACAGAGGTCGATAAACGCCAGGTTGAATCCGCTGCCATTCTTTACCCAAATAAGCTTTTCGACCTAAAGCATTAGCGATCGCTTGATACACTTTAATTCTGGTAGTTTTTGACCAATCTAGCTGCTGTTTTTCTGGATAAAGATAATTTACTACATCTTCTATTGAAAAGCGTTTGGGACTGCATTTAACTATGTATCCATTGATTGTTTCGAGCAGTGTTCGTTTCAACTTGGAAGATGAAGGTAATTTGTACAGTTTTCTGCTTTGATTATTTGGGTTTGAATTTCTCAGCCTCTGGTTGTCTTCAACTACATCTAAAGATGAATCTTCATTCTGTTCGGCTGAAGTATCAGTGATGATATCGCTCTGTGGTTTGACGATATAGCAATGGGGATCTCCATCGTCTTGCTCAATATAACCTCTTGTAATTGCCTCGTTCAGATATAACTCTACTAACTCCACGCTCAGTTCTTGCTCTAACTTTTGGTTGAGTATCTTGTGCAAGTAGCTTTTATGTAGTGTTTTTTCTGAATCCGAACTGAATACTGTCTTCAACACCGACATTGCTGACGACAATGCTTCTAGAAACCGACTCATTTGTTTTACTTCGGTTGAAACAGAACTAGAATCAATATCTACATCATCAGTTACCGAAACTGCTTCGATGTTCGCCGATGAAGTCAATAATTCCTCCCGCTCGTCGCCAGATGAGAGGTCGTGGAGCGAAGTGACCCCACTAACTTGTCCATTTCTCACAGAAACATCGGATAAGGAATTCTCATCGGGTTTAGATGTCTGCCTAATACGGCTGTCTGTTAGTCGAGGGTCTGGTTCTCTTGCGATTAAGCTAGATTCGCCTAAGTAAGGTCTTGAAGAATCTGTTTCTCTCCAGCATAGGTCTTGAAGTAATAATTCAATTCGCTCGCGATGTTCTTTTGCCTCCATAGCCAGAGCTAAATAGTGTTCGTATCTCGATTGGTAATCATGCTTCAGCTGCTGAAGAGAAAAGATCGCTGTTTCTAGTTCTTGGGAGTTCAATATTTTTTACTCCTTTTACACTTGGCAGTTTTTCCGTTACATTCATTGCCGTAACTGGGACAACATACGGCATAGCTTTTTCTTTCTACTATGGAATCGCATCCGCTACAAACAAATTTATATACCCGTTCGTACATTTTTCTTTCGTGTTCTTTGACGGTGTACGAACGATATTGTTGAGTTTTGACTGATTGAACTAATTTTTTTGGTTCCATATTTTTGGGGTTGAGACTTAATAACTTTATTGTGCCAATTAATTTTCAATACATTAACACTCTCCTTTGCCTTCGAGCTGAGAATTGCCTCGAAACAACACGCTCTTTGCTGAAATTCAGTACATTAAATTAACCAGTAATTAAACAATAGCCTCAATCGCAGCTTCTAGAGCGATCGCAATATGAGTCCAATGTGTACCCCCCTGGCAAAAAGCAATATAAGGTTCTCTCAATGGGCCATCGGCAGAAAATTCCGAAGTACTTCCATCAACAAAAGTCCCTCCAGCCATGACTAATTCGCTCTCATATCCAGGCATGGCAGCGGGAACGGGTTCTAAATAAGAATCTACTGGAGAATGCTGTTGAATCGCCCTGCAAAAGGCAATAAGTTTTTCTGGTGAACCCAATTGAATTCCTTGGATAATATCTCGGCGTGGTACTAAGGGTAAAGGATTAACAGGATAGCCTAATTTATCAAAAACATAGGAAATTAAATGACTTCCTTTAACAGCTTCTCCCACCATCTGCGGTGCCAAGAATAGTCCCTGAAACATTAAACGATTTTGATTTAAAGTTGCACCGCCACTACTACCAATCCCTGGTGCGGTTAAACGGCAAGTCGCCGCCTCAACTAATTCGGCTTTTCCTGCTACATACCCTCCAGTCGTGACAATAGTTCCGCCAGGGTTTTTAATCAGTGAACCAGCCATCAGATCAGCACCTACAGATGTTGGTTCTTGATTTTCAATAAATTCCCCGTAGCAGTTATCGACAAAACAAACTGTATTCGGGTTTTGCTGCTTGACCAACTTAACAATTCTGCTAATGTCTTCAATGGATAAACTTTGTCGCCAAGAATAGCCACAAGAACGTTGAATTAGTACCAAGCAAGTCTTACTTTTGATGGACGCACTCAATGCTGACCAATCAATAACTCCCTCTTTAGTAAGGTTGATCTGACGATACTCAATGTTAAATTCTTTGAGAGAACCATGATTTTTGCCTCGTAAACCGATCACTTCTTCGAGAGTGTCATAAGGTGCGCCCGCGACGGCTAACATTTCGTCTCCTGGGCGTAGTACGCCATATAAGGCACAGGCGATCGCATGAGTGCCAGAAACGAACTGCACCCTAACTGCGGCGGCTTCTGCATCCATAATTTGAGCAAATACTCGATCCAAAGTTTCTCGCCCTAAATCGTCATGTCCATAGCCGCTGACACTAGCAAAGTGCTGCACGCTAACGCGATGATCACGGAAAGCTGATAAAACTTTTTTGAGGTTTTGCTTGACCTGAGCGTCAATACCAGAAAAAATCGGTAATAACACCTTTTCTGCTTCTAGTAGCAGATGATTGCTTTTCATAATTTCAATGGAGTTCTTGATCTTGTTTTCGGTCGCACATCAAAAAACGTTTTTTTTGTCCATGTCAATCTTGACGTATTTTGAAGACCAATCAAAAAAAACTCCCTTGAATAAAATTTTCTGGCGTGTTTATCAAATAACGCACGTGTATTGCATAGAGTTGAAATCCAGGTTATTAAATGACAGTTGCTACATCAGAAAAAATCCCCCCAGCTTGGGGAACTATTATTTACATGGCTTCCATTCACTTGGTAGCCTTATTTGCCCTTGTTCCCAGTAACTTCAGTTGGAATGCTATTTTTGTGGCCTTTATTCTTTACTGTATTACGGCTGGAGTAGGAATCACTTTGGGATTCCATCGCTTAGTTTCTCATCGCAGTTTTGAAGTTCCAAAATTAATAGAATACTTTTTGATCTTCTGTGGCACTCTCGCTTGTCAGGGTGGCCCTTTAGATTGGATTGGACTGCATCGTATTCATCATCAATATTCCGATACCGAACTTGATCCTCATGATTCTCATAAAGGTTTTTACTGGAGTCACTTAGGTTGGATGTTATGTCAAAATCCTGCCAATGAAAAGATTTCTCGCTATACAAAAGATATTTCCAGCGATCGCTTTTATCAATTCTGCCAAGTCGGCATGATCCCGATTCAAGTTGTTTTAGGCTTAATTTTATATCAATGGGGTGGTTGGCCCTTCGTGATTTGGGCGATTTTCGTACGCTTAGTAGTAGTTTTTCACTGCACTTGGTTTGTTAATAGTGCTACTCATAGATTTGGCTATAAAAGTCACGAATCTAATGATGAATCTCTTAACTGCTGGTGGGTAGCTTTGCTCACTTTTGGCGAAGGCTGGCACAATAACCATCATGCTTATCAATATTCTGCCCGTCATGGTTTGCAGTGGTGGGAAATAGACCTTACTTGGATGATGATTAAATTACTGTCATTTCTAGGTTTAGCTAAGAATATTAAATTGCCGCCCACGGCAGCAACTAGCAACTAGCGACTAGCGACTAGCAGGCAAGTTATCTCCTATTAGTGATCACTTGCCTTATTTCATGTAGAAATAATGTAGAGACGTTATGCGCGAGGTCTATACAAGCTTCAACTAATTACAAACTAAAACTTTGAGAGTAAATTAGAAATATAACTGTTCTTAATTAACTATTGTTACTACAGATAGCTAAGAGCTTTTTTCTGAGTGCGATCAAAGGCTATCGCCTTATCGCGCGTAATCTGAGAGTTGTTGATGTTTTCTATTTATATCCTCACCCATAACGAAGAAATAGACATTGCCGATTGTATCGAATCGGCTGCGTTATCTGATGACATCATTGTAGTTGATTCTCTAAGTAGCGATCGCACTAGGGAAATTGCGTCTAATTATCCAGTTCGAGTAGTCCAGCACAAGTTTGAAAGTCATGGCAAACAAAGAACCTGGATGTTAGAGTCGATAAAAACTAAATACGACTGGGTGTATATTCTGGAAGCCGATGAACGGATGACTCCCGAATTATTTACTGAATGCATAGAAGCAATTAAAAGTCAACAGGCGATCGCTTATTATATTGCTGAAAAAGTGATCTTTATGGGTCAATGGATTCGCTACAGTACCCAATACCCTCGTTATCAAATGCGTTTATTTCAAAAAGGAAAAGTTTGGTTTGAGGATTACGGACATACGGAAAGAGAAGTTTGTCATGGGATTAAAGGTTTTTTAAAAGAAGCTTATCCTCACTACACTTGTAGTAAAGGATTAAATCGCTGGCTTGATAAACATAATCGTTATTCCTCAGATGAAGCGGCAGAAACAATCAGTCAGTTAGAAAAGGGAAAAGTTAACTGGCAAAATCTTTTATTCGGTAGTTCTGAAGTCCAAAAAAGACGTGCTTTAAAAGATTTATCTCTACGTTTACCTTTTAGGCCACTATTGCGTTGGTTTTATATGTATTTTATTTTGCGAGGTTGCCTTGATGGGAAGGCTGGCTTTGCGTGGTGTACTTTACAAGCTTTTTATGAATATCTAATCTTGCTAAAAGTAGCAGAAATAAGAACAGGCTACTATGACAATTCTAAGCGATTCGCTAATAATAATAAATGACTAATAACTAATCCAATTCCAGCTTTAAAGAAGGCATTAGCCTTTGTAAGTTTTTTAATGACTTACCTTGCCAAGGATTTTTTTTAGCTCCAAACACTACCATTTGAATATTCTTTCGTTTACGAACATTAATTACAAATTTTGACAGAATACTAATACCCGAACTATTGAGAAATGCCAGTTCTCTAAGGTTTAGTACAATCTTTTCAGGTTCTTCTTTGACTACATTATCAAGTAATTCAGAGATAGAAGTATATTCTTCAGCACCATTTAGACGCAGCGAACCATCAAAAATGATACTTTGAGAAGCCTCATCATATACTATGTTGTAATTCTCAGTTTTAATCTCCATCGTCATCCTAAAAAAATAAATATTACTGAATTGAGCAGATCCTTTGAGGCTTTAAATTAGAGAGAGTTAGAAAAAACAGTTCTTGCCCTCAGAAGCCATCTTAGCTTTGAAAAGATTATTTATTGCGGAAAAACCCCAAAAATCAAATACTAAGTTGTACCATAGTCGTTACAGCCATTTCAGCAGACTCTTCGGGTAAATCTTCAAATTTCCAACCTAATTGCGCTCCATAATCACTGAGCATGGTCAAAAATCCCAAGCCAGATGCTCCATTGTTTTCTTCCATAGCATTTTTTTCTAGTTGAAGGAGATACAATTCATCAGGATCGGAGTTCATCAATTCTTCAATATGTGCCTGAAAATTTTGTATTTGCTCAGAGTGAATACTATTAGTTAACTGAAAAACAATTAATTCTGGATTTAAATGAATTTGAATGCTAATAGGAAATGGAGACTTTTCAACACCGTATTTCATGGCATTCTCCAGTAACTCATTGGCAATATAGCTGACAGCACTTTTAACTTCTGCTTGTTTTTCTGAGTCTGGTTGTTGGTCATCACTCCCCAAAAAAAATGTACTGAAATAGTCAGCCAAAAAGTCGGCAGATAAACAGTTATTACGCCATCTTTGACGCAACGGAATCGAGCCAGGCGAAAAACTTAAGATTAAATACTCCTGACTCGGAGGTAAATCTTGAATAAAATTACCAAATATCTGTTTTGTAGCTAAGTTATCAGTTTTCATAAAAGTTAAAGATTAATTAATTAATTGTGAATTGTATATAGTTTTTAATTTATTTTTGTTTTAGTACGACCAATGTGATGTCGTCATAGACTTTCTGGACTCCAATATGCGATCGCAAATTAGCAATAACCGATTGTCTAATATCTTGAGCCGATTTTTGATAACTTTGTTTAACTATGGCGCATAAACTTTCTAGTCCATATTGCACTCCTAAATTGTTTTCTGCTTCTGTAATACCATCAGTATATAAAACAGCTACATCTCCCGTATTTAGCTGTACTTGTACTTGAAATACAAAATCTTCAATAGTTTCTTCTAATCCAATCGGAAAGCCTAAATCAACGGTGTCAATTCTCTCTACTGCTCCACTAGAGCGCACCACAACTAGCTCTTCATGTTGACCACTTAAACTTAGTAGTCCTTCGTGATAATTCACTAAACAAAGAGAAAGATTTTTATCCGAATCCATTCGCTGCACATTTTTATAAATTGTGCGGTTGAGTACTTCAAAGAACTTTTTAGGTTCAGTTTCATTGTTTTCCATTAGAGTGCGTACAGCCGTTTGCACCATAAGCATTAAAACCCCACTTTCTAAACCATGCCCCGTTACATCACCAATACCGATGGTGACGCGACCATGATGCTGAAGCACATCATAGTAATCTCCACCGACTTCATCAGCAGGTTCCATAAATCCAGCAATTTCCAGATTTTCGATTTGACTTAACTCTTTCTCTTTAGGCAAGAGCATCATCTGTAGACGTTGCGTTATCTCCAGTTCAGTACTGAGACGCATATTTTCAGCTTGCAGGCGACTATTGAGACTGGTTATTTTTGCATTAGCTTCAGCAAGTTGATCTAAATGTAGAGACTCTTGATCTCGGAGCCTTTTTTGCTCTAAACAAGCTCCGATTCTAGCTTTGAGCAATACGGGATTAAATGGTTTAGCTAGATAGTCTTCGGCTCCCATTTCAATGCATTTAACAACACTATCAATCTCATCGAGAGCAGAAATCATAATCGTGGGAATATGCCGCCAGGAACTATTGCGAATCCACTTTAGGACTTTATAACCATCAAGTTCTGGCATGATGATGTCTAAAAGAATTAGATCATAGGCTCCTGTTTGGATCATTTCTATTGCTTGTTTGCCGTTAGTAGCCGTGACAGCTTGATAGCCTTGGAGTTCTATTTGGCGCGATAGCAAATCTCGATTAGTTTCATTGTCGTCTACAACTAAGATCGTGCTGAGATCGCTAACTGAAATGGAGCTAAGATTGTCTACGCTGTTGGTTTTGTCGCGATTGACCTGAGATTTTGGCGGCTTAGGTGCAATTTCCAAGCTAGCGGTCGGCATCCCATTACTTGCTGGCTGCTGTGGAGATAAATTAACCGTGTTTAAATTAACAGGGTTTAAATTAACCATGTTATCGATTTCACTTAGCAATCGATTAGCAGCCTTATTAATCTTTTCTAAATCGGCAACAAAATCAGTTTCTACTGTCGGGATAAGTTTCTGGCAATAGTTGATAACTACTTGGGTCGGTTGCTGGAGTTTAACTTGAAGCTCTGGATTAGCCAGAATTTCTTGGAGGTTTAACTGGTTATTTTGAAGCGATGGTGGATTTAAAAAAGTATTGATTGAAGCAAGAAGTTGAATCCCACATTCTCGAATCTGCTCAAGCTCTTCGCCCAGACATTCGGTGGTATCCTGATTTGTCTCTTCAACTTCTTCTAGTAGCATCTCGCTATAGCCGATGATGGCATTGATCGGCGTACGCAGTTCGTGACGGAGATGAGAAAGTATAGATAAGGTCGATTGACTGTCTATGGTCATTGAGGATGATTTATAATTGGACTCTGTTCATAATTTGCGATCGCCAGAAAATTAGCTAGGTTCAATAAAAACCTCGATTTTTGTCAGTAAACGAGATAGGTCAATTGGCTTTGTATCATAGTCATCACAGCCAGCTGCGATCGCCTGTTCGCGATCGCCAGACATCGCATGAGCCGTCAAAGCAATAATCGGAATTGATTTAGTATCGGTGTTAGCTTTAATACTTTTAGTGGCTTCCCAGCCGTCCATAATCGGCAAGCTCATATCCATCAAAATTAAATCAGGATGTTCGGAATTTGCCATTGCTACACCTTGTGCGCCATCAACGGCAACTACAATCTCGTAGCCGCGACGTTGTAAGCGTCTTGAGAGCATATCTCGATTCATTTCGTTATCTTCTACTAATAATATTTTCGGCATATTTTTTTCTGGTTAGATAACATTAATCATTAATCGCTAATAAAGATTTAACTCCTTGAGTTTGCTGTCTAGCGATCGCTTTACAGAGCAAATAATTTACTTCTTCAAACAAATCTGAAGATTGGTAAGAACCTTTGGCAAAGATTTTAATCACCCCTCCATTTAATTTTTGACGGTCTTCGGAAGTTATTTCTTTAGCAGTTAAGACGACTATGGGAATTGCTCGCCATTGCTCATGTTGACCCAGTTGGTGAATTAACTCAAAACCATCCATTTCAGGCATCATCAAATCAGAAATAATCAGTGCTGGAGAATGATTAGCCAGCTTCATTAATGCTTGACTACCATTTTCTGCTTCTATAACTTCCCAGTTTTGTTTTTTCAGTTGACGACAAAGCATTTCTCTAATATCTAGATCGTCTTCTACTATAAGAATTGAATTAGAAGTTAAGTCGGGTTTGTACTTATCTAATATCGTTCCCAATTGTTTGGCATTAACTGGTTTGAGTAAATATTCCGCAGCACCCAAAGCATAGCCCAGATTTTGGTCATCCACCATAGTCATCATCACTACTGGAATATCTGCCGTTTGAGGATTAGCTTTGAGAGCCGTGAGTACAGACCAGCCATCCATACCAGGCATCATCACATCAAGAGTAATGGCTTCAGGTCTAATCATTTTTGCCAAACGCAGTCCTTCTTCTCCGCTGTTAGCAGTTCTGACTTGAAAACCTTGTTTATTCAGAAATCGCCTAAGTAGATCATGAATTGTTGGATCATCATCAATTACCAAGACAGTATTTTGCTTTGCCTCATCAGTAACAGCAATTTCTTGCTCAAGTTCTTCAGGCTTGTCTACAAGAAGTTTCGCTACCTTAGCTGGTAGTCGGATCGTAAAAATCGAACCCTTTCCTACTTCACTTGTGACATTGATATCGCCTCCCATCATCTGACAGAATTTTTTAGTAATTGCCAACCCCAAACCAGTCCCACCATACTTACGAGTAGTAGAAGCATCAGCTTGAGTAAAAGCTTGGAACAATTTGCCGATTTGTTCTGGAGTCATGCCGATTCCAGTATCTGTAACTTCAAAAACGATCCAATCTCGGTCTTGGTCAGTATCGCAACTAATATTTAAGGAAATAGTGCCATTTTTAGTAAATTTGCTGGCGTTACTCAACAAGTTAAATAAACTTTGGCGAACTTTAGTCAAGTCGGCGTACATCGTAGCGAGATGTTCAGGCAGAAAGCATTTTAGAGTATTAGTGTTTTTTTCAATTAAAGGATGGATTGTCGATAAAGTTTCTTGAATCAAACTTTTTATGTCAAAAGTTTCTAAATATAGCTCCATGCGACCAGCTTCAATTTTAGACAGGTCGAGAATATCGTTAATTAAACTCAAAAGATGTTTCCCTGCGCCATGAATCTTCGAGAGGTCAGGAATAAAATCATCCTGACCAATATCTTCAGCTTCTTCGATCAGCATTTCGCTGTAGCCGATAATTGCATTCATCGGAGTACGCAATTCATGACTCATGTTAGCTAGAAATTGGCTTTTGGCTTGATTAGCTTTTTCCGCCTCAGTCATACTCTTAGCTAATTCGGCGGTACGATCTCGAACACGAACTTCTAAGTCTTGTTTCTGATGTACCAGTTCAACTTGAGCCTGTCGTAAGCTTTTTAAAGTTCGAGAAAGTTTGTCGGTACGTTCCTCAACTCGTGTTTCTAATTCTTGATTGAGCTTAACAAGAGAATCTTCTATACGCTCCCGTTGTAGAATTTCTTTTTTGAGCATTCTATTTTGCCCTTCCAAAGTTCGAGTTAAATTACGCAACTGTAGCTGTACCCTAACTCTGGCTAGAACTTCTTCTCGTTGAAACGGTTTGGTTATGTAGTCAACTGCTCCTAAAGCAAAACCTCTAACTTTATGCTCTGTATCAGATAGAGCCGTCATGAAAATAATTGGAATATCGAAAGTATTGGGATTAGATTTGATACGCTGACAAGTTTGATAACCATCAATTCCAGGCATCATTACATCGAGTAAGACTAGCTCTGGTTGATGATATTCAATCTGTTCTAAAGCACTTTCTCCATCAATTGCCACCGCAATTTGAAAACCTGATCGCATTAAAGTTTCGGATAAAACTTCTAAATTATTGGAATTGTCATCTACAATCAAAATGCTATGTAAATTGGCATTTTCGGTCATTTTTTTTTACCCATTAAAATTAAAATTAAATATCTTGGCAAGAAGTCTATTAGACTGAGTACGAAAGTCATTGGTTTTAAGATTATCCGCAGATAAACACAGATAAACACAGATAAAATTGATGATGAATTTACGTAGCTTAAGCCTAGGTCTATTGTTAATCGTTATAAATACTGTTCGATGAACGATCTAATCTGTTTGAGCTTGAAACCTTTGGCTAATTCCCGTATTTTTTGCGCGAAGGGTAAAAATTTAGCATCCTGCGTTTCAAGTCGTTGAATTTCTTGGAGCAGATCGTTAATTAAACCTTTGCGGCTGAGATCGTAAAGCAGAGCCACATCTTCAGAAGAGGGGGCAACGATTTCATTAGTGTTAACAGTTAATATGGGTTCTTCTGGTTTTGTGGATAATTCTGGCTGTTTTTCGTAAATCCACTCTATGTTTAAGTGTTGTTGTAATTTCTGTAATAAACTTTCTGCCTGTATGGGTTTAGGTAGAAAGTCATTAGCTCCAGCATTTAAACTTTTAGCGCGATCGCTTTCAAATACGTTAGCCGAAGAAACAATTACAATTACATCAGGAGATATTTCTGAAGACTGGCGTAATTCTTTGATCATTTCATAGCCATCCATCACGGGCATAGCTAAATCACTAATAATTACATCTGGCTGCCAGGAGATCGCCTTAGCTAGTCCTTCTTGACCATTTGCGGCTTCCATAAGTTCAAATCCGACTGGTTCGAGTAAATTAACTATAACCGAGCTATTTTCCCAGCGATCGTCAACTACCAACACTTTCCGTTTTTCCCCTTCAAAGCCAATAACTTTTCCTTGCAGAGAGGAAGCTTTAGCAGTCTTGAGCCAATTTGTAGTTTCTCGTAGCTCCACGATAAACCAGAAAATCGTACCTTCATTGAGTTTGCTTGTAGCCTGTAAAGTACCACCCATCATCTCAACAATTTTCTGAGAAATCGCTAAACCCAATCCTGTTCCTTCAGATTGTTTTTTGACGCTTCCTACTTGCTCGAAGGGTAAGAAGATTTTTTCGATGTCTTCTGGATTCATGCCGATACCGCTATCTTCTACCTCAAAGCGTAGACGGTGCATTTCTGTCTCTGATGGGCTTGGTTCGCTTTTAACACGCAGCTTAACGCCGCCTTTTTCGGTGAATTTGATCGCGTTGCTCAACAAGTTCATTAAAACCTGACGTAACATTTTTTCATCAGTTTCAACGCCGACGGGTAATCCCTCGTCCGCTTGATAAATAAAGTCAATACCTTTTTGTTCGGCTTTAATCTGACAAATCTCCACGACTCCTTGAACAAAGGAAGGAAAGTGAATCTCGACTGGATACATCTCCATTTTCCGCGCTTCAATTTTGGAGAGGTCAAGAATATCGTTAATCAGTGTCAGCAAATGAGTACCGCACTTATTAATAATATCGACTCCTTTTTTCTCCTTGCCTGCGATCGCCCGTGACTGTTGTAGAATTTGGGCATAACCTAATATTCCGTTCAGAGGAGTTCTTAATTCGTGGCTCATATTTGCCAGAAATTCGCTTTTAGCTTGGTTAGCAGAATCTGCACCTTCTTTTGCTTCTTGAAGTTGGAGGGTACGTTCTTCGACTCGATTTTCTAGCTCTTCATTAGTGTTTGCCAAGGCGGTAAATGATTGTCTCAGTTGTTCTGCCATGCGGTTAAATGATTGAGCCAAAATACTTAACTCGTTGATTTTAAATCTTTCGTTTACATTTTGATTAAGTTCTCCAGCAGCGATCGCTTTGGAAGCCTGATTTAACTGTAAAATTGGTTGAACAATCCAACGAGAAGTATAAAATCCTGATGCGATCGCAACTCCTAAAGCCAAAAAACACAACATAATTGTTGTGCGCGTATTAGCATTTATTTGTCCCATGAAATCGGATTCAGGTACAGCCACTACTACCAACCAATCTAAACCCAATTCATCTTGCCAAGGTGTTGCCTGGACAAACTGACGCTCTCCGTCAAGGTTAAAATTAAGCTGCTGAGTTTCCTTAATTTGATTAAGATCGCCAAATTTTTCGACTAAATATTTTGCAGTACCTTGTATCAGAGGATCATTACTATCTAGTGCTTTTAGTCTTTCTGGTTTGCCATTTACTACTTTAAATGGTTGTTCCTCACCAGAATCTCCGATTAATAGACCATCCCGCTCTATAATGAATGCTTTTCCTGATGGACTAATTTCTATCTTACGCAAGAAATCACTAATTTGTGAAAGCTGCTGTTCGACAGCAAATACTCCCACTAAGTTTTTACTTTTATCGTAAATAGGCGTACTATGGGCAACAGATAAAATAAATGGTTCTACTTGCCAATTATAAACAGGACTCCAGACAGCTTTACCTTTTTTCACCGCTGCTTTATACCAGCCTTCATTTTGAATAGAAAATTTGCCGTCTACAACCGTTTCTCCCGCATCAAGTAGTTGTTTGATGCGATTTCCATTTTCGTCAGGCTCATAAACATGAAGATTAGTATCCCCTAATTTTTTTAGATTCACCTCGTCGATAGTAACGACATTATTACCAAAAAAATGCCCTGATGCTATATGTATTCCAGAGGTGAAACCCAAAAGAATATAGCCAACATCGAAGGTATGAACTTGTTTCCAAAAAAACCGAGTCATCTCATCAGTATTATCCAAATCCAATAAACTCAAATTAATAGCATTGAGATTATTTTCTACAACTTTAGGAGGAGTTATCATATAGCTATCAAGATGTTGATCTATCCGCCGATTAACCTCTGTACGCAATCGACTAGCAAGATCATTAACAGCTTTTTGTCCATTGCGAAAAGATAAGTATCCAGTCAATCCCACAGCAGCAAAAATTTGAATTACAAACGGAAGAATTAGAATCTGACGTAATGGAAGTTTCTTAGAATTTTGTTCAACTAACATTTTTATAACTTATAATATTTTATTTGCACTACATGATTAGCTTAATGCTTAGTTATATGTATAGTTCCCAAATTAAATCCTAAAATTTTCATAAGGTACGCAATTAATCATATTTGTTATGAATTTTGTTATGAATTACTCTTCTATTACCGTATTTCTCCTGCGTGTTTTTTTGTTTTACGACGGTTAAATTGAGCCGTTATTTTGGAACGATTTAAAAGAGTTGCCAAAGTTAAACTCAGGCAAAATAAATAAAAAGGATACGCCGATCTAAGAGACCATTCTCCTATAGCTAACAAATTAAAGGAATTTGCTAGCAAAAATATCGTCCACGAAAAGCTACTTTCTTTATGTGGTTCGTAATAAGATTTTACGACTGTAGGTACGGCACCAAAAGTATCAATGACAAGAGTAAATAGTAGAGTAAGCGATGCTGAGTTAAACCACCGCCAAAGTAAGATACTGAATATGACACCTACTAAGCACATTTTATCGAGTTTGTCCCATCCGCCCTCACCAAATTTAATTGATAATATCGCCATGATTATTTGGCAAACTGTATAACAAACAAGAAGCCAAATTGCACTATCAATTTTTGATTCTGAATAATAATAACTGACAACTTGTATAACACCCAAAACCCCCCATACCCACCATGTAGCACGATTAGGTTTAGTTTTTCCTTGTAAAGTTGTAATAATGTATGGTAGATAGCCGAATAATCCTATAAAACCAGCAATAATTCCAATTAGTGTTGAAGACATAATTTATTTAATTTTATGTACTATGTGATTAAACGGAGGAGCAAAATAATTGCAGTCTGATTACCAGTATTTAATGTGGAGATTTATCTAAGCGTAAGCATTTACACATTAATCCTGGTTGTCTTTTAATTTATAAAGCAAGTAAATTCAATTCTAATCACAATTTCAACTATTCCTGTGATCTCGATTAGATTGGAATTAACAATACTTGTTAATTCATACCAAATTCAGGAATACTAAAAAAGAAAAGGGTTGATTTATATTCAACCCTTTTTTCGGTTAATAAACTATAAATTTAGACAACTGCAAGAAGTGCAGATGTTTTATACATTTCAGGCTTTTCAGATACTTGGTTCATTGTCAAACATTCTTGGAAGATTTTTTTGAACAAGCTTTGTTGTAACTCGACGAATGATTTAAATCCTGCCAATACCCACTCAGTAATTTGCTCTTCAGATTCGGGACGATAGGCAACAACCATGTTAATCGCATTAAGTACGTGAACAAAGTGTTTCGCTTCTGCACCAGTACCTTCATATTTACCGTGAATCAAGATGTAGCCCCAAGGAAGATAGCTGTGTTTGCCAATTTTGGTTGCTTTTGTTTCTTGTTTAAGATAGCGATCAAAGCCAATACCTTCATTTTCGTAACGAATAACCATATCAATTAAAGCATATTCACGATCGCCCATCAATTCAGAGGCAGCATGAAAACCAATTGCTTTAATCAAAGATTCTGCATCTCCAGGAGTCCCTTGGTATTTAGCCATAGTGTCTTGGCAGATTTCCTCTAGCCAAGCGGGAATATGGGACATTTGATTGCGTTCACCAGCAGAAAGTTCAGCGTAGTTTCCTAGTGTTTTACCCAACAATTGAGCCAATTCGCGGTGAGTAATTTCATGAGAACCTTCATCAGCTGCTGCAATCATCACTTCAGCCGAAATCTGGAATCCTCGATCTGCTTCTTCAGAGACACAACAAGTAGGATCGTTGAACAAGTAGCGAGACATGGCAATGGAACTAGCTAAACGTGCAATAACAGAAGACGCATAGCCATTAAAGTACATATATCTTTGGAAAAACTGATACAAAGATCTTGGGTCTTTAGCTGCTAAACGAATTGTAGATGATACTGTACGGTCTAATTCTGCGAAATCAAATAGTCCTTCAAAATAACTTTCAGTAAATTGCGCCATTTTATAACCTAAATTGAAACCTAATAAAGAGTTGTTTGGTAGTATAACCTAATTTAACTGTTTAAAACAAGCTTTTTTATAGTACTTTGTTTTGTTCTATTTGGTTATCTTCTTGTATACAATCATCTGACACTTGAGGACTGAACGATATGACTATAAATACAAAAAAAGGTAATCTTGATCACACCAAAATCACCAAATATATAGTAAGGATCTTTATTAGGTTGTTGGATTAAAATGGCTAACACTAAGAAAGTTTAATCTTGATTATTACTTACCCCAACGAGCCAAGATTAAAATCGTCTACCGATAAATTACGGAGTTTAATTATTTTAAAAATGAAGCTTTGATTAATTAACTATGTATAAATATATTATTTCTTAAAAGAAGCATTATTTCTGTGATTTCCGTCACCCAAAATAACGATTAAGTGATTTCTAGAAAAGATTGTACCTAGTAAGGTGGGCAAAAGTATTTTCAAGTAGATTATTAAGTTAAACCTAAGTTTTGCCCACCCTACTCTTACTGGTATTTTATTCTAAGGAAATGACCT